>FWPU01004509.1_pt1 | contig 32306 bp, 33 predicted proteins | sample 2228361 | NCBI WGS metagenome assembly FWPU01 (sample SAMEA103939777, study PRJEB20133) | metagenome
ATGATGGGGCCCAAATCCACGGTGAGGACCTGGCCGTCCTCCACCACCACTTTGCCGTTGACGATGGCCAGGTCTACCCTCTGGGGGACGCAGAAGACCACCGCCGCCAGGGGGTCGTGGAGGACGCCGGCGTACCCACAGCGACCGCAAACGCAAACTGCCCAGATGCAAACGGCCTCAAGCTGGCTTAGCCATTCGTGCTGACGGTCGTCTGTCAGCCAGTCGCTCTCGCAAACGCGCCGTGACTGCAGAGCTTAGCCCGGCCTCGGGCTCCACTTTCTCTCGCTCAGCCATCACCGCCTCGATTTCATCGAACGATGCCTGCCCCAGACTCTGTAGCAGCGCTGTGAATGACGACCGTTGCTGTGCCACTGCTTGCTCGGGCACTGCTTGAACGGTGTAGGCTAGTGTCACCTGGCGTGTCAGGGCATATACGATGTACTGGTTCAACGAGATCCCCTCTCGCTCGGCTAAGGCTGTCAACTGATCGTGCAGCGTTCTTGGCAAACGGACGGTTAATCGGCTCATTTCCCACTCCCCATGAACTCCATATTTCCTACCCCGCGAGCAGGATGACCGCCTCTACGGGAGTTATGACTCGCAATCCCAACGCTTCCCCGGCCTTTTCAAAGTCCCGCACGTTCGAGGTGACGACCGTAGCACCAGCGTTCATCGCACAATCAATGACGTGCTCATCCGCTGGGTCAGGTGAAATGGGCCGCCACGTGTAGTAAATGGTCACAAACTGCGCCTTCGACAACAAGGTTCCCAAGACCGGTTCAATGCGTTGCCAGCGTGCCTCAGACAACTTGCAGGACAAAACGTCGGCATACTCGTAGGCGAGAGCATTGGATACGTAGACTTGCAGTAAACCGGCCAGCCAGGCCTCGATGAGCAACCCGGCAGCACCACCGCGTTTGGTCAAGCCTTGAAAGACGACGTTGGTGTCAATGACAACTCGCAGCAAGGGAACTGCTTCCGTGGCACTATTATAACACCATATTTGGTGTCATACAAGTCGCCAGCCGGCAGTTGGGCTGCCCAACTTGCGGCTGAGTTCGTTGCGCTGCCTGACCGCTCGAGACTTCCGAAGTCTCTGAGACTTCGGAAGTCTTAACCCAGCACCATCTCCCGGCTGAGCCGGTTGTGGCGCTCGATGATGGGGCCCAAATCCACGGTGAGGACCTGGCCGTCCTCCACCACCACTTTGCCGTTGACGATGGCCAGATCTACCCTCTGGGGGGCGCAGAAGACCACCGCCGCCAGTGGATCATGCACGGCGCCAGCGTAGTCCAGCCGATCCAGCCGGAAGGCGATCAGGTCCGCGGCCTTGCCCGGCTCCAGGCTCCCGATGTCGTCCCGGCCCAGGACCCGGGCGCCACCCAGGGTAGCCAGCTCCAGGGCCTCCTCGGCGCCCAGGGCGCGCGGTCCGCCGTGTACCCTGTGCAGGAGCATGGCCTGCCGGGCCTCCGCCAGCATGTTGGAGCTGTCGTTGCTGGCGCTGCCATCCACCCCCAGCCCGATGGGCACGCCGGCCGCCCGCATCTTCCGCAGGGGCATCACGCCCGAGCCCAGGATCATGTTGGACGTGGGGCAATGGGCGACACCGGTCCCCGTCCGGCCCAGTAGCTCGATCTCCGCATCGTTCACGTGGATGACGTGAGCGTGCCACACGTCCTCCCCCACCCAGCCCAGCTCCTCAGCGTACTCGACGGGCCGCATCCCGAACCGTTCCAGGCAGAAGCGCTCCTCGTCCAGGGTCTCCGCCAGGTGGGTGTGGAGCCGGACCCCCAGGTCGCGGGCCAGTTCGTGGGCCTGGCGCATCAGATCGGCGGTGACCGAGAAGGGAGAGCAGGGGGCGATGCCCACCCGGCACATGGAGTAGGGCGCCGGGTCGTGGTAGGCCTCCACCACGCGCTGGCAGTCCCGCAGGATGTCCTCTTCCTCCTCCACGCAGCGATCTGGCGGCAGCCCGCCCCTGGACTCGCCCAGGGACATGGCACCCCGGGTGGGGTGGAAGCGAATGCCCAGCTCCTGAGCAGCGCGGATGGTGTCGTCCAGGCGCACGTCGTTGGGGTAGATGTACAGGTGGTCGGCAGCGGTGGTGCAGCCGGAGAGCAGAAGCTCGGCCAGGCCCACCATGGCGCTGACGTAGGCGGCCTCCGAGGTCATCCTCGCCCAGATGGGGTAGAGGGTTTTGAGCCAGGTGAAGAGCTCGTTGTCGCGGGCGCCGGGCACCGCCCGGGTGAGGGTTTGGTAGAGGTGGTGGTGGGTGTTGACCAGCCCCGGCAGGAGGAGCATGTCCCGGGCGTTGATGACCCGGTCGGCCTCCTGAGGCAGCAGCCCGGTTGGGCCGACAGCCTCGATGACGTTACCGCGGATGAAGATACCGCCGTCAGGGATCTTCCGGCGCTCCTCGTCCATGGTTACCAGGAGGGCAGCGTTGCGCACGAGCAACGTTGTCATGACTCACCTTGTCTCACGGAGAACGCTCAGTAAGTCAACAGCCACGTTATGCCAGGCCATGCCCCGCACGGCGAGATCCTTCGCTACGCTCCTTTGGCTCGTCAGCCAGCCTATCCCGGCCAGGCCGGGGGACGGGTAGGAGCTGTGCATATCCCAGAGGTCGGCGATCTCGTCCAGGGTACGTGCTTTTGAGATGCTTGTTACCTGCGTATCACTTCTGCTCACAACATCTCCGCTCCTTTTCGTCCATATAATGACTCCTCATCCGAGGGCCCCTTGGGCCACCTGGATGATGTGCTGCAGGGCGGCGTCGCGGGCCAGGAGCTTCGCCTCCAACTCAGCGACTCGCGCCTGGAGTTGCTCAACCTGCCGGCGTAGCTCAGCCAGTTCCTCGCCGGGCGCCTCGGCCACGCCCAGCCGGCGCAGCCAGCCGTCGGGACCGAACCCGCTCGCCCCCGGCGAGGTGGTCTCATGCCCCGGCAGGGCCAGGTCGCGGTGGGCCTTGCGCGGCACGGGCCGACCTAGGTAGCCCTCCAACAGGTCCAGCAGCCGCCCGGCCAACTCAATGGCCTGATCGCTGGGCGGCTCGGCATCGTAGTCGCCCACGAAGGCCACGTCCAGGGTCTCGGCGCTCAGCCCCCAGGCATCCTTGTGGCTCGTGAGGACGGAGCCGCAGTAGCGCACTTTGTGGTTGTAAATCAGGAAGTGGTAGCCGATGGCCGGCCAGCCGCGATTCTCCACGTGGTCTCTGGCCACCGTGGAACTCCAGGTGCGGGAGGAGGTGCCGGCGCCAGTGTGGTGGATGGCCAAGTAGTGGATTTGCTCCAGGGGCCGGGTGGGGAAGTGCCCGGTGGCCGGCAGGGCATCACGGATGTCGTCGAACTGGTCACCGAATTCGGTGCGAAGCTGCTCCAGCAGGATCTGCTCCGGATCGGTGACTACTTCTTCAGGCCAAGGCCGCGGAGGGTTGGCCACCAGGTAGTCGGCCAAACGCTGAGCCATAGGACCGACGATGTTGAAGCTCTCCCAGCGCGGGTCAATCACACCGAAGCAGTAGATGGTGGCGCCGACCACAAAGGAGTCCTTTTGCAGCTCTTCATCGTACCAGCGGAGCTGGTTCATGTACTCCGTGGGGCCGTCAGGGTCGCGCCCGGTCTGCCGCCAGTACTCCACGAAGTCCTTCCACCCGCCACCCTGGGGGCCGGGCCGGGGGTTGACCCCACCGTCAATCCCGCACTCGGTGATGACCAGGGGCAGGTGGAGTTCAGGGGGCAGCATCTGTCGGTACACCTTGCGATAGCGGCAGGTGGTCCAGCCGGTGTCGCCGGCATCCTCGGCCGGGTTCATCTGATTGCGGCCGTACATCCACTGCATGTACGGGGCGGAGTACTCGTGGAGGCCCAGGAAGCCGTCGTGGGCCTTGGCTGCCTCCAGGGCCGGGAAGAAAGCCGGCCACCACTCCAGGTTGGTCGGGTTGCCTGTGGCGAAGTTGCCCACCACGGACCGGGCGCCGGCATCAGCCAGAAGGCGGGTGCGCTCCGCCTCGAAGCGGGCGTAGAGGGCCAGCTCCTCGTAGCCGCCACCTGCCACCTCGTTGTACCCCTCCCAGGCATCAATGAGGTGCCCAAGCTGGCTCACCCTGGGCTGCAGATGGTGCTCCCAAAACTCCCGAGCGCGGGCTTCGGGATCGTTGCGGTACACCTGCTCAAACTCGGGGAGGTAGACCCGGCCGATGATGAGGGAGTGGGGAGATTTTTCCCGGCAGCGCTCGATCATCTCCCTGTTGAAATCCAGCACCTTGATGACGCGCGGCTTAGCGCGTTCCACGAAAGCGATGATCTCATCGGCAGGACGGAAGTCGTTGACGTGGATGCCCAACTTAGAAGCGCCCATAGGATCTCCTCCCACCACAGATTTCACAGATGGCACACATTCAGTGATTTACACTGCCTAATCCGTGTAATCTGAGGTTCCTTCCTTGCGAGGCAACAGCCCAGCAGACCGGCCATCAATTGATCAGATTATATCATGTTAGGGGCAGATAGGCAAGGGGAGTTGATCTCCTGGAGGGTGGAAGGGAACACCAGGGAAGCCGCCAGGATTGCGAAGGCTATCCAGAGTCGGCCATCCTCAAGCCAGAGTTTCGAGGAAAGATGGGGCAGGCGCATATCTCTACCAGCCAGACCCGAGAGTTTTCGCAAACCCGGCGGATCCCCGTCTCACTCCTCCAGGGGCTCGAAGCCCTTGCCCCGCACCTCCTGGGCCGGGTTCACCACCATGAAGGCTTCTGGATCTTCGGACCGCACGATGGCCAACAGTTGGTGCACCTCTCGCGGGTGAATGGCCGTCAGGAGCACATCTCGTGGCTGCCCGGTGTACATCCCCACACCCTTCAGGGCTGTCACTCCACGTTGCACCTCGTGCATGATGCGTTGGGCGATGGCCTCCCCTTTGGTGGTGACGATGGTCGCCAGGCGCTCACGCCGGCGGCGCGGCCAGCGCAGGTGCACATCTGCCCGGGGCAGCACCTCGCTGGGGACCTCCACCAGCGTCCGCAACAACGCGCCCAGGTCGGGCAGCATGGCGCCGTGGGGCAGGACCTCGCCGGTGGCCCGCTGCAGGCCCACCGTGAGCAGGGCCAACAGCGTGAGCGCCAGGTCGAAGGCGATCACCCCACCCACCACCATGCTGCCGGGCATGAACCCGATGGAGGCGCGTGCTACGAACTCGCCCCAATTGCTCACCAGCGTCGGGTGCATAGCCACTTTCACGAACCAGCTCAGGCTGAGCAGGAGGAAGATCCAGGCGTAGTTGCGCCGCAGCCGGCGTCCCAACGCTTCCCACATGGAGATGGGGAAATCGGGGTGGAGAAGGGTCTCAGCCAGAGACGTGGCCCACTCGTCCGAGGGGCTGAAGGGCGGCACCAGCATGGCTGCGAAGAAGTCCGTCTCCATCAGGCGCACCCGGTAGGCCCAAAGCTCGTAGTAGCGGTACCGCCGGGCCTCGATGAACAGGAAGGCCGCCACCAGCACCATCGTGATCAGCCCGACCAGGTGGGGATTGGTGGGGTGACCGAACATGAAGGTGAGGGCGGCGGCGCTGGTGATCACCGCCCAGTTGGTGGTGGTGTCCAGCCGGGTGCGCCAGGTGTTAGAGCGGGCCATCTCGCCACGGTAGAAGTGCACCATGGCGGTGTTGAACTCCCCTGGGGAGATGCGATAGCCGCGAAAGGTCCATACGGAGCCGGTCTCCACTTTGTCTTCACCCAATGGAGCAGCTGCTGACCGGGTCATGTCTTTCACCTCCTCCCGTCTCGTGCTCATCCAGGATTATAGACCCGGCCAGGACAGCCGTCAAAGGAGATCATGGTTTGCTCACCACACGTACATCCGGCGAAACTCTTCGGCGTATTCCACGCCGTGCTTCTCGCCGGCGGCCTTGGCCCGCTTCGTCAACCACTCGCGAACCCGCTCCGGGTCCTGGAACTGGGTCCTGTGATGCAGCACCGCCTCCACCTTGCGGTGGAACGTCTCGCCGATGTCCACGAAGCAGTTGGGCTCACCCGTGCTGAACAGGTACACGTGGCGGATGTCGGCCACTTGTAGCCCCTCCTCCAGTTGCTCAGGATGGTAGAGGGGCATCTTGGAAGGCATGTAGGCGTCCAGGGCCACGCGCCCAGCCGCCGCATGGTCCGGGTGCATCTGGCCTTGCCACCATGGGTCGAAGGTCAGCAGGGTGTCCGGCTGGAAGCGACGGTAGAGCCGGGCGATCTCCGCCCGCAGCTCCAGGTCCGGCACCAGTTCGCCGTCCGGGCGCCCCAGGTTTACGATCTCTTGCACGACCAGGGACCTGAGCGCCTCTTGGGATTCCTCCTGCCGGGCGCCGCACAGCACATCGCGGGGATAATGCGCAGGATCATGGGTGCCGATCTCCCCGCAGGTGCAGTTGACGGCCAGCACCTCCACGCCGCGAGCGGTGAGCAGCGCCAGGGTGCCGCCGCAGGTGATTTCGATATCATCCGGGTGAGCGGCCACCACGATCAGCCGCTTGGTATCCTCAAACGGTGCCCTCCCCTGTTCCGAATCGGTCATGGGCCTTCTCTTCCCGGGTCTAGCCCTTTTTCGCTACAAAGTGGCATCCTCGCCACGTCAGAAACGAAACCGGGTTTCTGTTTGCTCAAGTGTAGCGCTTGACCTCGAACCGATACAGGGTGTATTTCTCATCCGGGCGGATGCCAGCCTTGGCCTGGGCGATGGCCAACTGGTGCTCTACCGAGTCCACTCCCGGTAGATCGGGCAGCAACAACCCTCGTCGCCAGCCGCTCTCCACCATCACGCCGTAGCGCTTGGGATCCAGCTCGTCCAGGGACGAGATCCGCTCCATGGGCGAGAGCACATCCACTTTCACCTCCAGGTCGTCCAGCTCTTTCGGCGTCACCGGGAGGAAGCGAGGGTCCCGGGTGGCGGCGCTGATGGCGCTGTGGATGACCTCCTCGGCCAGGTTGTCCTTCGTGGGACCGACGCTGCCCACGCAGCCGCGCAATTCGCCTGTGCGCCGGTGCAGGGACACGAAGGCGCCAGCGCGCTCCCGCATCTCCTCTAGGAGAGGGTCCGGAGGCTCGATGATGCGCCCCTCCCGGACATACGCTTCGATGGCCCTCCGCGCCAGGGCTACCAAAGGGTGTTCTTCCACCTTCTTCGAGCCAGCGGTCTTCTTCGAGGACACGGGCACACCTCCTGACAAGAAAAGGGCGCTCTCGAATTCCTGAGACACTGCATCGTGAACGATGTAGCTTGAGCGGTGCCCGTGCATTCCGCACGGACGGTGCTCTCAAGCTACGGCTTTTCAAGCTCTAGCGCTCAAGAACCGAGAGGACGTACCTATTGACGAACACTCTCTTTTTGCGGAAGAGCTTGAGCACCCCTTAAGCCAGCCCACCGGACCACACCAGGGCGAAGCTCTGGGAACCGCTTACCACGTTCATTCCGAGAACAGTGATCCGATAGCGGCCCGGCACGGGGTCTGGTATCCACACCACCTCCACGTTGTTGACCGTGTCCAGGTCGGCGTCGTAGGGCGGGGTGAAGAAGTTCCCGTGGTAGTCACGGCCATCCGGCGTGGTCACGATGAGGTTGAGGTTGTTGATGAGGCTGGGATAGCGGCCCGGGCTGCCGGGGTAGTCAGACCACACCAGGGTGACCTTTACGGGCACCGAGGTGTCGGTCACGGTGAAGTGGTAGCGTCGCTGCTGGCCCGTGGTCAGCCCCTTCACCGTGTCCACGAATCGCAGTCGGACGCGCTGTTCTGGGTCGGCGAGCGGCGCCAGGTTCACGTGTCCCCAGCCCTGCTCGAAGTCGCACACCTTGGCGCTGTCGTCAGCAGCATAGCGGTAAGGCCGGTATGCGGCCATGTGGATGAGAGCGGCCTTCACCAGGGCGGCGCTGGGCTTGCGACGCCGCTTCTTGCGCAGGAACTCTCGCACAACGGTGCAGGCGCCGGCCGTCAACGGGCAGGCCATGCTGGTGCCGCCGAAGTACCAGTAGTCATCGTTGAAGTGAGCCCAGCTCCCGCCCCCGTGGGCGTTGCGCCCCCGGGTGGACAGGATGAACGTTCCAGGCGCCACCACATCCGGCTTGATCCGCCCGTCGCGGCACGGCCCCCGGCTGCTAAAGGCCGCCACGTCCGTCGGGTCATCGGCCAGCATGTCGTTGCGCAGCGGCGCACGACGGAAATCCTCACGCCACACGTAGCCGTACTTGTAGGCGAACTGCGGCCGCAGGCTCTCAGAGGCACCCACGGTGATGCAGTTCTTGGCGGTGCCGGGTGGGGTGATGCTGCCCGGATCCACTCGCCCGTCACCGTCCAAGTCGGCGCCGTCGTTGCCGGCTGCGAAGAGAATGACGGCATCCGGGTGCTCCCACACGAACTCGTCAACTGCAGCCGCGTCCCGGTCGTACGCGCCGAACTCGCCGCCGCCCCAACTGTTGGAGTGAATCCGCGCCCCCAGGTCGTAGGCGGCCTGGAACAGCTCGGTCAGGTCGCCCGGCAGGCCGGCCAGGTGGTACTCCGGCGGGTCCTCACCGTACCGGCGGCGGTAGTCGGCGATGACCTCCGGCTTCCACTCCAGCCGGTGCTCCACCGCCTGGAAGACCAGCTTTGCCCCATAGGCCAGCCCACGGATGGGAGGCCGCAATCCCTGCTGGCGCGAGCGGGTGCCGTCACCGAGGGCGGAGCCGGCCACGTGGGTGCCGTGACCGGAGTCAAGATCGGCCGGGCCGTCGTCGGCCCTGGGGTTCAGGACCAGGTCGTCGAAGGCTGGGCTGATCGGCCAACTGGACAGGTCCACGATGCGGTCACGGAAGTCGGGGTGGATGGTGTTGGGGTCGCCGTTGTCAAGGCCGGTGTCGGTGATGGCGATGATCTCCCCCCGCCCGGCCCAGGGTAACTCAAAAGGGAGGTCAGCATCACCTCCTGCGTTGGCGCTCAGCATCAGGCGCGTGGCCACGTCGTTGCGGAGCTGGCGCAGCTTGACAGGCTCCACGAACTTTACACCGTGAATCCTGGCCAGCTTGCGGGCCATCTCCTCGGGGGGCACGTCCAGCTGGAAGGTCACGGTCAGGGTGCGACCCTTGCCCTCGCGCCCCTCGGCCACGGTGGCGCCCAAGGCCTCGATCTGGGGAATGGCCTCCTCCAGGTTCTGGCGGGTGTGGAAGCTGAGGGCGAAGGCAGCCGGCAGCGGACGCGCCCGTCGTCCGCGCAGGGGAAGCTGAGGTATCTCCTCCTCCGGCTCGGTGGCCTCCTCGCCTTCTTCCAGGTCCCGGGTAGGACTGGCATCCATGGCGGGGGCGCGCCTGGGAGGGCTGGCCGGGCGGACAGGATGTTGCAGCTCCGGGCTGATGCGGATGGAGGGGTCGTAGTGGCCTACCCAACGCACGAAGGGCGCCTGGAGCACGCGCTGCCTGACCTCCTGGTCCATCTCTACCACATAGCTGTACGAAGGCAGCGGGTCACACAGCACGCCTCCCCAGGCCGCGATCTGCTCCTTCCACTCCTCCTTGACCGGCCCGATGAACTGGACGATGTAGTGGTGTGGGCCGGGGCCGGGCTCCTCCTCGTGAGGATAGGCTGCGTGGGGCTGCACTTCGCCGCGCCGGGTGTAGCGTGGCTGGCGCGTGTCAATGCTCACCGCCCCCAGGTCAATGCGATCCAGGTCCTCCCGGACCACAACCTTGTACCCTTCCTCCCGCAGGGCCTCGATCTGCTCCTCCGTGGCTTCCACCAATGCGAAGGCATCGTAGGGTGCGAGGACGCGGTTCACGCGCTTCTTCAGGCGCGCGAGTTGCCGCCGGTCGCCGAATACGGTAACTGTCTTCATGCATCACCTCCAAACCAATACAACCTTGAACACGTCACCAAGCTGTCCACCTGCCCCACAAGGGTGTGCCGACAAGAGCCGCAGATACCCCGCTCTTTAGCCCTTTCCGCCTGGGGATTTGTCGCCAGGCGGAGACTAGGATGAGCTCAGCACCCGGCGGGCGATGATGAGGCGCTGAATTTCGCTCGTCCCCTCGCCAATCTCCGTCAGCCGGTTGTCGCGGTAGAACCGCTCCACCGGATACTCGCGGCTGTAGCCGTAGCCGCCGTGAATTTGGATGGCCTCGAAGCAGGCTCGCTCGGCGGCCTCGGAGGCGAAGAGCTTGGCCATGGCTGCCTCTTTGGTGAAGGGCCGGCCCTGGTCCTTCAGCACCGCAGCCTGATAGATGAGCAGCCGGGCCGCCTCCAACTCCGTGGCCATATCTGCCAGCTTCCACTGGATGGCTTGAAACTCGGCGATGGGCTGACCGAAGGCGTGCCGCTCCTTGGCGTACTTCACCGACTCTTCCAAGGCTGCCCGGCCCAGTCCCAACGCCATAGCCGCGATGCTGATGCGTCCACCGTCCAGCGTCTTCATAACCTGGATGAAGCCCTCGTTGAGCTGCCCCAGGAGGTTCTCGGCCGGCACCCGGCAGTCCTCGAAGAAGAGCTGGCAGGTCACCGAACCCTTGAGGCCCATCTTGGGCTCCTCCTTGCCGGCGGCGAAGCCCGGGGTCCCCTTCTCCACGATGAAGTTGCTGATGCCGTGGGCGCCCCGGCTGGGATCGGTGACCGCGGTGACGACCACCACCTGGGCGATGGAGCCGTTGGTGATCCACATCTTCTGGCCATTGAGCACCCACGAGTCGCCGTCGCGAATGGCGGTGGTGCGCAAGCCGGCTGCGTCGGAGCCCGACTGGGGCTCCGTGAGGGCGAAGGCGCCCAGGAACTCACCCTGGGCCAGGGGTACCAGGTACTTGCGCTTCTGCTCCTCGGTGCCGAACATGTAGATGGGAGCTGAGGCCAAGGAGACGTGAGCGGCATAGGTCAACGCGGTGGAGCCACAGGCCGCTGCGATCTCCTCCACGGCCAGGGCGTAGCTGACCGTATCTGCCCCGGCGCCGCCGTACTCCTCGGGAAATGGCAGGCCCATCAACCCCAGCTCCGCCATCTTCTTGAACGTCTCCCATGGGAACTCACCCGTCTCGTCGGTGTGACGGGCCAGCGGTGCGATCTCTTTTTGAGCAAAGTCACGCACCGTGTCACGGATCATGCGCTGCTCTTCGTTGAGCTCGAAGTCCATGAGGTCCTCCTCAGCGGATCAAGGCAAGCAAAATTGGCCAAGGGGTGGTGCTTGGGGACGGCTTCGGGCGAGCCAGCAACCGGCCCTCCACCCCCGGACAGCCCACGTACACACAGAAACCAGGGTCCAGAGCGCCTTTGCCAGGACCTTGCTAGCGGAAAAACAGGACCACGTCCTGGAACTCCGGGGGCAGGAGTTTGAGCATCACAGGGGCGCCGCTTAACATCTTCTCGGCCATGACGGAGCTCCGCAGCACGCTCTCGATGCCCAGCACGGGGAAGTGGGTGAGCAGGATAAGCATCACCTGAACGAAGGCCAGGCCCTGCACGAAGCCCAGGGCTCCGCCTACCAGGTGGTCCTGGCATCCCGGCAGGACCAGCTCTATGTGCCGGCCACGGATGAAGAACTCCATGGGCGTGGCTATCAGGAGGGTGGTGAAGAGGTACACGAACAAGAAGCCGAGGAGAGGGGCGCCATGGGGGGGTGGGTTGAGGGTGGTGAGGAGCAAGCCGGCCAGGGGGTAGAGCAGGCCGGCTACGAACGTGCTCACAGCCAGGGTGACCAGCCCCCACGCCGTGGCGAACAGCCCACGCCTCAGCCCCAGCAGGGTGGTGAAAGCCACTGCCCCGACTAGCGTCCAATCGAGCCAGGTCACGTTCTATGCCGTCCTCTCTGGCGCGCCTGTCAACGCACCACGCCTGACAACCCATCTCGTATCGAAACGCCGGACACCTCACGGCCGGCTTTACATAGACAACGAATTTGGCGGCCCTCTTGTGATGTTTCCTCAGGCGGGCTCGAAGCCCTCGATGTCCAGAATGGATCCCGCCCTCTGGTCGGCCGGCTTGAGGACTGCCTTCACCCGCAGGCCAATCCGCAACTCGTCCGGCTCCACCCCCCGGAGCCAGTGCAGCATCGCCGTGTCCGCCCCGTCCAACTGAATCAGCGCCAGCACCTGCGGCTCCTCCAGTGGGGAGCCATCCAGGGCCAGGTGCACCACGGTGTAGGACTCCACGATGCCCTCGTTGCCCACAGTCACCCACTGGGACAACTCGGCGAAGCACTGGGGGCAGAAGAGCCGCCCCGGAGCGTATACCACGTCGCATGCCGGGCAGCGCGTGCCCATGATGCGCCCGTTATCTTTCAATTCGCGCAGGAAGCGCTCGCCGGCCAAGCCGGCGGTGTACAGAAACTGAACCGGGATCTTGTCGCGCCAGACCAGTGCCTTGCCAGCCTGAGTTATAGGCTCTAGAGGCATGTCAACCTCCTCAATCTCCGATCTCCCATCGGTCATTGATCATCGGCAATTGGTTTGAAGTAGAGAATATCGGTGATCGCCCCCTCGCGCTCTTCGGCCGGCTTCCACACCGCCTGCACCCGCATGCCGATCTTCACCTCACCCGGGTCTACCTCGCCCAGGAGGTGCATGATGCCGTGGCCCCTGGAGGCCCCATCAATCTCGATGACCGCCGGGATCTGGGGCTCCTCCAGGCGCTGCACGTCCCAGGAGACGTAGCATAGGGAGTAGGTGTTCACCGTCCCGGTGTCCTGCAAGGGGACGAAGGCGTCCATGGGCCGGAAGCACCACTCGCAGAAGCTGCGCGGCGGGATGACGACGCGGCTACAGGCGTCACAGCGGGAGCCGATGAGCCGGCCATTCTTGAGCTCCTGGAGATAGCGGCCGATAGCGATGCCGGCATCCCAGGCGTACTCCGCCCGTGGGGTCCACGACACAGTGAGAACTCTGCCTTCCGTAAAGTCCGCACTCTTCAGCGACGTGCCAGGGAACGTCTTGATGTTGACGGTCATATCATCCTCCGGTGCAATTCGTTCTTGGGTTCAAGGACCACGCCGTTGAACACCGCCGGCGCGAGCCCGGTTTCCACAGCCATGCGTCTACCTCTAGATTCCCAGGATCACGACAGTGCCCACCTGCATCAGGTCGCCCCAGGCCTGGGCCAGCCCGCGCTTGGGCTGGCCGGGCACCTGGCGCTTGCCGGCTTCGCCCCGAAGCTGCCAGAAGATCTCGGCCACCTTCATGAGGCCGGCGGCGGAGATGGGGTTGCCCACACCCAGAAGCCCACCCGAGGGGCACACCGGCATGTCACCGTCCCGCTGGGTGATCCCCAGGGCGGTGATCTCCGCCGCCTTGCCCGGGTCGGCCAGGAGCAGCCCCTCCAGGTGATGCAGCTCTTTGTAATCAAAGGGATCATAGGGCTCCACGATGTGAATCTCTTTGCGCGGCTCCTTGATGCCGGCCATCTCGTAAGCCATGCGGGCGGCGTTCTCCACGTAGCGCGGGTAGGCCAGATCGCGGTTGGTCCAGTAGGCCGTGTCCAGGTTCCAACCGACTCCCTCGATCCACACCGGCTTGTCGGTGATGCGTCGGGCCACGTGCTCCGCCGCCAGCACGATGGCCACCGCGCCGTCACTCACGGGGCTGACGTCCAGGCGCTGCACCGGCCAGGCCATCACTTCGGAGTTGAGCACGTCCTCCACGGTGATGTTCGGATCGCCCAGCAGGGCACAAGGATGATCTGCGGCGTTGCGCTTGTTCTTCACCGATACCAGGGCAATATCACGCTTGGAGAGCCCGTAGGTCTGCATGTAGCGATTCATCTCCAGGGCGAAAATCCACAGGAGGTTGGGCTTGAGGGCCCGTTCCGTGGTGTGGTCGAAGATGGTGATGAAGGCGCCCTGGGGGTGAGGCTGGCAGGAGGACATCTTCTCCTCGCAAACCACCAGGACGATGTCGAACAGGCCGCTGGCTACGTGATACCAGCCCTGGATGGAGGCGAAGACCCCTGTGCCGCCGCCCACGAAGGAGCGCATGTAGGGCTTGCCCCAGGCGCCGGCCCCGTCGCTCAGGTATTCACCCTTCATGTGGACGCCGTCGAAGGCATCTGGAGCGCTGCCCATACACACTGCCTCAACCTGGTTCAGGGTGAGCTCGCAGGAATCCAGGGCCATCTTGGCCGCCTGCCAGGCCAGCTCCTGGCTGGTCTCCTGGGCCCTGCGCACAAACTTGGTCATTCCGGCGCCGACTATAGCGACTTTGCGCATGGTCATTGTGGTCCTCCTGGGTGGTAGAATGCCGCCTTGTGGGGCGGGCTTTCTTGCCCGCCAACGCAGCCTGGAAAGGCTGTGCCACAGTTTCGCACCGAGAACTACCTAGGCCGGCGTCGGCAACCTCAGCTCAATCTCACCGACCTTGGGAAGTTGCAGATGCAGGGAAAAAAATCGATGCTCGCCAAAGCTTTGTTGGCAAAGAGGATCTCGACACCACGCGGGTTCCCTGTTTCACCAGACGCTCACGACGACTGCCGCCCCACTGGCTGTAGGCAGGCCGCGCCAGCCGAAGGCCAGGCCCATCTCTGCACCCTCCACCTGCCGGGGGCCGGCTTCGCCGCGAAGCTGCAACACCACCTCCAGCAATCGCGCTGCCCCGGAGGCCTCCAGCAGGTGTCCCATCCCCAGGCAGCCACCGGATGGGTTGACCGGCAGGTCGCCGTCCAGGGCGGTGACGCCCTCCTCCACCAGGTAGCCCGCCTCGCCAGGCCGGCACAGCCCCAGGGCCTCCATGTGCTGGAGTTCCTTGTAGGCGAAGGCATCGTCAATCTCCGCCAGGTCAAGGTCGCGGAAGGGGTTGCGTACCCCGGCCTGCCGGTAGGCCATCTCTGCCGCCAGCCGGGCGTAGGCCGGCTCGGCCCAGTCCCGGGTCTCCAGGGCGTAGCTGCCGTTGGCCCAGCCCACGCCCCGGATCCAGACGGGCCTGTCCGTGAGGGCTACGGCGGCATCCCTGGACGCCAGCACGAAGACGATAGCGCCATCGGCGTGCTGCGCCACCTCCAGCCGGGTCAGCGGTTCGGCGACAGGCTCGGAGTTGAGGACGTCGTCCACGCTCAGGGCAGCGGGATAGGCGGCCGCCGGGTTGAGCAAAGCGTTGCCCCGGTTCTTGACCACCACCATGGCACATTGCTCGTGGGTGGCGCCGCTCTCGTAAAGGTAGCGCTGCATCTCCAGCCCGGCCAGGGCATAGGGGTGAAACTCCAGGGGCCGGTTCAGTACCGGCTCCACGGCCAGGGCCGTCACCTCCGGCAGCGTCAAGATGTTTGAGGCCTTGCTGTGAGCTTCCACAGCGACGATGTCGAAGACGCCGGTGCAGATCTGCATGTAGGCCGCCAGCACCCCGTGGAGGCCCTCGCCGGTGATGGTGTGCATCGGCTTGAGCAGAGCGCCAAGCTGGTCGGGGACGTACTCGTCGAAGATGCTGGTGCCCTCGTGGAAGTCCTCGGCGACGGTGACGAAGCTGTCAATGTCCCGGCGCGGGTCCACGCCGGCGTCCTCGTAGGCTTTGACGGCTGCCTCGAACATGAGTTCTTTGTAGGACAGGTCGGGCGTGATGGGCCGGCAGGCCGTGTAGCCCACGCCCACAATGGCAACTTCTCGGTTCATGAGGGGACTCCCTTCATTCGTGACTTACGGGAAGTGTCAGTAGATGTCTTTTCGATGCAGGATTCGCGTAACTATCACCTCATCGTCGACTATTTCAAGCCCAATTCGATAATCGCCTACGCGAATCCGATAGAAGGTGTCGTAGCCCTTCAGCTTCTCCAGATGCTTGATGTCCTTGGCGCAGGCGCTGATTTGATCTCTTCAATGACCTGTTTGACCCGCTCTAGCAGGCGCCTATCCGTTACTCGCTCGAGGTCCTTGGCAAAGCTTGCTTCGAAGGATACTTTCACGTTTGACCCTCGAGGATGGCAAGTATCCTATCCTCACTCACGAACTCATCCTGCCGGCCTTCTTTAATCGCATTCGCCAGCCCAATTTCCTCGATCACTTCCAAGATCAGCTCAAGGAAGAGGTCTTTTCTCTCCTGCATTAGCTCCCCAATTGCATCTTTCAAGAGCTCTCTCGCCTGTTGCTCGTCAATAACCAGCTCCATTTGCTTTCTCCTCTCTCAGGCTGGCCTCCCCAGCCGGGCGCGCTCCTCCTCGATCACCGACTCGTCCAGTTTCTTGAACAGCGCCTTGGGCTCGCCCAGGGGCTGGCCGGGCGGCAACTCGCTCGGCCGCCAGCGATCCTCGTCGTGCTGACCCGCGTAGGTCAGCGCCGTGTGGCTGCGCCCCTCCTCCTCGAAGGTCTCGATGGCCTGGGTGCCGAACAGCGGCTCCCGGTAGCCCAGTGAAGCGTGTAGTTCCTGGCTGGAGAAGGGCAGGAAGGGGCTGAAGAGGGTCTTCAGCGAGTCAATCACCCGCAGCGCCACGAACAGCGTGGTGGCGGCTGCCTGCCGGTCCTCTTTGATCTGGTGCCAGGGGGCCTTCTCGTTCAGGTAGCGGTTGCCTTCCTGGGCCAGGGCCATCACCTCACGGATGGCGGCCTGGAACTTGCAGGTGGCGATGAGCTGACCGATGGGCTCAAACCCGTCAGCGACCCGCCTCAGGATCGCCCGGTCTACCTCGTCCAGGTCACCCAGCTGGGGCACCCGCCCGTCGAAGTTGCGATAGGCGAAGGTCAACGCCCGGTGCGCCAGGTTGCCCCAGGTGGCCACCAGTTCGTCGTTGTTGCGCCGCACGAACTCCGCCCAGGTGAAGTCCACATCGCGAGACTCGGGCGCGTTCACCGTCAGATAGTAGCGCAGGGGGTCCGGATCGTAGCGGTCCAGGAACTCCGGCAGGCTGATGTACCAGTTGCGGCTCTTGGAGAACTTCTGGCCCTCCAGGTTCAGGTACTCGTTGGCCGGGATGTCGTAGGGCAGGTTGAGGCGGGCGTCCGGGTCGTCGGAGTACAGCGGACCCACGCCGATAAGCATGGCCGGCCAGATGATGGCGTGGAAGGGGATGTTGTCCTTGCCGATGAAGTAGTAGCCCCGGGCCTCGGGGTCGTACCACCACTCGCGCCAGGCCTCGGGCCGCCCGCTGTTGCGCGCCCACTCAATGGACGCCGAGAGATAGCCGATGACGGCCTCGAACCACACGTACAGGCACTTGCCCCCCCAGCCCGGCAGGGGCACGGGCACCCCCCACTCCAGGTCCCGGGTGATGGGCCGTCCGATGAGCCCTTCTTTTAGCCATCCACGGGCGAAGTTGATGACGTTAGGCCGCCAATGGGCCGCTTTCTCGGTCAGGTAGGCTTCCAGTTGCGGGCTGAGCCGGGGCAGGTCCAGGAAGTAGTGCTCCGTTTCTCGAACCACCGGCGTGCTGCCATCGGTGCGGCTGCGCGGGTTGATGAGTTCCAGCGCGTCCAGCACCCTACCGCAGTTGTCACATTGGTCACCCCGGGCCTGCTCGAAGCCGCAATAAGGGCACGTCCCGACTACGAAGCGATCCGGCAAGAACCGCCCCTCGGACTCGGAGTAGAGCTGACGCTGGCGCTCCCGGTACAGGTAGCCGTTCTCCAACAGCTTCAAGAAGATGTCCTGGGACACCTGATGGTGGTTTTCGGTGTCGGTGTGGGTGAAGAGGTCGAAGCTGACCCCCAGCCGGGTGAAGCTGTCCAGAAAGCGAGCGTGGTAGCGAAGGAAAAGCTCTCGCGGGGGCACTCCTTCCTGCTCGGCCTGAACGGTGATGGGTGTCCCGTGGCTGTCGCTCCCGGAGACCATAATGACTTTGTTTCCGCGCAGGCGGTGATAGCGAGCGAAGATGTCCGGCGGCAGGTAAGCGCCGGCCACGTGACCCAGGTGCAGGTCACCGCTGGCATACGGCCAAGCGACAAAGACGCCGATGCGTTCAGTCATCATACACCCCCTTGAAATCGTTCCAGCGCACGTGTACCACCTCGCGGAACATGCGCCAGGTATCGCGCAGCGGATCCACCCGGCTTTCGGTCTTGTAGTACCACTGGATAGGCACCTCTACGATGCGGTAGCCCAGCTTGCGGGCGATGAACAGGACCTCCACGTCGAAGCCGAAGCCGATCATGGTCTGACGGGTGAACAGTTCCTGGGCGGCTTCGGCGGTGAAGCATTTGAAACCCGCCTGGGTGTCCTCCAGCCCGGGCACAGCCACCAGCTTCACCAGCCAGTTGAAAACCCGGCCCATGATGTGGCGATAGGTTGGCTCCCCGTACCTGCGGGCGCCAGGCGCCTCCCGCGATCCAATGGCTACCTGATAGTCGTCAAGTGTCGGCGGCAGGAACTTGCCCAGTTCCTCAATGGGCATGGACAGGTCAGCGTCGCACAGGAAGCGGTAGGCGCCCCTGGCAGCCAACATCCCCGTCCTCACCGCCAGCCCCTTGCCTCTAGGGCTGGAGGTGAGCAAGCGGATGTTAGGGTGCTCCTTGGCGAACTCGCGCACCACCTCAGCAGTACGATCTGTGCTCCCGTTCTCAACCACGATAATCTCGGCGGGGTAGTTCTGAGTCGCCAGGTAATCCAAAATGGCCTGCAAGGTGCCAGGGAGACGTCGTTCCTCATTGTAAGCTGGGATGATGATTGAGAGAAATGGACGCTCGCGCTCTCGTTCGATGGTCGGGTCTCCTGTTCCTGGGTTAGCGCAAGTTCCCCTGAGTTCCCCCGGTTCCCGTTCGATGGGGGACTCTGGGGAACTCAAAGGAACTCGTGGGAACTCGTGATTCGACGGTTCTAATGATACCACCGTCAAGGATATCATGTCAACTCATCACGGAGAGGAGGTGCTCGTCGGGGACGCGGCGCAGGCGCTGGACCTGGCTACGCTTGCGCAACATGCGGGGCAGGCCCAGGAGGCCGTGGAGTTGACCGCGCAGCCGGGCCCGGGCCGCTTCTCCTCGCCAGGCGCGCAGCGCCTCCCAGGTGATGCGCAGTTGCGCCCGCAGGATGGGCCACCAGTAGCGGCGCAGTAGTGAGCCCGGGTAGTTCTTGGCCACCAGCCACAAGAAGTTACGCCCGTCGTAGAAGCTGGCGATGGGGCCGCCGCCGGTGGCCGACAGCTTGTGGTAGACCACGGCGTGGGGGGTGTAGAGCACGCGCCAGCCGGTCAGTTGCGCCCGCCAGGCCAGGTCCACGTCCTCACACGAGTAGAAAAAATCCTCGTCCAGCAGACCAATCTCGTCCAGCATCGCCCGGCGGTACGCCGCCGACCCACCGCAGGCGCTGAAGACGTACTCCTCGCGGTCGTACTGGCCCTCGTCGCGCTGCCACACGCCCCGGTTGCCCGGCACCCCGTCCAGGCGGTAGAAGTCGCCGGCCGTGTGGAAGATGTCGCGGCGGTCGAAGAGCAGCATCTTGGAGGCGACGATGCCGACGTCCGGGTGGCGCCGGAAGGCATCCACGATGGCGGCCAGCCAGCTGGGGTGGGCCTCAGTGTCGTTGTTGAGGAGCGCGACGAACTGGCTGCGGGTGGCGCGGATGCCGGCGTTGCAGGCGCCGGCGAAGCCCCGGTTCTCCGGCAGGGCCATGACCCGCACCTCCGGGTACTCCCGGGCCAGCAGGTCCAGGGAGCCGTCGGTGGAGGCGTTGTCCACGACGATGACCTGGAAGTCGCGGAAGGACTGCCGGCGGAGGGAATCCAGGCACGCCGGCAGGTGGTGCGCTCCGTTCCAGTTGGGGATGATGACGGTGATGAGAGGTGTCACCGCCACCGCACTTCTACCTCCTGGACTCAGTGTATGCGCTCTCGCCTCGGGCGATCGCATGCCCCGCGTCAGCTCTAGCACCTCCTGCTCCAACCCCAACGTCTCCTCCAACTGGCCCGTCTGGGCCAGCGCCCTCGTCAAGCCAGCATCTCTTCCTCGAGGACCTTTTCAACCAGCCACTCAAAGGCCGCTTCGGTCAGCATCTCTCACCCCCTCCCCGCATAGGTACACCTCACCCTGGCTGGTAGCCCCCATTCATTGCAGATCCCCGGTGGGAACCGTTGCCAATAAGCTCAAGCTCGGCTGACGTTCTCGCTGGGCGGATTATACGCCGAAGTCGTGGGTTGTCAAGCTTCGATGGCCAAAGGCAGGGCTTTTCAGTTTTCGCCCATATTCACCCACTCGCTCGCAGGCCGCCAGCCGGCCCGCCCCACCTCACCCACTGCACCTTGCGTTCCTCCTAAAAAAGGGGAAGGCCCTCCTCTCTCGAGGAGGGCCTTCTGCTGCCGACACCTCCAAGCCCGTGGATCAGGAGTCGGCATCGGCCTGGGGTGATGGCCTGCTTAGAGCTTATCCGAAAACCCCGCTATGCGACGGCGTCCTCGGGCGACGGCAATGCCGTCGCGCACCCCGGGACGCGGACGCGTCTCCTGGGCGGTTTCCGGATAGGCACTTAATGGCACCAGCCGTGGCCACCTGGTCCCATGCCGTGATGATAGCCGTAGCCGAAGCCGGTGGGGAAGGGGTTGTAGAGCAACCATTGTGCATGCTCAGTCACCCGGGCCAGGATGTCCTCGGCCTGCTCTCGTGTCAGCCGGCCATCAGCCACCGCCTGCTCCAAAGCCTCCTCGACCTGCGCCACGAAGGCGTCCACGATGGCTTGAGGGTCCACACCCCGCTCCTCAGCGATCTCGGCCAGGGTCTTGCCCTGACTCAGCTCTTCCACTAGTTCCTCCACGCTGATCCCCAGCACCTCCGCTGCCACGCCCAGGAGCCCGCCGTAGCCCCAGCCGTAGCCCATCATCACGCTGTTTTCCAGGAACCAGCGCGCGTGCTCTTCCAGTTCCTCCAGGATGGCTTGCGCCTCCTCCTGGGTCAGCCGGCCCTGGTCCACCAGGTAGTCCAGGCGCTCCTCCGCCTGGGTGAGAAAGAGGCTGATGATCTCCTCAGGGTCCACACCTTGCGCTTCTGCCAGCTCCCGCAGGCTCATGCCGGCGTGCAACTCCGCCATGATCTCCCACGGGCTGAGGCCCAGAACCTCGGCTGCGGCCTCAATCAGGCCACCGTAGCCCCAGCCGTAGCCCATCATCCCCTCGCCGTTCCAGCCACCAGCCAGGTAGCCGCCGCCGTGTTGCATGGCCCACTGAGCCTGCTCCAGCATGTGCCCCAGGAGCCATTCACCCTGATCACCCGACATCCACCCCAAGTGGATCTGATCTTGGATCCGGTTCCGCATCCGGGCCATATACCCCTGCACCAGCTCATCTGGCTCAACCCGATGCCGCCGGGCCAGATCGCTCAGCTCCGAGCCGTAGCGCAAGGACCTGATGACCCGCGCCGGGACGGTGTCAAGAGCCTCGGCTACACTGTCTATCAGCTCATTGCGACCCCAGCCATCAGCCTGGCGATGATGACGACCCCTGTCACCGTGACCTGGCTCATCCGCCAAGGCCACCGCTGGCGCCACGGTGGTGAGCATCAGGCCAGCCAATACCAGTACCACCAGGATTTGCCAATTCTTGTTCATTTATCCTCCTCGAATGTGGGATTCTGAGCTGCGGAGGCGGTGTGGTGCCCGCGTCCACCAGTGATGACGGCGAATTGGCTAGAATCATACGGGTATAGTGCTCCAGTGGGGGGAGCGTGTCCTTCGCAAAGCTGAAGGGGCTCAGGGTGGGGGTAAAGCTCTGACTCCTGGCGCAGGCGCCGAAGCACTTCGAGACCGTCTATCCGGGGGAGGATGATGTCCAGCACGATGAGGTCGGGATGGAAAGCACGCGCCGCCTTCAGGGCCGAGGGGCCATCCTGAGCGGTGTAGACGGTGTAGCCTTCCTGGTTCAGAAACAGGCCTGGACTGTGTTGACGATGCCCGGCTCGTCGTCAACAACTGGAATCGGGCCATCCCTCACGGGTTTCTCTCTCCACCACACGCTCAGCAGGTGAGGATTCTGGCTCCTGAGCGGTCATGGACCCGTCAATGGGCAGGTCATTGACCCGCCGGGAGCCAGTTCCCTCAAGCACGGCACAGGGTCCCTCGAAAACCGTAGGACAGAACCGGCGACCCGTCAAACGCAGCGCCAACGGCTCAAGCCCCAGACGATGCCGAAAACGGCAAGTGCACCACCAACCTGGTCCCCGCTCCCGGCTGCGAGGTGATGGTCACCCGACCGCCGAAGAGCAAGGCCCTCTCCCGAATCCCCATCAGCCCAAAGTGGCCCGCCCGAGCCAGCGCATCCGGCGACTCTGGCACCTGGAAACCCACGCCGTCGTCCTCCACCGCGACCGAAATGCCATCGGTCTGGAAGGTGGCTTCAACTACCACGTGCCGCGCGTGGGCATGACGACTGACGTTGTTCAACGCCTCCTGCACGATGCGGTAGATGGCCAGCTCCAGGTCCGGCGATAGCCGTTGAGGAATGCCCCTGATGCGCAGTTCGGACTCGATCCCGTTGCGCTCACCAACCTCCTGCACCAGCATCTCCAGCGCCGGCACCAACCCCAGGTCCTCCAGGTACACGGGCCGTAGATCGCGGCTGAACTGACGCACGTTGGCCAGGATGTCGGCCGTCATGGCCCTAAGCTCGGCCAGTTGGGCACCGGCCTTCCCCGGGTCTTGGTACAAGGCTTTCTGCGCGATCTCCAACTTTTGGCTCAGGGCGACGAGAGATTGAGCGGTGTCGTCGTGCAGTTCCCGTGCCAGGCGCTTGCGTTCCTCCTCCTGGCCCATGGTGATGGCGGCCACGTAGTCGCGCATGGCCGTCTGGTAGGAGCGAATCCGTCGAGCCATCTCATTGAGGGTCCGCCGCAGGTCCTCGATCTCCTGAATGCCGCCCAGATCCGCCTGGGTAGCAGTGTAATCACCCCAGGCCACCCGACTGGCCTGCTGGTCCAGCTCCTGCAAGGGGCGGATGATGCGCTGCACGCCGAAGTAGATGGCTAACATGGAGACCACCAGGGCAGCTACCAGGATGACAGGCGTCACCAGTGAGTATTGCATCATCGGCCCCACCACGTCTCCCCAGGGCTCCTGGATGATCAGCCCCCAGCCGACAGGGGTGATGGGCGCGTAACCCACGGCGAATTCGGTGCCATCGGGGTTGCGGTGGTAGGTTGCTCCTGCCACACCCTGGATGACCGCCTGCACCTCGGGATCGGAACTGAGGTCTTGGCCGATGCCCTCTGGATCGGGGTGCCATAGCACACGTCCTTCAGCGTTCACCACGAAGGCAGTTACCCGTGGGCTGGCAACCAGAGCGCTCATGAGGGTGCGTAAGCGCAAGCGCTCAGGGGATACAGCGCCGATGACGGCCAGCGTGCCGTCCGATGAGGAGGCGGCGATGAAGGCCAACTGGTCGCCCGGCTGGTGGGTGGAAGGCACCAGGGCGTACTGTGGATGCCCAAACCGGATCACCAAATCGCCCAACTGGCCCGCAAGCCAGCCATGTTCTGACCACGCCTGTGATGCCTGGTCAAGGGGGTGGAGCTGTCCTCCTCGAAGGATGGCGACCCCTTGATCGAAGGCCTCTTGCACAGAGGCTGGTGGCCGGGAAGCGGGGGCTCCGGCGGCCAGCTCGTCGGCCCAGGCGCGCAGCAGGACAGCGCGGCCGGCCAGGCGTTCGCCCAGCAGCTCGGCCGCCACCATTGCCAGCCGGGTGTCGCGCTGCTCCACCAGCGCGCGCATGGCCTGCTGGTGGCTGTACACCCCGGTGAAGGAGATGATCACCAACACGGCCGTCAGTGGCAGGATGGTCCACAGCAGAAGTTGCAGGCGCAGGCCACGAAATGCACGCAGAGACATGGGTGGTCCCAAGTCCCAGGCCTTGAGTCCAAACTCCAGGGTCCCAGATCAATGATCCCATTGACCCAGGGCTGAGGATCTCGGACCAGGGACGCTATTCGTCCAGGGTGAGCCAGCCCAGCTTGACCGCCCGCATGGCTGCCTCGGTGCGGGAGCTAACCTGGAGCTTGGAGAAGATGTTAGCCAGGTGCCCCTGCACCGTGCGATCGCTGATCCCCAACTCAAGGCCGATGGCGCGGTTGGTGAGGCCCTTGGCCGCCAGGCGCAACACCTCCAGTTCGCGTTCCGTCAGCGGCTCCACCATCTCGGTGGCGCTTCGGGTGGTGGGATGGCCGGAGGCGATGCGTTGCACCACCCGCTGGGCCACGGCCGGGTCCAGGGCCGACCCCCCTTGGGCCACAGCCCGCACTGCGCGGATCAATTCCTGAGAGTCGGCGGTCTTCAGAACGTAACCGTTGGCGCCGGCCTGCAGCAGGGCGAAGATGTACGGATCGTCGTCGTAGGCGGTGAGGATCAGGATGTTCACATCTGGGAACTGGGCGCGGATGCGCCGGGTGGCCCCGATGCCGCTCAGCTTGGGCATCTGGATATCCAGGACAGCCACGTCGGGATGATGTTGGGCTACCAGTTGCAGGGCCTCCTCGCCGTCGGCAGCCTCAGCGACCACCTGGATGTCCTCTGCCTCGGACAGGAAATCGCGGATGCCCTTGCGTACTACCGCGTGGTCGTCAGCCAGGATGACTCGAATTTGAGCCGTCATATGCTTGCCACCGGTTTTCTATTGATCTCGTTGATCAGCTTATCCCCTGGGCAGGTGCCGGGGAACCAGAAGCGAAAGGTTGACAGGTTGCCTTAGAACCTATCCGGAAACCCCGCTATCCGACGGCCTCCTCGGGCGATGGCAATGCCGTCGCGCACCCCGGGGCGAGGACGCCCCTCCTGGGTGGTTTCCGGATGGACACTTAGCCAAGTCAAGTATACGCCAGAAGCTGAGGCTTGACAAGTGCCCCAGCGGATAGCCAGGGATTTTCGATTTTCTAACGGAGAGACCATTTGGTCATGCTGCCTGTGACGAGCCACCTCGACCTGGAAAGGAAACGCCCGTGTCCTTGAGCACCCTCAAGCTACAGCTTTCCAAGCTGTAGTGCTGCAAACCACATCTGAAGGTCAAAACATCGAAAAGCCCCAGCGGATAGCCAGAGGTGGACAGTCCTCGACGACAGATCACCCCACCGGAAAGCCCGCCTGGTTCACGGCTTCGCGGATGTCGTCCAGCACTGTCATCCCATCACGGTACGCACAATGACCATCTTCGCCTGCAGGTCACCTTCTACGGCTTCCACCTCGGGCAGACGGCTCAGGGCAGCCGTAATGGTACGCAGACAGCCTTCACAGTGCATGGAGGATACATCAAGCTACAACGTGTGAGGCTCAGGCGCTTTTCGTTGCACTACCCCAGCTTTGGGGATCAGCCGGCCACCAAAGGAGTTAACCAGCACCGTGCTCACGCTCAGCACCATGGCTACCATGGCCCACACGGGATGCACCAGGCCGGTGGTGGCCAGGGGCACGCCGATGCCATTGAAGGCGAAGGCCAGCATCAGGTTCTGCACCGTCTTGCGGTACGAGCTACGACCGATGTGATACGCGTCCACCACGGCCGTCAGTCGCTCGCCTACCAGGATCACATCCGACGATTCGATGGCGATGTCCGCCCCGGCGCCGATGGCGATGCCTACATCGGCCTGCATCAGGGCCGGTGCGTCGTTGATGCCGTCCCCCACCATAGCCACCCGGTAGCCCTGAGCCTGGAGCTCGCGGATGTTCTGCGCTTTCTCATTCGGCAGCACCTCGGCCAGCACCTGCTCGATGCCCACGGCGGCTGCCACAGCCCGCGCAGTGCGCCCATTGTCGCCAGTGATCAGGATAGGCTTCAGGCCGGCTGCTTTCATCCGCGCGATAGCCTACCTGGCGTCTTCCTTGAGGGTGTCGGCGATGGCGATCAGGCCAAGAATCGAAGGTGGATCGGGAAGAACTTGTCCTGAGCCCGGCTGAAGGGCCTGGCCAACCAGCACAACCGTTTTGCCTTCAGCCTGCAATCGCTCCAGATCGGTCCGGACCGGGGTCAGGTCTATCCCAAGATGCTGGGTGAAGAAGGCCGGGCTGCCCACGAAGACGGTGCAGCCATCGAGTCCGGCGCGCACCCCCTTGCCCGGCACAGCCTGGAAATCCGTGATCTCGGCCAACTCGATGCCGCGCTCCAGGGCGTAGTCCACGATGGCCCGCGCCAGGGGATGCTCCGAGGCGCTCTCGACGCTGGCGGCAAGAGGGAGGAGACCCTCACCCCCTCCCCCTCTCCCGCACGCGGGAGAGGGGGAGGGGGTGCCCTTCAGGGCGGGGGTGGGGGTGAGGGCCACCACGTCCGTCACCTCCGGCTTTCCCTTGGTGAGCGTGCCTGTCTTGTCCAGCACGACCACCTGCACGTCCTTCAAGATCTGGAAGGCCTCGCCGGAGCGCATCAGGATGCCCTTTTGAGCGGCCTCGCCGCCACCGCGGATCATAGCCAGGGGCGTGGCCATGCCCAGGGCGCACGGATAGCCCATGACGAACACCGCCAGGGCGGCGAAGATGGCCCGGGGCAGGTTCATCTGGCCGGTCACGGGCCAGGCGCCGGCGGTCCAGATCAGGAACCCCAACGCGGCGAATCCCATCACGGCCGGCACGTAGTACTTCAACACCACATCCACCACTTGCAGGATGCCTGGCTTCATCGCCCGGGCCTCTTCGGTGTAGCGCGCCACCTGCTGCAGGAAGCTCTCCTCGCCCACCCGGGTCACCTCGATCACCAGTGCCCCCGTCTGGTTGACTGAGCCGCCGATAACCTCGTCGCCTACTGCCTTCTCCACCGGCAGGGACTCGCCGGTGACCAAGCTCTCGTCCACCCCCGAGGCGCCTTCCACCACCCGGCCGTCCACCGGGATTGACTCCCCCGGCCATACCCGCACCCGATCGCCGGGTCGTACCTCTTCGATGGGTACTTCCTCTTCGTGCCCGTTGCGGATCAGCCGCGCGGTGGCCGGCTGCAGGTCCAGCAGCTTGCGCACCGCCTGGGAGGCGCGGGTGCGCACCAGCAGCGAGGTGTAGCCCGACAGGATGTGGTAGGTGGTGACGAATGCCGCCACGGCGAAGAAGTCAGCCGCCGGGAATTGCAGCGCCGGCACTGCCAGCCAACGGCCGATCAGCCCCAGCACGCCGCCGATGAGGCCGGCGAAGGCGCCCAACTCCAGCAACACGTGCTGGTTGAGAATGCCCCGGCCCAGGGAGTGATAGGCCATCTTCAGGATGTACAGGCCGGGTCCGAACACGGTGGCGACGGCCAGAAGGGGCATAGTCACCAGCATGACGGGTTGCAGCACCGCCTGTGGCACCACCCGCAGCCACATGGCAAGCATCAGCACCGCACTGATACCTGTGAACACGCCGGCCAGGATCAGCCGCCGGCGCTCCCTGCGTAGCTCCTCTTCCTGCTCCTCGAAGGCGCGCACCTTGCGCGGGTCGCGCACCGTGTAGCCCAGGCTGCGCAGCGTGTCCCGCAACTGGGTGGGCGTGACCTTCTGCGGATCGTAGCGGATCAACGCCTCTTCATGGGACAGGCTGACGTGCACCTCGTGCACCCCGTCCATGCGGCCATAGGCCTTGCGGATGGTCTGGGTGCAGAAGGAGCAGGACATGCCCCCGATCTTGAGTTGCAGGCGCGCCGTGGTTGTCTCTGTGGTCATCGTATCTCGTCCCACTCTGTCACGAACTGGTCGTGCCTGACGGCTGATCCACCTGTGCTCTCTGCTACTCAGGCGTTTTCTCCGGCCCTTTGTCACGCCTCCAGCCAACTCTTCATCTCCTGTTCTGAGGAGCTCGCCTGACCGCGTGCTAGAGAAACGGCACCGGTCCCAATAGTTGGAAGAAGTAGATGCTCAGGTACTGCAGGAAGTTGCTGTAGATCATGACCCCTATGGCCACCAGAAACAGGCCGCTGACGATCTCCACCAGCCGGGCGTGACGGTTCAGCCGGCGCAGCGTGCCCGCCATGCGATCCAGTCCCAGGCCCACGGCCAGGAACGGGATCCCCAGCCCGGTCGAGTACACGGCCAGCAGAAACGCCCCCTGCGCCACCGTCTGGGTAGTGCTGGCTAGCAACAGGATTCCCGACAGCACGACCCCGATGCATGGGGTCCAGCCTGCTGCGAACACAGCTCCCACCAAGTACGAGGACAGATAGCCCAACTTGGGATTGCGATTGAACGACAGTTGTCTCGTCTGCAAGAGAAAGGGGATCTTGAACAGGCCCATGGTGTGCAATCCCAGGATCACGACCAGCACCCCGCCTACCTTCTGCGCCAGGGGCACCAGGTCGTAGAGCACGTAGCCGATGAGGCCGACCGAGGCGCCCAGCAGGGTGAAAATGCTGCCGAATCCCAGGACGAAGCTCAAGGCGTGGAAGAATGTAGTCCGGCGGTTGTTGATGACTACCCCTTCAGGGGTAATGACAGCCGCGCCGGACAGATAGCCGATGTAGCCTGGCACCATGGGCAGGACGCATGGCGAGATAAACGATAACAAACCAGCTGCTAGGGCCAGAAGGACGGTGATGTTTTGGGGCTCCATCTTGGACTCCGTTCGCTCAAGGATTCTTACTCGTTGTAAGATTCGGACCACATTGTATAACGCACTTGCGGCGAGAAAGATACGGGCTACTCTTACAAATTGTCAGACAAAAGCCGGGCCTTAGCAAATGGGGAAAAGCGAAACGGGGGCTCTCCCTCCTGGACGAGCCCCATCTCGAGAGGACGTGCTTCCGCCAGCAGAGGCATTGCCTCTGCTCAAGGTCTCAGGTTCGTGCTTACCCTATTTCCCGTACTCCTGCGCGTACAGCGAGAACAGTTCATCCCAGCGCTCGAAGGGCAGAGCTCCTTCGACCTTGCGACCGTTGATGAAAAACGTGGGCGTGCCCCGAAGCCCCAACGAACGGCCTTCCTGGGTAGCGGCCTGCACCATGGCCGCATAGCGCCCTGAGTCCAGGCACTGGGCGAAGAGTCGTGGCTCCAGGCCCAGCTCAGCAGCGAAGAGTTTGAGGTTCTCCTTGGTGAAGATCCCCTGGTTATGGCCCTGTTGGCGTGCGAAGAGCAGGTCGTGATAGGGCCAAAATGCCCCTTGCTCTTGGGCGCAGTAGGCCGCCTCGGCTGCCCACTGGGATTCAGGCCCCTGGACGGCGAAGTCGCGGTAGATCAGGCGCACCAGGCCCGTACGAATATACTTCTGCTCGATCAGCGGCAACGTCTGCGTAGCGAACTGCCGGCAATACGGACACTGGAAGTCGGAGAACTCCACCATGGTAACCGGCGCGTTGAGAGAGCCTTTGAGGGGGAACCCCTCTGGGGTGATGTCCACCCCCACCACCGGCTGGCGCACGGCGATTGATGCCGGTGCAGGCTGTCGTGTCCCCAACCAGAAGATCAGGCCGGCTGCCGCCACCAGCACCACCAGACCCACTGCCACCACCGGCCCAACTCCCACGGCCACCCGGCGAGGCGCAGAGGCCGCTCCTTCCTGGAGTTCATTCATCGGTGAGTCCTCTATGCTATTCGCTCAGCACGTTAGCGGTGACGGTGAACTCCGCCAGAGGTACAACTGGGTCATTAGACCTGATGCGCACCTTGCGGGTGATGAACCTGCCTTGATCCTTGTTCACCCTGGGATCGTAGGTCACCAGGATGTCAGCCGACCCGCCAGGCGGGATGGTGTCCTTGTCCACCAACGCGGCTGTGCACCCGCAGGATGAGCTCACGTCCTGGATGACCAGGTCCTTGGTGCCCTTGTTGACGATAGTGAAAATCCTCTCCACCTTGCGGTCCGGCGGGATGTCGCCGAAGTGGTAGGTGTAGTTCTTGTCGGCCAGTTCTGGGATGGCCAAGCGCGGGTTGTCACCGATGGGGACCTCATCGCCGGCTGGGGGCCGGGCCGCCGATTGAACCTCTCCTTGGAAGGGGCTGACGGCCTGCTGCCCGGGCTGGACCGAGAAGGGTTGCCCCGGCGCCACCTGTTGGGGCTGGAAGGGGCTTTGAGCTATCGGTCCCACCAGGCCGGCTTTGGGGCTGAGAGCGCGCCCCAGGAGCACGCCTACGCCGAAGACCAACACCACCGCGATTACAGCCACCAGGGCCAGGAAAGCCCGGGCGTCTACCTGGATGACCACGCTGCCCGCATCACTGGTCCGTGTCTCGTCCATTGCTCGTCCTCCTGTAGCTGGATTCGCCAGCCAGTATACCAGAGCAGGATGCGGGCCACAAGCGCCAAATAGCCCATTTGTCAATGGGCCAAATGGCGGGGTCCTCCACCCGGCCCCGGTCGCGCCACGATGAGCTTTACGAGTCCCATGGACGTCAGGTCTTCCACCTTCTCGATGGCCAGCCCGGCGCGCCGCACGTTTTCCACCGTACGGCGGTTGATGTTGGCACCGATCACCCGCACCACGATGGGGTTCAAGAGGTCCATCAGCCGCCCGATTATAGGGTGATCAACGCGCACGTGCTCCAGCAGGAGGATGCGTCCTTCGGGCCGTACCACCCGACCGAGCTCCATCAACCCACGCACCGGATCCGGCACGGAGCAAAACACGAAGGTGGCCACGGCTGCATCGAAGGTGTCATCCTCGAAGCTGAGGGCCTGCGCATCCATCTCGTGCAGCTCAACCTCGATGCCCTCCCGTGCTGCCCGCTTGCGCGCCTGGGCCAGCATCTTGTCGCTCAGGTCCACAGCGGTGACTTGTGCGCGGGCCGGGTAGTAGGGCATGTTCTTGCCCGTACCAACGCCCACCTCCAGCACCCGTCCCGCGGGCACCTGGGACCAGAGCTTCTGTCGCCAGGGCCTGAAGCGGCGTTCAGCAAAGAACTCCATGGCGTCGTAGATGGGCGCCAGGCGGTTGTAGCGCGCGCGGGTAGCCCTTGTGGCCACCACGTCAATCTCCATACTCTCTCTCCAATCAGCTTACTTTCTGAGGAACTCGTAGCCGGCTGCCTTCCAGGCATTAAAGCCACCGTCCAGCTCCATGACGTTGGCGTAACCCAACCCGGCCAGCGTCTTGGCTGCCTGTGTGCTCATGGAACCGCTGCGGCAGTACAGGACGATAGGGGCGCCCTTGTCCGGTAACTGATCCAGACGGTCCGCAATCTGGTTGAAGGGGATGAAAAGGTCTGTCTGTGGGATCTCCCCTTCGTAGGGGATGTGGACGTTCACCAAAGTGAAGTCCTTATCCGGCAACATCTCCGCCAGTTGCTGGACAGTGATGTCAGCGTAGCCGTCGGCGTTCTTCGGGAACGCGGCCGACGTGGTTTTGCCAGCCGCAGGGGCCGTGGTAGATGACCCTTGCCCGCAAGCAGCCACGAGCATCGGCAATGCAGCCAAAGCAATTATCATTAACCATACACGTCGACTGATCATGAGTTTGTTCCTCTAGCGGCCCAGGGCTTCAATGACACGCTGCAGCCGTGCCCGCGCCTCATTGGCGATTGGGTCCAGCCCCGGGCTCTCCACCACACCCAGCATGGAGATGGGGTCCACGATGGACACCATGCTGCCGCCATCAGCCTGGTAGACGATGACGTTGCACGGCAGGAGCAGTCCGATCTCCAGTTCTGTGTTCAAGGCCTGGTGGGCCAGGGGCGGGTTGCAGGCACCCAGGATGACGTACTTGCGGAAGTCAGCGCCCAGCTTCTGCTTGAGCGTCGCCTGCACGTCTATCTTCGTCAGGACGCCAAAGCCTTGTTCTTTAAGCGCAGCGGTCACTTTCTCGACCGCCTGCTCGTAAGGCAGGTCCAGTCGGGTCCGAAACGCGTAGTCGGTGATTGTCTTGGTCATTGTTCTATCCTCCGGCATAGGTTGAGTTATGCTCCCAGGTCGCGGCGCATTTACTCGTACTCGGCCTTGGAAATCTCGCCGCGAGCGTAGCGCTGCCTGAGAATCTCCAGCGCCGAGTCCCCTGGAGCACTGCGCTGTACTGTTGGCTGGCCTGGCGATGTGCTCGTCACCCTGGGAAAGAGGTTGCTCAGTAACCACACCGCCAGGGCAATGATCGCCACCCAGAAGACGAGCATGAAGATGAGGCCGAAGCCCCCGAATCCAAAACCCATCATGGTATTCACCTCCTTAACTATCGCGTGCTTTGTTTGACAATGGCACATTTCTCGCCGATTTCTTGCTCGTTAGGCGTTAGAACTTTGACAATCTAGGCGAAAGCGGTTACGCTAGCAGGCAGCATCCCCAGGAAAGGAGGCCTGCCATGCGCAACCGCCTGTGGATCATTATACTCCTGATCGTGTGGATAGGCCAATGGGCCATGAGCATCGCCGGCCCGTTGCCAACGCCGGGCATGTCTTGGTGGCAGGGATGGCTGTCGGTGGAGAATCTGGTCCATCGGGTAGTTTGTCAGGCCAACCAACGCTGGTTCTGGCCATGCTCGCGTTCCACTTGAGTTTGTCGCCTGCGATGATTTGTACGGGCAGAGCACCTGGTTGCGAGACAAACTGAACGGGGCAGGGCTCCTCTACATCGCCGATG
>FWPU01004510.1_pt1 | contig 32296 bp, 30 predicted proteins | sample 2228361 | NCBI WGS metagenome assembly FWPU01 (sample SAMEA103939777, study PRJEB20133) | metagenome
CACAGATCACCCGCCCCTCGCCAACCTGGCGGCGAATGGCCTCCACGGTCTCCTCGATGAAGTTCCCCGGCGTCCAGCTTCCTGCCGCCCCGCACACGCCATGCACAAAGTTCTTCAGGATTTCCCGCCCCCGCGGGGTGTGCACCACCTCAGGGTGGAACTGCAGCCCGTAGTAGCCCCGTGCCGGGTCTGCCATCACTGCGTGCGGCGAATTTGCCGTGCTCGCGTACCCGGTGAAGCCCGGGGGCAGCACCTCAATCCGGTCGCCGTGGCTCATCCACACCTCGAAGTCCGCCGGCAAACCCTCGAGCAGCGGCGCCGCGTGGTCGCGGTGCACCACCGCCGGCCCGTACTCCCGCTCAGTCCCCGGCGCGACCCTGCCGCCGAGCTGGTGCGCCATCACCTGCATCCCGTAACAAATGCCAAGTACGGGCAGCCCCGACTCCCACACCCAGCCAGGTGCCAGCGGCGCACCTTCTTCGTACACGCTATTCGGGCCGCCCGAGAGGATGATCCCGCGCACGTTCATCCCCGCCAGCCGCTCCGCGGGTGTGTCGTAGGGCAGCAGTTCGCAGTACGTATTCAGCTCCCGGACGCGCCGCGCAATGAGCATCGAAAACTGGGACCCAAAATCCAGCACCACGATGCTCTCGTGGTGCGTCGCCGGGTCCCGGGTACCATCGCGAACGGCCGTGGAGCTCCCTTCCATGCAGCGCGCTACACTCACCTCGAACGCTATCCCAATCCCCGGGTGCGGGCAACGAAGGAACCACCAGCCGCCATGACCGACCCCCCGCCCTCCCTCGTCGAACGCACCGTTGACCTCCTCCGGAGCGGTGAGCTCATTATCCTCCCCACCGACACCGTCTACGGCATCGCCGCCGACGTTCGCATCGACGATGCCGTCGACGCCATCTTCCGCGCCAAGCAACGCGACCGCTCGCAGCCCCTCCAGCTCCTCTTCGGCCGCGAGGTTGCCCTCCTCGAACAGTACGCCATCCTCACGCCGACCGCCCGGCAGCTCGTCGAGGCCCTCGGCCCCGGCCCCTGGACAATCATCGTGCCCGCGCGTCCCGGCTTCGCCAGCCCGGCGCTCGGTGGTGGCGCCACCGTCGGATTCCGCCTCGTCCCGGTCGACCTCGTGCTCGATATCGTCGATGCGCTCGGCGCCCCGCTCGCCGCCACCAGCGCCAACGTCCATGGCGGCCCCAGTCCCGTCACCGCCGACGAGGCCACGCGCCAGGTCGGCGCGTTCTGCGCCATGACCATCGACGCCGGCCCCACCGCGCAGGGCATCGACTCCACCGTCATCGACCTCTCCGGCGATGCCCCGGTCATCCTTCGCGAGGGCGCCATCGCCGCTGATGTCCTCGCCCGTATACTGGGCCTCGCCACCATCCCGGTCCGCAGGAGCCTCCGCTCGTGAACCTCGCCTTCGGCGCCGACCACGCCGGCTTCGACCTCAAGAACCACCTCGTCGCCTTCGCCCGCTCCCTCGGCCACGACGTCCTCGACCTCGGCACCCACTCCGCCGATTCGGTCGACTACCCCGATTTCGCCGAGGCCGTCGCGCGCGCCGTCCTCGATGGCCGCGCCGACCTCGGCATCGTCCTCTGCTCCAACGGCGTCGGCATCAGCATCGCCGCCAATAAGGTGCCCGGCATCCGCTGTGCCCTCTGCCACACGAGCTGGGGCGCGGCCCGCGCCCGCCAGCACGTCAACGCCAACATGCTCGCCCTCGGAGCCTGGGAAATCGGCCGCGGCGTCGCCGAGGACATCCTCCGCGCCTTCCTCGAAAACACCTTCGAAGGCGGGCGCCACGAGCGCCGCGTCGCCAAGCTTCACGATGTCGAGCGCCGCGGCATCGCCGCAGAGGTGACCGCCAAATGAACGCCGGCATCGGCAAGAAGACCGTCCGCGATATCGACGTTCGCGACCGCCGCGTCCTCGTCCGCGCCGACCTCAACGTGCCGATGGAAAACGGCATCATCACCGACGACACGCGCATCCGCGAATCGCTCCCCACCATCCAGTACCTCCTCGAGAACGGCGCCCGTGTCATCGTCTGCTCCCACCTGGGCCGGCCAAAGGGCCCCGACCCGGCCCTCTCGCTCGCCCCGGTTGCGGGCCGCATGGCCAACCTCCTCGGCCGCGAGGTCCTCTTCGCCGAAGACTGCATCGGTCCAGTCGCCGAAGCGGCCGTCGCCTCGATGGGCCACCACGTGCTCCTGCTCGAGAACCTCCGCTTCCACCCCGGCGAGGAGGCGAACGACCCGACCTTTGCCCGCCAGCTCGCCAGCCTCGCCGAGATCTTCGTCAACGACGCCTTCGGGGCCGCCCACCGCGCCCACGCCTCCACCGAGGGAATCACCCACTACCTGCCCGCCGTGGCAGGTCTTCTCATGGAGAAGGAGGTTCGCTACCTCGGCGCGCTCGTGGCCAACCCCCCGCACCCCTTCGCCGCTGTGGTTGGCGGTGCCAAGGTCAGCAGCAAGCTGCCCGCCATCCGCCACCTGCTCCCCAGGATCGACCTCCTCCTTGTCGGCGGTGGCATGGCCAATACCTTCCTCAAGGCCCGCGGCATCGACGTCGGCGCCTCGCTCGTCGAGGACGACCTGCTTGATGCTGCCCGCGACATCGCGCAGCAGGCGCAGCAGCGCGGCATCGAACTCCACCTGCCGGTCGACGTCGTTGCTGCCAGCCGCTTCGCTCCCGACGCAGAGACCCGCACGGTGCCGGTCGAAGAGATCCCCCGCGGCTACCTCGTCCTCGATATCGGCCCCGAGACCGTCCGCCGTTATGCCGCCGCTCTCCAGCGTGCCCGTGCCGTCATCTGGAACGGCCCGATGGGCGTGTTCGAAATGGAGCCGTTCGCCAGCGGCTCCTTCGAGCTTGCCCGGGCCATCGCCGCCCTCGACGCCACCACCGTGGTCGGCGGCGGTGAGACAGCAGCCGTCGTCGCCGCCACCGGCCTGAAGGAGCGCTTCACCCACGTGTCGACTGGCGGCGGTGCCTCCCTCGAGATGCTCGAGGGGCGCACGCTCCCCGGCGTCGCCGCGCTCCTCGATGCCTGACGGCCGTCCCGCCAGCCCCGTCCCGCCGGGCCGCTCGTGCCTCGTTCGCCCGGTACGCCGCGCGGTCGCCCCGCTCGGTAGCCCGGCGCCAACGCCACCCTGGAGGTCCTGAGTTCGTGCGCCGTCCCCTCATCGCCGGCAACTGGAAAATGCACACCACCGAGGCCGAAGCCGTTGCCCTTGCCCGGGCCGTCGCCGAGTCGGCACCCCGCGGCGGCGCCGAAGTCGCCGTCTGCGTCCCCTTCCCCCACCTCGGCCCCGTGCGCGATGCGCTCCGCGGTACCTCCGTCCGCCTCGGCGCCCAGGATGTTTTCTGGGAGCCCAGGGGCGCCTTCACCGGCGAGGTTAGCGTGCCCATGCTCCTCGATTACTGCTCGCTCGTCATCATCGGCCACAGCGAGCGCCGCCAGTACTTCGGCGAAACCGACGAGTGGGTCAACCGCAAGCTCCGCGCCGTCCTCGCCTCGGCGCTCGACCCCATCGTGTGCGTCGGCGAGACCCTCGCCCAGCGTCGCGCGGGCGAGACCGACCAGCTCCTCGAACGGCAGCTGCGGGCCGCGCTGGAAGGCATCGAGCCCACCTCCCGGATCGTCATCGCCTACGAGCCCGTCTGGGCCATCGGCACCGGCGAAACGGCCACGCCCGAGCAGGCCCAGGCCGCCTGCGCACACATCCGAACCGTCCTCCGCGACCTCTGCGGGCCCGTGGCTGATGCCATCCGGATCCAGTATGGTGGCAGCGTGAACGCCGCCAACGCCGCCGCGCTCCTCGCACAACCGGATATCGATGGCGCACTCGTTGGTGGCGCCTCGCTCGATGCAGCCCAGTTCGCCGCCATTTGCGCGGCCGTTCCTGCTTGATGCTCCGCCGCGTCGTCGCCATCGTCGGCCCCACCGGCTCCGGCAAGAGCGCCGCCGCCCTCCAGCTCGCCGAGCGGCTCGGCGGCGAAATCGTCAACGCCGATAGCCGCCAGGTCTACCGCGGCATGGATATCGGCACCGCCAAGCCCTCGCCCGCTGATCGCCGCCGCGTACGCCACCACCTCTACGACATCCGCGACCCGGCCGAGAGCTACTCCCTCGCCGAGTACCTCGCCGATGCCCGCGCCACCTTCGAAGCGCTCTGGGCTCGCGGCACCTTCCCCTGGCTCGTCGGCGGCACGCCCCAGTACGCCTGGGCCCTGCTCGAACACTGGCAGGTGCCCGCCGTCCCCCCGCAGGCCGAGCTGCGCAGCCGCCTCCAGCAGCTCGCCGAGTCCGAGGGCCCGGCCGCCCTCCACGCTCGCCTCCAGGCGGTTGATCCCACGGCCGCTGCCCGCATCGACCCACGCAACGTCCGCCGCGTCATCCGTGCCCTCGAAGTCTACGAAGTCACCGGTCGCCCCATCTCGAGCTGGCAGCAGAAGGGCACACCCGATTTCGAATTCCTCCTCTTCGCGATCGACATCCCCCGCCAGGAGCTCTATCGCCGCGTCGATGAGCGCGTCGAGCAGATGTTCGCGGCCGGCCTGCTCGATGAGGTCCGCGCCCTCCTCGACCGCGGCGTTTCCCCCGATGCTCCCGCCATGTCCTCCATCGGCTACGCCGAGAGCATCGCCCACCTCCAGGGCCGCCTCTCCCTCTCCGAGGCCATCGAGCGCACCAGGCTCGCCACCCACCGCCTCATCCGCTCCCAGGAGCAGTGGTTCCGGCGCGACGACCCCCGCATCACCTGGGTCCGCGACCCCGAGAGCATCGAGCTCCAGGCCAACATCTTCACCGGCGCCTGCACCAACGTCATCCGTGGAGAGCGCCGCTAGCCCCCCGCCCGGGCTACACTGGTCCCCATGCGCGTAACCAAGATGCACGGCCTCGGCAACGACTACATCTACCTCGCTCCGCCCAGCGACGACGCCCACGACTGGCCCGAGCTTTCCCGCCGCGTCAGCGACCGGCACTTCGGCGTCGGCAGCGATGGCCTCATCCTCGCGTTGCCCTCCGCCGTCGCCGATGTGCGCATGCGCATCTTCAACGCCGACGGCTCCGAGGCGGAAATGTGCGGCAACGGCATTCGCTGCCTCGTAAAGTTCGCCATCGAGGAGGGCCTCGTCCCGCCCGACCGCGAGGTCGTCACCGTCGAAACGCTCGCCGGCGTCAAGACTATCACCGTCGTGCGTGAGCAGGGCACGATCACGGCCGCCCGCGTCGATATGGGCCCACCCAGCTTCGACCCCGCATCCCTCCCCGCCTCCGTCGAGGGACCCGGGCCCGTCATCGACCTCCCCCTCGTCGTTGATGGCATGGACCTTCGCCTCACCCTCGTCAGCATGGGCAACCCCCACGCCATCCACTACGTCGATACCGACCCCGCCACCTTCCCCCTCGAGCGCATCGGCCCGCTCGTCGAGCACCACCCCCTCTTCCCTCGGCGCGTCAACTTCCAGGTCGTCCAGGTGCTCGGCCCCGGCGAAGTCCGCCACCGCGTCTGGGAGCGCGGCTCCGGCATCACCCTGGCCTCCGGCACCAGCGCCTCGGCCGTCGCCGCAGCCTCCCGGCTGCGCGGGTTCACCGGCGACCGCATCGTCGACCACATGCCCGGCGGCGATCTCATCCTCGAATGGGATGGCGCCGGCTCCGTCTTCATGACCGGCCCCGCCGTGCGCGTCTTCGACGCCGAGTGGTACGGGGCATAAGCCGCCCCCGTGGTAGCATGACCCCGGCCGCGCCACCGGCTCGGCCCCACCGAACCCCCACGCAGGACCATCCGAATGAAGCTCGCCCGCCGCGTCGAGGCCCTTCCCCCGTACCTCTTCGCCGAGATCTCCAAGAAAATCGCCGCCAAGCGCGCCCAGGGCGTCGATATCGTCACCTTCGGCATCGGCGACCCCGACCTCCCCACCCCTCGCCACATCCTCGATGCCCTTCACCAGGCCGCCGAAGACCCCGTTAACCATCGCTACCCCGAATCCGAGGGCCTCCCCGAGCTCCGCGAAGCCATCGCCCGCTACTACCAGCGCCGCTTCGAGGTGAGCTTCGACCCGCTCACCGAGACCCTCCCCCTCATCGGCTCCAAGGAGGGCATCGGCCACATCGCACTCTGCTTCATCGATCCCGGCGATATCGCCCTCGTCCCCGATCCGGCCTACCCCGTCTACGAAATCGGCACGATGTTTGCAGGCGGCGAGTGCTACCGCCTCGACCTCAAGCGCGAGACCGGTTGGCTCCCCGATCTCGATGCCATCCCCGAGGACGTCGCCCGGCGCGCAAGGGTTCTCTGGCTCAACTATCCAAACAACCCAACCGGCGCGGTCGCCCCGCTCGAGTTCTTCGAAAAGGCCGTCGCTTGGGCCAAGCGTTACGACGTCGCCCTCCTCCACGACAACCCCTACTGCGACGTCGCCTACGACGGCTACCAGCCAGTCAGCATCTTCCAGGTCCCGGGCGCCCGCGATGTCGCCGTCGAGTTCAACTCCTGGTCGAAGGCCTACAACATGACCGGCTGGCGCATCGGCATGGTCGTCGGCAACGCCCGCATGGTCGATGCCCTCATGCGCGTCAAGTCCAACCTCGATAGCGGCATTCCCCAGGCTATCCAGAAGATGGCCATCGCCGCCATCGACGGCCCACAGGATTGCATCGACGAACATAACCGCATCTACCAGCGTCGCCGCGACCGCATCATCGAGGTCCTCCGCAAGTGCGGCCTCGAAGTCGATGTCCCGAAAGCCTCGCTCTACGTCTGGGCAAAGCTCCCCGAGGGCGTCACCAGCGCCGACTACGCCGCCCGCCTCATCGAGGAGACCGGTGTCGTCGTCACGCCCGGGCGCGGCTACGGCCTCAATGGCGAAGGCTACATCCGCCTCTCCGTCACCACCCCGGACGATCGCCTCGAAGAAGGCATGCGCCGCCTCGAGGAGTGGTCCGCCCGCCGCTGAACACCCGCCCTCGCGGCCCGGCCCCGTTCCCGCTACCCTAAGGATCGGATGCCACGCGCACTGCACCACACCGCGCCCGTCCCGGACCGCGCCATTCTCGTCGCGGCCGACGTTCCCGGGGCGCTATTGCCCGCCGCCGAGTCCCTCGAGGAACTCGCCGACCTCGCCCGCACCGCCGGGGCCGAGGTCGTTGGCCGATTCACCCAGCGCCTCGAACATCCCAACCCGGCCACCTACATCGGCTCCGGCAAAGTCCAGGAAATCGTCGAGGCCATCCGCAACCTCGGCGCCAACGTCGTCATCTTCGACGATGAGCTCTCCCCCTCCCAGCAGCGAAACCTCGAAAAGGCGCTCGGTGTCAAAGTCATCGACCGGACCGCCCTGATCCTCGATATCTTCGCCACACGAGCACAAACCCGCGAAGGCCGTCTCCAGGTCGAACTCGCCCAGCACCAGTACCTGCTGCCCCGTCTCGCCGGCCAGTGGTCTCACCTCGAGCGCATGGAAGGCGCAATCGGCACCCGGGGCCCCGGCGAAACCCAGATCGAAACCGACCGCCGCCTCATCCGCAATCGCATCGCCCGCATCCGCCGCGACCTCGAAGAAGTCCGCACCCAGCGCGAGCTCTACCGCCGTCGGCGGGCCCGCAACAACGTCCCCGTCGTCGCCCTCGTCGGCTACACGAACGCAGGCAAGTCCACACTCATGCGTGCCCTCAGCGGCGCTGACGTCCTCGCCGAGAACCGCCTCTTCGCCACCCTCGATCCCGTCACCCGCCGCATTCGCCTTCCCTCCGGCGAGGTCGTCCTCCTCACCGATACGGTCGGCTTCATCCAGAAGCTCCCCACCCAGCTCGTCGCAGCCTTCCGCGCCACCCTCGAAGAGCTCGAAGACGCCGACCTCCTCCTCCACGTGGTCGATATCGCCCACCCCAACGCCTACCAGCATGTCCAGGCTGTCGATGCCACCCTTCGCGACCTCGGCGTCCACGAAAAGCCCCAGCTCCTCGCCCTCAACAAGGTCGACCTCCTCCGGCGCGACGACGGTTCTACCGTGGCCAATTTCGATGAGGCACGCGCCCTCGTCCTGGGCGCCGGCGCACCCCCGCGCAACGTCGTCATCATCTCCGCCGAGCAGCGCTGGGGCCTCGATCAGCTGCGCGAACGCATCGAAGAAGGCCTCGCAACCGGCTTCGCCGGCGCCGAACCAGTTCTCCTGGGTGTCCTCTCCGTCGCGGTTTGAACGCCCGCGCCCTACCCGGTAGAACTCCCACCATGAACCCCGAACGGCCGCCAGTTCCCACCCCGCACCCCGCTGGCCCACTCGCCGGTTACCGCGTCCTCGACCTTGCCGACGAAAAGGGCCAGCTCGGCGCACGCCTCCTCGCCGAGCTCGGCGCCGACGTCATCAAGATCGAGCCCCCGCGCGAAGGCGACCCCGGCCGCCAGCACGCCCCCTTCTACCGCAACGAACAGGGCACCGAGACCAGCCTCTTCTGGTGGGTGATGAACGCTGGCAAGCGCTCTATCACCCTCCAGCTCAAGCTCGAAGCCGGGCGCCAGCTCTTCCACCGCCTCGTCGCCCTGTCCGACATCATCATCGAGACCACCATGCCCGGCGAAGCCGCCGTCCTCGGCCTCGATTACCCCACCATCGAGCGCGTCAACCCCGGCGCCATCCTCGTCAGCATCACCGGCTTCGGGCAGGATGGCCCCTACGCCCGCTGGCACGCCACCGATATCGTCGGCGCCGCCATGGGTGGGCTCATGTACCTCAACGGCGACCCTGATCGTGGCCCGGTACGCACCACCGTCCCGCAGGCCTACACCCAGGCCAACGTGCAGGCCATGGTCGGCGCACTCACCGCCCTCTACGCGCGCGGCGTCAACGGCGGCATCGGCCAGCACGTCGATGTCTCCATGCAGGAGGCCGTCGCCAATGCCATGGACAACGCCCAGCAGACCTGGGACATCCGCCGCATCAACGCCTCCGGCCCCGGGCTCTACCGCAACACCGCAGGCATCCGCACGGCCCGCTACCTCTTCCAGGCAGCCGATGGCTGGGTCGCCGCGCTCCAGGCCGGTGGCCTCATCGGCCCCAACGCCAACGCCATCATCGACTGGCTCGCGGAGCACGGCGAAGCCCGCGGCCTCGATGCCCCAGCCTGGCGCCAGAAGCTCACCGCGCCGGCGCCCCTCGACCCCGCCGATCGCGAATACGTCGAGGAGACAATGGCCGCCTTCTGCCGCACCCGCTACAAGGACGAGCTGGTTGCCGAGGCCCAGCGCCGCGGCGCCGGTTGGGCACCTGTCCTCGGCCCTCGCGAGATCCTCGAAAACAAGCAGCTCGCCGCCCGCGACTACTGGGTCCGCGTCCAGCACGAAGACCTCGGGGAATCCTTCGTCTACCCGGGGGCCCCCTTCCGGCTCTCCCGCACCCCCTGGCAGCAGCGCGGCCGCGCCCCGCACCTCGGAGAACATAACGAAGAGGTGTACTGCGGCCTCCTCGGCCTCGAGCCCGCCGACCTCCGCCGCCTCCGCCTCAGGATGGTGATCTGACATGCCCGAACCAGGCCAACCGCTCCGCAAACCGTTCGAAGGCATCCGCGTCGCCGACTTCGCATGGGTTGGCGTCGGCCCCCTCGTGTCCAAGTACCTCGCCGATCACGGCGCCGAGGTCATCCGCATCGAAAGCGCCACCTACCCGGAAACCCTCCGTCGCGTCGGCCCCTTCGTCGATGACACACCCGATATCGACGGCTCCGGCTACTTCGCCAACTTCAACAGCTCCAAGCTCGGCGTCTCCGTGAACCTGAAACATCCTCGTGGGCCCGAGCTCGTCCGCCGGCTCCTCGCCCACTGCGATGTCGTCACCGAGTCCTTCACCCCGGGCACCATGGCGCGCTTCGGCCTCTCCTACGATGAAATCCGCGCCATCCGGCCCGACGTCATCATGATCTCGATGCCCCTCTACGGGCAGACGGGCCCCTGGTCGCACTATGCCGGCTATGGGCACGTCCTCCAGGCCGCCGCCGGCTTCAATCACTTCACCGGCTGGGAGGATGGCCCCCCAATCGGCACCGGCGTCGCTTACACCGACTTCCTCGTGCCCCACTTCGCGGCCGTCGCCCTCATCGCAGCCCTCGACTACCGCCGCCGCACCGGCGAAGGGCAGTACATCGACTTCTCCCAGTTCGAAGCCGCCATCCACGGCCTCTGGACGGCCATCCTCGACTGGACGGTCAACGGCCACGAGCAGACTCGCCTCGGCAACCACGACCTCGAAGCAGCCCCCCACAACGCCTACCGCTGCCGCGATGGCCGCTGGGTCGTCGTCGCCTGCGAGACCGAGAAACACTGGGAGGGCCTCAAGGCTGCCCTTGGCCGCCCCGAATGGTGTGACATGGAGCGCATGCGCCGCCGCTGGCAGCGCATCAACGAGCAGAAGGAGATCGACCGCCACCTCGCCTTCTGGTTCGAGGACTTCACCCGCCTCGAGTCCGAATCCCCCTACCAGGTCGAGGAGGGTGTCGAGGCTCCCCCGGTGCGCAAGTACACCACTCGCGAGGTCGTCGAGCTCTTCCAGTCGTTCGGCGTCCCCTGCGGCATCGTCCAGTCGCCCGAGGAGATGCACGCCGACCCACAACTCGCCCACCGGCACCACTACGTTCGACTGGAGCATCCCCGCATGGGGCTCCGGACCTACGATGCCCCGTCCTTCCGGCTCTCGAAAACCCCCGGCCAGCTCTCCCGCCCCGCGCCGCTCTTGGGCGAGCACAACGAGTACGTCTTCCGGGAGATCGTCGGCCTCAGTGAAGAGGAGTACGTCGACCTGCTCGCCGATGGCGTACTCGAATAGCGCGGCCGATTCGTCACGCTTCCATCCAGTTGCCGCGCCTCCTCGCCAGGACGCCGCGACGGCCACCCCACCGGGTGGCCGTCGCCACGATGTGCCGCCTGGAGCGTGCCCCGCCTCTCGGGGGCCCTCTCCTGCCTCAGCCCTCCGCGGCCGGTGAAGCCGCCGCCAGCGGTTCGCCCGTGCCGACCGGCCCTCCTTCGACCACCCGGAACGTCCCGAACATCTGGTCGGGGTGCAGGTCGCACAGGAAGTAGTACTCACCCGGCCCCGGCGTTACGAACGTCACCGTCGTGGTCATCCCACCCCCGTCGATGATCTCGCCCTCTGCCCCGGGCGCAAGCGTGCTGCCGCCTTTCCGATCCAGGAAGTGAATGTTGTGCTTTGCCCGCCCGTTGTTCACGAGCGTGATCGTGATCTCCGCATTTGGCCCGGCAACAATCTCTCGCTTGTCGAAGCGGTTGTCCGTCGCCACCACCCGGAATGGGTTGCTGGGCACGGTTGGCTCCGCCGGGCCCCCGCCCGTCCCGGTCGATTCCGAAGCGAACAGGTTGAGCCCCGCGCCGATCATGAAGCCGCCGAGCATCAGCCCCGCGATCACCGTGAACGCTGCGCCCGTCCCGAACCGGAACGTCACATCCTTCGTGTCCCGGATGACCTCCATATCGAAAACCTGCACCGTGCCCGGCACCACCTCATCGCTGTGCCGTGCAATCAGGTCGAGCACCGTCTGCCGCGTCTCCTCGTACGTCGCTAGCCCTTCCCGGTCCGACCACGTCGTCTCGACCAGCACCTGCGAGGGCCCGCTGGCCGCCGGGGAGGCGATGATCCGCAGGTCCTGGAAGCCATCGAGGTCCCGCAGCTGGTTATTGCTGCTCTCCAGCTCATGCAGGATCCCGCCAGAGCTCCGGGCCTGCTCGAACTTGCCCTCAGCAAGGGCGAACGTCACCACCTGGGTGTACCGCGTCGGTTTGGGCGTGCCGTGGCCGCCTTCTGCCGCCTTCTTCCGCATCTGGCCGTCTTCGTACGCCCAGCCGAACACGGCGATGAGCGTCGAAACAATCGCGGCCCCGAGCAGTGGCCCGGCGAACGTCTGATCATCGACCCGCGACCAGTAAATCAGCGCAGCGCCGAGAAAGAGCGCGGCGACCCCGACGACCAACGGCCAGATGCTCGGATCTGGCAGGTGGACGTCGTGATGCTCGCCGTGTCCGTTCGCCTGGTGGTCCATTCGGTGCGTTCCCCCGTAAATGTTGCCGCTGTGGTGCTAGGGAATGATGTAGAGCACGGTGAACAGCGCAATCCACACCACGTCGACGAAGTGCCAGTAGAACGAACACGCCTCGACCGCTTCGTGGTTGGCTGCCGTGAACTGCCCGGCGAGTGAGCGCGCCAGGATGATGCCCATGAAGATCACGCCTCCGAGCACGTGGAGGCCATGGAACCCCGTCATCGTGTAGAACGTGGTCCCGTAAATCGTGTCCCCGATGCCGAAGTGCAGCTGGCTGTAGTCATACACCTGCATCACCAGGAACACGAGACCCAGCACGATCGAGATGAACGTCCACCGGATCAGACCGGAGCGGTTCCCCCGCTGAATGGCAAACACCGCAAACTGGATGGTCACCGAGCTCGTGATTAGCAGGATCGTCGCGATGAACGGGAGCCAGAACTCCACCTCCAGCTTCACGCCCGCCGCCACCTGCTCCGGCGTGAGCAGGTACTCCGGCGGCCACTCCCGGGCGTCTGCCCGCGCGATGAAATACGCCGCGAACAGCCCCCCGAAGAACATCACCTCCGAGGCGAGGAACAGGATGAAGCCGAGCATCCCGTTGCTCAGGCCCTGCTTGTGCTGGGTCGCTACCGCGTGCGCTGCCATGGAACCTCTCCAGTCTCCCCTGCTGTGACGTTGTGAACGAGGGACTTCCGGGCCCGCTTAATGGGCCACCTTGCCGTGGCGGAGGTCCCAGAGCGGCCGCTCCGACTGCACCGGCGGCACGTCATCGAAGTTGTGCACCGGCGGCGGCGAGGTCGTCCACCACTCGAGCGTATTCGCCTCCCACGGGTCGTTCGGCTGGTCCTTCGGCCGCAGGAAGGCCATAACCACGTTGATGATGAACGGGATCATCGCCACGCCGATGAGGAACGCACCGATGGTCGAAATCAGGTTCAGCGTCTCCCAGCCGCTGCTCTCCGAGTAGGTCGCGATGCGCCGCGGCATCCCGTCCAGGCCGAGCAGGTGCATCGGGAAGAATGCCAGGTTGAATCCGATGAACTGCAGCGCGAAGTGAATGCGTGCCAGCCGTTCATCCAGGCGTCGGCCCCAGATCTTCGGGAACCAGTAGTACAGTCCCGCGAACACCGCGAACACCGCTCCACCGAACAGGACGTAGTGGATGTGCGCCACCACGAAGTACGTATCGTGAATCGCGAAATCCACCGGCACCGCGGCCGAGAACGTCCCATTAATCCCGCCGATGAGGAACATGCTCAGGAAGCCCAGGGCAAACAGCATCGGCGCCTCGAACGTGATCGACCCGCGCCACAAGGTCCCAAGCCAGTTGAACATCTTCACCCCGGTGGGCACGCCGATCATGAACGTCATGAACCCGAACCACGGCTTCAGCACCGCGCCGGTCGTGAACATGTGGTGCGCCCACACGCTGAAGCCCAGGCCGCCGATGCCCATCGTCGCGAAGACGAACGCCTTGTAGCCAAACAGCGGCTTCCGCGCGAACACCGGCAGGATCTCCGAGATGATGCCCATCCCCGGCAGGATCATGATGTACACCGCCGGGTGCGAGTAGAACCAGAAAATGTTCTGCCACAGGATCGCGCTCCCACCCCCGTTCGGGTCGAAGAACGAGCCCCCAAAGTTCCGGTCGATGTACAGCATCGCCAGCGCCGAGGCCAGCACCGGCGTTGCCAGCAGCTGCAGGACCGCCGTCACCAGCATCGTCCAGCAGAAAATCGGCATCCGGAACATCGTCATCCCCGGCGCCCGCATCCGGAACATCGTCACCATGAAGTTCGCCGCGCCAATCGTCGACGAAACGCCGAGGATGATCACCGAGATGATCCAGAGATCGAGGCCAACCCCCGAGCCGCGCGCCAGCGGGCTGTACGCCGTCCAACCTGCGTCAGCCGCACCCCCGAACAGGAAGCCCGCGAACATCAGCAGGCCCGCAGGAGGAATCAGCCAGAACGAGAGGGCGTTGATGCGCGGGAAGGCCATGTCCGCCGCACCAATCTGCAGCGGCACGATGTAGTTCCCGAACCCGGCCCACACCGGGATGATGAACAGGAAGAGCATCGCCGACGCGTGCATCGTGAAGATCTGGTTGTACGCGTCGTTGCCGACGAACGTGTTGTCTGCGACGGCGAGCTGCGCCCGCACGAGCAGCGCCAGGATGCCGCCCACCGCGAAGAAGAACATCGTTGTGTACAGGTAGAGGATGCCCAGCTTCTTGTGGTCGACGGTCATCAGCCAGTCGAGAATGGCCGGGCGCTCCCCGTATGCCGGGCGTGGGATGGCAATGCTCGTCATGCGTCCTCCTGGGCCCCTGCGGCCCGAGCGTTGCTGACCGGCCGGGCGTTACCCCGGCGATGCTCCAACCTGGTGTCCCTGGCCCCGCCGCTCACGGCTGCTGGACCCGCGCGTTCGCCTGCACCTGCTCCGCAACCCACCGGTCGAACTCCTCCCGCTCCACCACCTTCACGTGGAACCGCATCAGCGCATGGTTCAGGCCGCACAGCTCCGCGCACTGGCCGGTAAACTCGCCGGTCTCCCGCGCCGTAATCACAAATCGGTTATCCCGGCCCGGCACCACGTCCAGCTTATACAGGAAGTGCGGGATGTAGAACGCGTGGATCACGTCGTTGCTCTTCAGCCGGAACTCCACCGGCTCGCCCACCGGGATGACGAACGTCGGCTCATTCGCTGCCGTCCCGATGATCGAGAACGTCCCCTCGGCATTCGGGTCGGTGTTCGTCCCCAGCCGGCTCAGGTCGTACGTGAACTCCCACGAGAACTGGAACCCGTTCACCTCGATCGAGAGGGCGTCATCCGGGGCCGTCTTCTCGACGTCCCGCAGCACGATGAACGAGTAGCTGAACAGCGCGATAACAATCAGCACCGGGATCGACGTCCACACGATCTCCAGCGCCGTGCTGCCATGCGTCTGCGGCGGCAGCTCATCGCTCCTCTTGCGGAAGCGGAAAATCGCGTACAGCAGCGCCCCCTCGACCGCAAAGAACACGGCGAGCGCGATGATCAGCGTGAAGATCCACAGGTCCTCAATCCGCTTCGCTTCGTCGGTGATCGGGTTGGGCATTCCCCAGCCCGCAAACGCCGGGGAAATCGTCGCGATGGCCAGGAGCGCGGCTGCAAGCAACAGGCTGAACCGGCGGACGATTCGCAGCTTCCCGGTTGACGGCATACTCCTGGCTCCCCTCCCGACCCGTCGCGTTCCCGGGCGCGCGGACACAGCCGGGCCCCAGGATTTCGGTTGTGAACGGCGTCGCAATCGAGTTATAGACCCGCCCCCCTACCCTGTCAAGGAACGGAAACACGTCCCTCAACCAGGGCCCGGAAGGCCCTTCCACTGCCCCCCGGGGCCGCCCCGCTCACAGCGCCGCATCGACCCCGATGGCGACAAAAAGCAGCCCCAGGTACACCAGCGAGAACTTGTAGAGCCGCATCGGCGGCGTTGCTTCTGGCCTTCGCCATAACTGCCACGCCAGCGCCACGAACACGAGCCCCAGCCCGGTAGCCGCCGCGTAGTACACCCACCCCAGCCCGGCCACGGGCCCCAGCAGGAGCGTGATCGGCACCAGCATCACCGTGTACCGCGCAATCTCCCTGCGTGTCTGCGCCGGGCCGGCGGTGACCGGCAGCATCGGCACCCCCGCACGGGCGTAGTCGCTCTCGAGCCGCAGCGATAGCGCCCAAAAATGCGGCGGCGTCCAGAAAAACACGATCGCAAACATCAGCCACGCGGCAAGCGGTGCCTCGCCCGTCACCGCCGCCCACCCCACGACGGGCGGAAACGCCCCCGCGGCTCCCCCGATGACGATGTTCTGCGGTGTCCGCCGCTTCAGCCACGCGGTGTAAATTAAGACATAAAAAAGCAGGGCCGAGAGCGCCAGCACCGCCGCGGCCAGCGTCGTGGTCGCCCACAGGAAGACGAACGCCCCCGCTCCCAGCGCCACGCCGAACGCCAGCGCGTGACTCGCCGGCACCGCCCCGGTCACCGTCGGCCGCTGCTGCGTTCGCCGCATCACCGCGTCGATGTCCCGGTCGTACCAGCAGTTGATGACGTTCGCCCCTCCGGCCGAGGCGGTCCCGCCGATGAGCGTCGCCAGGACCAGCCAGGTCCCCGGCCAGCCCCCGGCAGCGACCACCATCGCCGGCACCGTCGTCACCAGCAGCAATGAGATGACACGCGGTTTCGTCAGGGCGATGTAGTTGCGAACCGTCGTCGCCAGCGGAATGCGAGCGGGATAGGTCATCTCCGCCGTCATGCCGCCGCCCCGGCCCGCGCCGCTGCCCTCGCCTCCGGGGCGCGGACCGGCCGGTAGAAGCCGAGCGCTGCACCCGTCGAAAGCACACCCCAGATGCACCCCGCGATCGCCGTATGCGCGACGGTCAGGGGGTCGGGAAATGTGAACCACACGTTCAGCGCACCGACGAGCACCTGCGCCGCGTACAGCAGCCCGAGCGCAAGCGCGTACGGCCGGGCCCACCCGAGCACCTGCCGCCGTCGCCACGCCGCGACGATCGCGGGAACCACGATGAACACGAACCCGCCGGCGAGGTACCGGTGGAGCATGTGCGTAATCTCCTGGTCGTCCGCCGCCGGCAAGACTCCCCCGTTGCACAGCGGCCACCCCGAGCACGCCGTTGCTGCACCACTCTCCGCCATATACCCGCCAACCCAGAACGTCACGGCCAGCCAGCCCAGCCCGGCCAGCGCCCAGGCCCCGGGCGCACGAACCACCGCTCGCGCCCGCTCGGCGTACGCCTCATGCCGTTCGTCTTCCAGCCACATCGCGACCGCCACCGTCACCACGCAGGAGAGCACCAGCATCGCCGTCACGAGGTGGGTCGCCACGATCTCCGGCGGGAGCTCCCGCACCACCGTGATCGCCCCCAACAGCCCCTGGAACCCGACCAGCGGCACGGTCGCCGTGGCCAACCACGTGATGAGCGGCGCGTGGCGGTAGCACCGCCACGCAGCGACGGCCACCGCGATCACGAGCAGCCCCGCAATGGCGGCCACGAACCGGTGTGAGAACTCGATCCACGCCTCCCGGTGCCCGGGCGGCACCGCCTGGCCGTGGCACAGGGGCCAGTCCGGGCAGCCCAGCCCCGAGCCGGTGGCCCGCACGAAGGCCCCAACACCAATCAGGACAACGGTAAGTATGGCAGTGGTGATAGCGAGGCGTTGCGCGAGAATCATGCCCCTGCGACGTGCCTTTCTGGCCGCATGGCCGGCCCCGTGCTCTGCTCCGGCAGGCGGTCCCGCGCCTGCGTTCCCCACCCATCAGCGTGCCATTCCGGCCGATCCTCGCGCAAGCCGCGCGCCGACCGGCCCCTCTCGACGTCACCGCTCGGCCCTCAGAACCCCTGCGTGCCATCCAGCCAGCGCAGCCCATCCACCAGCACCCCCGCCACGGCCAGCTCCCAGTGCAGGTGCGGACCGCTCGAAAGCCCCGTCGAGCCCACCAGCCCCACCAGGTCCCCGCGCGAGACCACGTCGCCAACCTCCACCAGGCGCCGCGAGAGATGCCCGTAGCACGAATGGATGCCACCCCCGTGATCCACCACCACCAGCTCGCCGCGCACCAGCGTCAGCTCCGACATCACCACCACCCCGTGGTTGGTCGAGCGTACCGGCGTCCCCGGCGGCGCCCCGATGTCCGTCCCGCCGTGGTGCCCCGTGCGGGGCCCGCCGTTGAACGAGCGCTGTTCTCCAAAATACCCGCTGATCCACACCTCGCCGCCCAGCGGAATCGGGATCACGAACGGCAGCTCCCACCGCCGCGGCGTCACTGTCGCGTACAGCGCGTCGAGGCGTGGCTGCTCCGGCTCGAGCGGCGGCGGCGGCGGCGCGTTCGGGTCAGGCGGCGGCAGCCAGATGTCGTCGTACGTCCACTGCGTCGCCCGCACCGTGATCGGCTCGGCGAACCGGAAGCTGCCCCCCACAGCATCGCTCACCCGCATCTCGAGGACCGCCGGCCCTGGCGGGTCGAGCACCCCAACCCCCACGAACCCCTCAAGCCCTGCCGGCCCGGGGCTCAGCGGCGAGGTGCGCCCGAAGAGCAGCGCGCTCCCGCTCACCGCATGGGCCGCCTCGACGTACACCGCCCCGCCCTGGAACGGATTCCGGATCGACAGCCGCACCGCTGGACGCGGCCCATCGGTGCCCACCACCGGCACAACCAGCCGGTGCGGCAGCGCCTGCTGCGCGGTGGTGCCGGTTTCTGGGTTCCCGCCATCGCGCCGCTCAGCTCCCACAGCAAGCGTCGCCGGCCACGCCATCGCCGCTCCAAGGCCAGCGAGGAACCGGCGCCGGGTCACCATGGCCGAAGGCTACCCGGTGGAGGTCGCTCCCGTCACCCCCCGGGATCCACCGCTCCCTGGCGGGCCCCATCCGTCCCACCCGGGCCCCGCCGGGCCGCGTCGCGCGCCGCATCGACGGTCGCCAGGATGCGCGCCGGCCCCGGCACGCCGGAGAGCACAAAGTTCTGCACCACCCCCGCCGTCTGGCACTGAACGTCGCCAAAGTCGAACAGCGTTTGGAGCACGCCGTGCCGCTCCACGCGCAGGTCCTCTACGTCCACGAGGTCGGTCGAGGCCATCCGGTGGTGGAACCAGTGCTGCTTCAGCGAATCCACCAGGCGCTGGTTCGTCACCACCCACAGGTCGTTCTGGTACCGGTACCACGTGAAGTACCCCCGCACCGCCCAGTAGCAGGCCAACGCGCCAATCGCCGCGGCTGCCACCAGCCCGCCCAGCCCATCGAACCCGAAGGTCGCCCACGTGACGACAATCGCCGCAACCGTCCCGCCGACGCCCGCCAGCAGGATCCCTGCCATCCGGAGGCTGAAGTACAGCCAGTGCCGCCGCACCACGGCGAGCACCACCTCGCCCGCCTGCAGTGCAAACGGGAGCCGGGCTCCCTCGGCACCGGCTGTACCCACCCCGCTACTCCGCGGCCTTCTCCGCCGGCCGCTTCGGCACCATCACCTTCCGCCGGAAGTAGCAGACCTCCTCGCCGCGCTGGTTAAACCCGCGCGTCTCTACCGTCACAATGCCGCGCGTCCCGTCCGAAGTCTCCTTCTTCTCCAGCACCGTCGTCTCCGCCCGGATCGTATCCCCGTGGAACGTCGGCTTCAGGTGCTTCAGGCTCTCAATCTCCAGGTTGGCGATGGCCTTGCCCGAGACGTCCGGCACGCTCATCCCGAGCACCAGCGAATACACCAGGTTCCCCACCACCACGTTCTGCTTGAAGTGCGTTTCCTCCTCCGCATACCAGCGGTCGCTGTGTAGCGGGTGATGGTTCATTGTGATGTCGCAGAAGAGGTGGTCCATCGCCTCGGTGATCGTCTTCCCGGGCCAGTGCTTGTATACGTCGCCCACCTCGAAGTCCTCGTAGTACCGCCCAAACTTGTCACGCCCATCGTAAACGGCCATTTGCTGTTCCTCTCCTATTTCCGTCCTGCGCGTTTCAACCCGCGGAACCGCTGGCCGCCCGCTAGACCGGGTACTCCTTCACGATGTTCCGCGCGATCACGATCTTCTGGATGTCGCTCGTGCCCTCCGCGATCACCATCAGCGGCGCATCCCGGTAGTACCGCTCGAGCGGTAGCTCCTTGCTATAGCCCACCCCACCGTGAATCCGCATCGCGTCGAGCACGCACTCCTGCGCAATCTCCGTCGCAAACAGCTTGGCCATCCCGGCATCAAGATCGCTGCGAACGCCCGAGTCCTTCTTCCGCGCCGCGTCAAGCGTCAGCAGCCGTGCCGCCCTGATCTTCGTGATCATCTCCGCCAGCCGGAGCTGTTGCGCCTGGTGCTCGAAAATCGGCTTCCCGAAGGCCTCCCGCTTCTGCGCATACCGGATCGCATCGTCGAACGCCGCCTGCGCAACACCGACGCCGCGCGCCGCCACATTGATGCGCCCAACCTCCAGCGCGCTCATTACGTGCTGGAAGCCCTGCCCCTCCTTCCCGCCAAGCACCTGCGTCGCGGGGACCCGGGCATCATCAAACGTCAGCTCCGTGGTCTCGACCCCCTTGTAGCCCAGCTTCTCCAGCTTCCGTCCCGGCGTGAACCCCGGCGTGCCCGCGTCTACCAGGAAGGCGGTGATCCCCCTGTGCCGCGGCTGCGCATCCGGGTCGGTCTTCGTCAGCACCAGGTACACCCCGGCCCGCTGGCCGTTCGTCACCCACATCTTCTGCCCGTTGATGATGTAATCATCCCCGTCGCGTCGGGCCGTCGTCTTAATCGCCTGCGCGTCCGAACCTGCGTCCGGCTCCGTGATGCTCAGCGCACACCGGATCTCCGGTTCCACCATCCGCGGCAGGTATTTCTCCTTCTGCTCCTCGGTGCCGTATTCGCTGATGGCATACCCCACCAGCACGTGTGTGTTGATGATCCCCGCAAGGCTCATCCACCCGCGGGCCAGCTCCATGCACACCCCGGCGTAGCACTCGAACGTCAGGTCCAGCCCGCCGTACTTCTCGGGGATCTTGATGCCGAAGAGCCCCATCTCCGACATCCCCTTCACCAGCGGCTCCGGGAACTCGTCCGCGTGCTCGAACTCGCTCGCCACCGGCTTCACCTCCCTGTCCACCCAGATCCCCACGTTGGTCACGATCTCCCGCGCAATCGGGTCCGAAATGTCTGCTGCGTAGTCCCTGGCCATCGAACGTTCCTGTTTGAATTCGTGTGTCCGCAGTATCCCCCACCGCCTCGCTAGTGACGATGCGCCTGCCTACCTCCGCCCCCGTTCCATTAGAATGGCGCGAATGAACGGAGGCCGAATCCCCTTCGGTTCTTTCCCGGGGCCCCGGCATGGCTGAGTTCCGTCCTCCCCCCGTCCTGCCCGGCCGGTCCCGCGGGCCCTCGTTCCGGGCGGGGCTCGTTGTCTTCCGCAATCGCCACTACCGCCTCCTCTGGACCTCCTCCCTCTTTTCGTTCACCGGGATGCAGATGCAGATGGTGGCCCGCGCCCTCCTCGCCTGGGAGCTCACCGGCTCCTTCGGCGCCGTCGGCCTCATCTCGCTCTCCTTCGGCCTCCCCATGCTCCTCTTCTCCCTCGTCGGCGGCTCCCTCGCCGATCGCTTCGAAAAGCGGAATCTCACCCTCGCTTCGCAGCTCGCCACCGGCCTCCTCGCGCTCATCAACGCCGTCATGGTCGCCACCGACACCATCACCATCGGCTGGCTCTTCCTCCTCGGACTCGGTGGGGGCACCAGCATGGCCCTCGGCATGCCCGCTCGCATGCCGCTCATGGTCCACATCGTCGGCCCGCAGAACCTCATGGCGGCCATGGCCATGTCCAACGCCGCCATGAACTTCACCCGGCTCTTCGGACCCGCCCTCGCCGGTGCCATGGCCGCCGCGTGGAACCTCGAGTCGGTCTACTTCACCCAGGCCGCCCTCTACGGCGTGGCCTGTGTCGCCCTGCTCGGGGTCCCAACCGGCCTCGGACTCGCCCCTGGCACCCTTGCGCCCGCAAGGCGCGGCATGTGGCGCGAAATCGGCGATGGCCTCCGCTACGTCTTTCGCGACCCCCGCCTGCGCACCCTGAATCTCATGATGTTCACCGTCGCACTTTTCGTGATGCCCTACGTCATGCTCCTTGCCGGCTTCGTGCAGGAAGACCTCGGCAGGGGCGAACGCGAATACGGGCTCCTCCAGTCCGTCGCTGGCGCGGGCGCGCTCCTTGCCTCGTTGCTCATCGCCGCCTTCACCGAGTACGACCGCAAGCCGCTCCTGCAGTGGGTCGCCGGCATCGTCGGCGGCCTCGGCCTCGTTGGACTCGCCGCTGGCTCCCAGGCTTTCGGGTTCGCCGGCGCCCTCTTCGCGACCCTCGTGCTCGGCCTCGCTCTCACCGCCTACCAGACCATCAACAGCACGCTCACCATGGAAGCGGCCCGCCCCGAGTTCTACGGGCGCGTCATGAGCATCAACATGCTCAGCTTCAGCGCCATGCCCCTCATGGCCTGGCCCCTCGGGCAGCTCGCCGACCTCATCGGCGCGCGCGCAATGTTCACCTCACAGGGCATCCTCGTCGTGGCCTTCATGCTCGTCATGTCCGTCGCCCAGCCCCGCCACATCTTCGGTCGCCTGCCCGCCGGGGCCCACCCGGGTGGCCCGGTTGCACCGGCCCGCGAGCACGCCGGTCCCGCCCTCGGCGGCCGGTAGCCCTACCTGCAGCAGAAAAAGATCCGGGCCCGCCAGGATTGGCGGGCCCGGGAGGCGTTCAGTCCGTAGGCCGTGCCGCCGGTCAGGAGTCCTTCAGCGTCTTCAGCCCCTCGCGCGGCGCGCCCACCAGGATCGCCATGTTGCCGTCCGGGTGGCGATTCTCGTACATCAGCTGGTGGCAGAGGCCCGTCTCCTCGAACCGGAACACCCGCGAGAGGCACGGGTCGATCTTCCCCTGCACCACCAGGTCGTTGAACGCATACGACTGCTCGTCGTTCGCGAAGTGCGACCCCTGCAGCCGCTTCTGCCGCATCCACAGGTAGCGCAGGTCCACGTCGGCGTTATACCCCGTGGTCCCCGCGCAGATCACCACCATACCGCCAGTGTCGCACACGAAGACCGACGTCGGGATCGTGTCCTGACCCGGGTGCTCGAATATGATGCGCGGGTTCTTCCGCTCGCCCAGGATGTCCCAGATCGCCTTCCCGAACGCCCGCGCCCCTGCCGTGAACCGGGCCATCGCCTCGTTATCGGTCCAATCCGGCAGCCGCCCCCAGTGGTCGAACGCCTTCCGGTTGATGCAGCCCACAGCGCCGAGGCGCTTGCAGAAGTCATACTTCGACTCGCTCGAAACCACCGCAATCGGCTTCGCCCCCGCCAGCGCCGCGAGCTGGATCGCCATCGAGCCAAGGCCGCCGGCCCCGCCCCACACCAGCACCACGTCGCCTTCCTGCACGGTGTGCGGCGGCCACCCGAAGAGCATCCGGTACGCGGTCGCGCCCACCAGCGTCGGCGCTGCCGCTTCCTCCCACGTCAGGTGCGGCGCCTTCGGCATGCACTGGTGCGCCTGCACCTTCGTGAACTGCGCGAACGACCCCCACGTCGTCTCGTACCCCCAGATCCGGTAGCTCGGGCTGTACATCGGGTCGATGCCAGCCTTCACCTCCGGCGCGTGGATGTCCCACGTCCCGCAATGGATCACCACCTCATCGCCCACCTTCACGTTCGTGACGTTCTGTCCAACCTTCCACACGATCCCGGAGGCGTCCGAGCCACCGATATGGTGGTCCCACGGCTGCCCCTCCTTCTGCCGCGCCGCAATCACATCGATCGGCACGCCCAGGCCCGCCCACACGTTGTTGTAGTTCACGCCGGCCGCCATCACGAAGACCAGCACATCGTCCGGCCCGATTTCCGGCACGTCGATCACTTCGATCTGGAAAGCCTGCGTCGGCTGTCCAAACCGCGACTGCCGGATGACCTGCGCGTACATCTTCTTCGGCACGTGGCCGAGCGGGGGCATCTCCCCAATCTCGTAAAGGTCCTTCAGCGTTTCCGTCGTCACTCCCTGTGCTCCTCGGGCGGGCTGCCGGCCCGTCCCTTCGCCGAGTCTGGCACCGATGCCGGGCCGAATGCCCCTCATCCTAGCCGATCGCCATCAACCGGTAAACGGAGATTCCCGCCCAGCTATAGCCTCGGTCGATAATACGAACCCCGTGTCACGAAACGACGATCTCCAAGCCCTCCCGAGCGCTCCGGTAGCACGCATCGATTACCTGGTGCGCCGTTCGTGCCTCCCCAAAGCCCGGGAAGGCCGGCCGTTCATCTCGCACCGCCTCCAGGAAGGCCACGTCCTCCAGCATCCCCTGACGTGCCAGTGTCGCCCGCGCTTCGTCCAGCCCGGCCAGCTCAACATATCGCGCAAAGACCTCCTCCGTATCCATCACCCGCACCGGCCCGCTCCGTCCCTGCCACCGGATCGGCCCGAGGAAGTCATGTTCGGTCGCGAAGTACCCGCCCTCGAAGAAGACCTCGAGATAGCGCGTCGACGGCCGGTCATCAAGGCCGTGCCACACCGAGCTGAGCGTCGTGCAATGCCCGCCCTCGTGCTCGAACGTCACCAGCGCCACATCCTCGATGCCCGGGTGGCCTGGGGTCGCCTCCCGGGTCCGGCACCGCACGGCGCGAATCTCCCCGAACAACCACCGGAACACGTCCACATCGTGGATCGAGTGCTCGATGAGCGTGCCCCCGCCTGCCCGCTCGTAGCTCCCCCGCCAGGTGCTGTTGTAATGCCCCCGCACCGGGAAAAACTGGTCATCGCGCAGGTGCGCGGTCAGCAGCGGCCCCAGCCCGGGCTCGCGCATCAGATCCGCCAGCACCGTCAGCACCGGAGAGTAGCGCAGCACCAGCCCCACCTGGTGGAGAACGCCGGCCCGTTCCACCGCGGCCACCATCGCTTCCACCTCGCCCAGCGTCCGCGCCAGCGGCTTCTCACAGAACACGTGCAGGCCCCGTTCCGCAGCTGCCTCGACGAGTGCCGGGTGCTCCGCCGTCTCGGTGCAGATGTACACCGCGTTCAGCCCCGGGTAGGCCAGCAGCTCGTCCGGGTCATCGGTCACCAGCCGGGCGCCCGTAATCGCCGCGAACCCCTCGGCCCGCCTCCGGTCCCGGTCGCAAACGGCCACATACTCGGCCTGCACCACGCCGGAGCGGATCGCCCCGCGCAGGTTCCGCGAATGAAAGCGGCCGATGTGGCCGCAGCCGATCAGTCCGACGACAGGAAGGGGCACGTTGGGGACCGCCTCGCAAGTTTGCCGGCATTTTACGGCCTGCTTGCCGATCGCCGGGTGAACCGGGACACCCCGTGCGCGACACTCATCCTGCGGCCGCCGGCGGGGGGATCCACCTGGGGGCGCAAGTGACTCCCCGCCGGTGGCCGCTCCCATACCGCGTCGTGAATCGCGAACCAGCCGCCTCCGGGGCCCTCGGGGAAATCCCGGTTGCGCGTCCCCGCCCAGCATCCGAAACTCAAGCTGTTCCCCGGTAGCTCAACGGTAGAGCGCGCGGCTGTTAACCGCTAGGTTCGAGGTTCGAATCCTCGCCGGGGAGCCACCCCGTGGCCGGCCATCGCCCCTTCCCACGACGCCCGCTTTCGCCTCCCACCGCACCGTCCTCCCCACCCCGGCGCCCACGCGCGTGGCCTCACCGTCCTCCTGCCCGCGCGCTGCTCAGCCTCGCCCCCGGAAAGCAACCGAGCCCGGCGTGCAAATGCCGGGCTCGTCCTGCTGCTACCTGGTGCTGAGGCCCAGATTCGAACTGGGGACACCGGCATTTTCAGTGCCGTGCTCTACCAACTGAGCTACCTCAGCGCCGACTTCTCATGCTAGGTTCAGCCCCGCGCCGGGGTCAAGGCGCCAACCAGCCCGCCAGCGTCGTATCATCCCGGGCCATGAGCATCCGCCCCTTCCAAATCCACGTCCCCGATGAGGTGCTCGCCGACCTGCGCGAGCGCCTCGCCCGTACCCGCTGGCCCGAGCAGCTCCCCGGTGCCGGCTGGGACTATGGCGCGAACCTCGCCTACCTCCGCGAACTCTGCGACTACTGGGCCACCACCTACGACTGGCGCACCCACGAGCGCCACCTCAACCGCTACCCCGGCTTCCTGGCAGAAGTCGACGGCGTCGACCTCCACTTCTGGCACATCCGTAGCGGCAGTCCGAATGCCCTCCCCCTCCTCCTCATCCATGGCTGGCCGGGCTCCATCTTCGAGTTCTACTTCATCATCGACCGCCTCGTCCATCCCGCCGCCCACGGCCACACCGATGCCGACGCCTTCGACCTCGTCATCCCCGCCCTCCCTGGCTTCGGATTCGGTGGCCGCCCCCGCGAGCGCGGCTGGGGCATCAGCCGCATCGCTGCTGCCTTCCACACCCTCATGACGCGCGAGCTCGGCTACCCGCGCTACGGCGTCCAGGGCGGCGATTGGGGCGGCATCATCTCCGCCAAGATGGCCTCCGCCTACCCCGACCACGTCGTCGGCGCCCACCTCAATTTCGTCTTCGTGCCGCCCCCGGCCAACCCGACCGACGAAGACCGCCAGCACATCGCCGCCCGCGACGCCTTCCAGGCCAACGAAACCGGCTACTCGCTCACCCAGGGCACCAAGCCCGACTCCCTTACCCTCGCACAATCCGATTCCCCCGCAGGCCTCGCCGCCTGGATCATCGAGAAGTTCCACACCTGGGGCGACGTCGGTGACCACATCGAGAAGACATTCAGCAAGGACGTCCTGCTCACCAACCTCATGTTCTACTGGGCGCCGAACAGCACCGCCAGTGCCGCCCGCATCTACTACGAGGCACGCCGCGACCCGGCCGGCTTCGTCTACCCCCGCGTCGAGGTGGCCACCGGTGTCGCCGTCTTCCCGCGCGAGCCGTGGCGGGTGCCGCGCCACTGGGCCGAGCAGCGGTTCAACATCGTCCGCTGGACCGAGATGCCCCGCGGCGGCCACTTCGCTGCCCTCGAACAGCCCGGTCTCCTCGCCGACGACATCATCGCCTTCTACCGCGCCCTTCGCTGAGCCGGCCGTCCCCGCGCGCTACGGCAGGGTGTGCGTATACACCTCATTGAACACGATCCGCTCCCCCTCCAGCAGCACCAGGTCAAAGCCGCGCAGCCGCCGCGTCGTCCCGTCCGGCGGCGAGATCGTGCAGTACCAGCGCCCGCAGTAGCCGCCCGCGATCGGCCATACCTGGTCAGGCGTGTACGCCATCGGCGGCGTCGCGCCGAAGAGCCCCTCGAGGTACGCCTTCAGCGCTGCATGGCCGCGCACCCCGTTCGGCACCTGCGAGTCCCGGTACTCAACCTCCGGGTGGTAGAACTCCAGCAGGCGCGGCACATCCTTCTCCGTCCACGCCTCTAGCCAGTCCGCGTTGAATCGCTCGATGTCCATCGCGCCTCCGTTCACGAACCCGTGAGCGCGCGAAGTGTACACGCAGCCGCCCTTCGTTGGCTGCCGCTATCCCAGCTCCACCACCAGGGTCGCCCGCTCGTTGTCGATCGCGTGGATCGACACCCGCGCAACGCCCTCCAGCCGCGACAGCCGCTCCTGGAAGTCGAGCAGCTCCCCGAACCCGCTGCCCCGCACCTCCACCTGAACCCGCCGGGGTCGCGTCTCTTCCCGTGGCCCCCCCTCGGCCGGTTCCGGGTACGCCGCTCCTGCGCTCCCCCGCTGGCCCTTCAGCCCGCCGGCCAGCCCCTCCAGCCCCTGCACCACCTGCGCGATCCCGGCGGCTGCCGCCAGGTACTCCTGCCGAAGCTGCAGCAGCGGTGCACTCAGCGCCTCACCGAGCGCCGCGCGGACCGCGCCCTCCGGCCGCTCCCCGCCCCGCGTCGCCGCCGCCAGCCGTTCCTCCAGCTCGCCCACCCGGTCGAGCAGCCGCTCGTAGTCCTGCCGCAGCAATTCGTACCGCCGCCGCAGCTGGCGCACCGTCGCGTCGCCAGCAGCCGCTTCCTGGAGGCGCTCGAGGATCACATCCTCAGGCTCGCTGTCGTGCTCTCCCACGTCAACCTTCCCGGGAGGCCGGCGCCCGGGAGCCGCGGGAAGTGCTTCAGGCCTGGCGCGCCGGGAGCACCACCTGCTCCCTGCCGCCCTCCAGCCGGTAGCCGAACCCGCGGACTGTCACCAGGTACCGCGGGTGCTGCTCGTCCGGTTCGATCTTCCGCCGGATCCGGCGGGCGTAGACCTTGAACACGTCCTGTGCTTCCCGCGGAAGATAGCGGTAGTCGTCCGTAACGGCGTTCAGGATTTCGTGGGGCTTGAGTACCCGGCCGCTGTTCCGCGCCATGTACTCGACGATCCTGAACTCCGCCGCCGTGAGCGGCACCACCATCCCCCCGCGCTGCACCTCGCACCGATCAACATCGACCAGCAGGTCCCCAACCTGAAGGACTCCCGCCGTCGCCGAGTCCCCCTCATCATACGCACCCGCCCGCCGCAGCACCGCGCGGACCTGTGCCACCACCACCCGCGGGTCCGCACCCAGCTCGAGGCACGCATCCGCCCCCGCCACCAGGCACTCCGCCACCAGCTCGGGCAGCAACTCCTCAAACACCCCGATGACGGGCCGCCCGCACCGCGCCAGCCGTGCCACCTCCACCAGCGCCGCCACGCCATCCCCTCCCACACCCCGGCACACGAGGTCGAACTCCCCCGATTCCGCCATCCGCAGCGCCGCTTCACCCGGCTCCCGCTCCAGCACCGCAATCCCCCCGCTGTGCAGCGCCCGCACGAATGCCCGCGTCTCCATCTCCGCCGGCGCAATCAGCAGGCAGCACTGGAATCGAACGGTACCTGGCCCTTCGACCGTCACGGCCCTGTCCCTCTTCTGTCACCGGGCATGCGCCCGGCAGGGTGCGGAGTATTCTATACGTCCCTGTCAAGAGGTAAAGCCCCTATTTTCACGCCGGTGAACCCCGGCCCGTGGCAGCCCGCCACCCTTACTCGGTCCCAGGCCTCTCGGGAGGTTCCCCGATTGAACCCCCGGCATCGCCATGCCGAACATTCGAATATGGGACACCCACAGCGCATCCACACCTATGACGATGAACTCCACGAACGGCGCCGCCGCCTCGCCATCGTCCGCCCAATCGTGGACTTCGAGCAGGAGCGCCTGAAGCGCCTCCAGGAGCGCGCCCGCGACACCCGCGACCCCTGACCGCCGTCGCGTTTGCCGCCCCAGCGCAGCCGCTCCTATACTTCGGAGACTGCACCGCCGTTCGCCAGAACGCGCCGAAGCGTCCCCGGAGTCGCCACAGCATGCCTATCACCACCAAGCGCGAGTGGCTGCAGGGCCCCTACGCCAAAGCCGTCCAGCGCGCCCCCGAACGCCAGCCCTCCTTCGAAACCACCGGCCGCATGCCCCTCGACCCCATCTACACCTGGGATGACCTCCAGGGATGGGACCCCGTCGAACAGCTCGGCTTCCCCGGCGAATTTCCCTTCACTCGCGGCATCCAGCCCACCATGTACCGCGGCCGCTTCTGGACCATGCGCCAGTACGCCGGCTTCGGCACCGCCGAAGAATCCAACCAGCGCTACCGCTACCTCCTCTCCCAGGGCCAGACCGGCCTCTCCGTCGCCTTCGACCTCCCCACCCAGATCGGCTACGACTCCGACGACCCCATGGCCGCCGGCGAAGTCGGCAAAGTAGGCGTCGCCATCGACTCCATCGAGGACATGCTCACCCTCTTCGACGGGATCCCCCTCGATAGGGTCACCACCTCGATGACCATCAACGCCACCGCTTCCATCCTCCTCGCCCTCTACGTCGCCGTCGGCAAGCACCAGGGCGTCTCCCCCGATAAACTCGGCGGCACCGTCCAGAACGACATCCTCAAGGAATACATCGCCCGCGGCACCTACATTTACCCGCCGAAGCCCTCCATGCGGCTCATCACCGACATCTTTGCCTACTGCAAAGACCACGTGCCGCAGTGGAACACCATCTCCATCTCCGGCTACCACATGCGCGAGGCCGGCTGCACCGCCGTCCAGGAGATCGCCTTTACCCTCGCCAATGGTATCGCCTACGTCGAAGCCGCCATCGGCGCCGGCCTCGATGTCGACGAGTTCGCCGGCCGCCTCAGCTTCTTCTTCGCCTGCCACAACAACTTCCTCGAAGAAATCGCCAAGTTCCGAGCCGCCCGCCGCCTCTGGGCCCACATCATGCGCGACCGCTTCGAAGCCAGGAACCCGCGCTCCCAGATGCTCCGCTTCCACACCCAGACAGGCGGCGCCACCCTCACCGCCCAGCAGCCCGAAAACAACATCGTCCGCACCACCGTCCAGGCCCTCGCCGCCGTCCTCGGCGGCACCCAGTCCCTCCACACCAACTCCATGGACGAGGCGCTCGCCCTGCCCACCGAAAAGGCTGTCCAAATCGCCCTCCGCACCCAGCAGATCCTCGCCTACGAAAGCGGCGTCGGCGATGTCATCGACCCCCTCGGCGGCGCCTACTTCCTCGAAGACCTCACCAACCGCCTCGAAGCGGAAGCCCGCGAGTACATCGCCGCCATCGACAGCATGGGCGGCGCCCTCGCCGCCATCGAAAAAGGCTTCCAGCAGAAGGAGATCCAGGAAGCCGCCTACCGCTTCCAGATGGAAGTCGAAAAGAAGGAGCGCATCATCGTCGGCGTCAACGAATTCATCGTCGCCGAAGAGGAGCAGCCCGAAATCCTCCGCGTCGACCCGGCCATCGGCCAGCGCCAGGTCGAGAAGCTCCGCCGCCTCCGCGCCACCCGCGACAACGCCGCAGTCGAGCACATGCTCAATCGCATCGAGGAGGCAGCCCGCGGCACCGAAAACCTCCTCCCCATCATGATCGAGGCCGTCGAACAACGGGTTACCCTCGGCGAAATCAGCCACCGCCTCCGCAAGGTCTGGGGCGAACAGCGCGAGCCGGTCTTCATCTGATGAGCGACGACGACATCCGCACCCGGGCCGACGAGCGCAGGCGTCTCCTCGCCGAACTGGAACTCGAGCGCAACCAGCTCATCCGCAACATCGAAACCTGCCGCATCCGCGATATCGAGCGCCCCTTCATCGGGGAATGGTCCCTCAAGGACATCGTCGGTCACATCGCCTCCTGGGAGGCCGAAGTCGTCACCGCCATCCGCGAACTCCGCGCCGGCCGCCGGCCCGAGCTCTTCGATTTCGACCGCACCCGCCTCCACGAATGGAACCAGGAGCACGTCGAGCGCAAGCGCCGCCTCGATTTCTTCAGCGTCCTCGACCAGCTCCGCGACGGGCGCCACCGCCTCCTCGATGAACTCGCTCACCTCGCCGATGAGGACCTCGTCGATGAGGGCTCCCGTTACCGCCGCCTCATCCTCGCCATCATCGACCACGATCGCGAACACTGGCACGCCATCGCCGCACGGCTCGCCGGCATGGATGGCGCCCGCCGCACCGGCGGCCAGTCCATCATCGAGGTCGCCGTTCCCGAGTAGCCCGTTCTCCACACTCTCCGGGGGTTCCGCACTGCATGCTCAAAAAGATTCACCACGTTGGCATCGTCGTCCACTCCGCCGATGAGGCCCTCAAGTTCTACCGCGACGCTCTCGGCCTGCCCGTCACCGCCGACCGCGTCGTCGAAGACCAGGGCGTCCGTGGCGTCCTCCTCCAGATCGGCGAGTCCGAAATCGAGCTCCTCGAACCCACCCGCGATGACACCGGCGTCGCCCGCTTCCTCGCCAACCGCGGCGAAGGCATGCACCACATCTGCTTCGAATCCGACGACGTCGGCAAGGAGCTCGAAGCCGCCCGCGAAAAAGGCATCGAACTCATCGACCAGGCGCCGCGCCTCGGCCTCGCCGGCATGATCGGGTTCCTCCACCCGAAGTCCAACCACGGCGTCCTCGTCGAATTCGCCACCCCCATCGAGGGGCAGCACGAGCACTGATGGCCGGCATCGGCGCCACCCATATCGACCACATCGTCATCTCGTCGAACAACGCCGCTGCGGTCGCCGAAACCTTCAGCCGCAACCTCAGCATCGACATTCGCCGCAGCATGACCCGCCCGGGCACCGGTGCGCAGCTCGCCTTCGCAAAACTCCGCGACGTCGTGCTCGAATTCGCCGGCCCGCCCACCCCAGCCGAGGGCGAAGAAGTGAAGGCACGCCTCTGGGGGCTCGTCCTCGCCGTCGAAGACATCGCCGCAGCCGTCCAGCGCCTCCGCTCGCTCGGCTACGAGGTTGGCGACCCCAAGCCAGCCGTCCAGCCCGGCGCCCTCATCGCCACCGTCAAATCCGGCACCAGCGGCGTCCCCTTCGCCATCATCCAGTACAACGCCAACCCCACCACCGGAGGAGCGCAATGAAGGCCAAGCGCATCGATCACGTCGGCATCGTCGTCCGCGACATCGCCGAGGCCACCGCAACCTACGCACACAACTTCGACCTCCAGGTCGATCCGGCCCGCGGCGGCGAACTCCCCGCCCTTGGCATTCGCAACGCCTTCATGCCCATCGGCGATGCCGCCCTCGAATTCATCCAGCCCACCACCGACCAGGGCCCTGTCGCCCAGTTCGCCCGCGAACGCGGCGAAGGCCAGTACCTCCTCTCCATCGAAGTCGACGACGTTGCCGCCGCCGTCCAGCACCTCCGCAGCCTGGGCTATCGCGTCGGCGACCCCGTCAACGGCGTCGCCTTCGTCTCCCCAAAGTCCAACCAC
>FWPU01001589.1_pt1 | contig 32289 bp, 52 predicted proteins | sample 2228361 | NCBI WGS metagenome assembly FWPU01 (sample SAMEA103939777, study PRJEB20133) | metagenome
TATACCCGAGCCGAACTGTTCCTGCGGGAAGTTCCCGCCGAGACCCAGATTCAGTACAACCTGCGCGACCTGCTGGAGATTTTCGCCGAGAGTGACGAACGCACCGTGACCGGCAACGGCGAGATCCGCTGGAAGAACCAGCGCTACACCCTGCCCGACGGCAGCCTGATGCTCTACCAGAACCGCACGGTGGTGGTATTCGAATACGAGCATCCAATGACAGGGGAGCCGATCGTTAACCTATATATTCAGCAACCCAGCGGCAGTCTGCTGGAACTGGGTCAGGCCATCCCCGCCCCAGAAAATGCGTTGTCTCCGGAGGCCAAAACGCAGCGCCGGGCAAACAAAACAGCCATCAAAACGTTGTTTGCCCAGGCCGAGGCCTTCCGCCAGCAGTACCTCAACCCGAGCTGGCGACAGGATGCCGTCCTGGCCAAAGCGCAGCCCGCAGAGCCCATCACCCTGGAGCTGCGCGGCCCTAAAGCCGAACTGAAACGTGAGACCCCGGCCCAGGCTGCCCTGAAGGCCGCCGAGAGCCAGGCAGAGTTAATTGAAAAACTGCGCCAGAGCGACAACCCATTGAGCCGCGCCCTGGCGAATCTGGGCATGGGCACATCGGCCCCCGATCCCTTTGGAGAGGACTAATCGAGGGCCGTGCCGAAAGGAGACTGAGATGACAGAACCTATTTTGGGATCGCTGGAGATGATTCGTCAAGCCATCGCCCAGGCGGTGGGCGAGGGTGTCATCGTGCCGGAGGATCGGCCCGACCTGCTCTACACCACCGCCACCCGCACCATTACCGAGCGGGTGCGCTTTGGCCTGAAGCGCCAGTTCAAGTTCGTGCTGGTGCACGGGCCCGCTGGGGTAGGCAAGACCGCCACCCTAAAGCATTTGGCCGAGCAGGTGGGCGGGGCCTATATCCGCTGTTATCCCGATTTCTCGGCCCCGGCCCTGGTGCGGGCCCTGGCGGAGCGCCTGCAGATTACCCAGGTCGAACGGTTCCACGTGCTGCTCAACATCACTGTAGAGAGCCTGCGGCGTAACCCCCGGCTGATCATCCTGGATGACATCGAGAACGTCCCGCGTAGCACTCTGGGAACGGCTAAATATTTGGCCGATGAAACCAAAAGCACGATCGTGCTCTGCACGATGGACGAGTACGTGCCCCTGGTGCGCCGTTACCGGGACATCGAGAGTCGGATTGGCATTGTGGCGCAGGCCATGCCGCTCAAACAGGGCGAGTTCGCCCGGCTCTTTGGCCAAAGCGGCTTTAGCCCCGCCGCCCTCAAAGCAATTTATAACCACACTGGCGGGGTGATGCGGGACATCGAAAACCTGATGCGCAGCCTGGATGACGCCCTTGACGTACTGAACGCCGAGGCCCCCGAAGGCCAGCCCCAGTTCACGCGCGGACATATCGAGCCGCAAAACGTGGACGAGGCCGCCGGTTTATTGAATCTGGCAGGAGGAAGCCGATGAAAAAACCCCACTATAGCTGGATGGATCTGGTTAGAGACATCGTTACCGGCGCGTTTGGCGCGGGCATCATCATCTCAATCATTTACTGGGGGATGTAATGGCGCGGCGACACCTCAGCGGTCGAAACAAACAACAACTACCCAAAAGCGTGACCGATGACCGGGGCGAAGAAATCCCTGTGAGCAAGGACGCTGGCACGTTCATCTACGTTAGCGAGGATGGCCAGTCCTGGCCTAAACGCCCCCTGGTGGGCCTGCCGCTGGATCTGGCTTGGCTTAGAGAAGGGGACATTTTAGCGGTCAGAAACCTACGGCCCGGTTTTTTTATGGGGAAATTATCGCATATGCGTGTTTTGGAGATTCGAACCGAGTTGCTAGTGCATGCCGGGCGGTGGGGGCAGATTCGCCGTGAAGCTCTCGTAGAGGAATTGGAGGGATGGGATGCTTGACCCCCAAACCCAACAACACATCACCCGCCTGCTGGCCCTACCCCGGGAGATTGCCCGGGTAGGGCGGCAACTGACCGCGCTCAGGGCCGAAAAGCGCGACCTGGAAGACGACCTGAAGAAGCGGGCGGCCCAGGCCCGCCTGCTGGCCCGCAAGACCCCTGAGTTTGCCGCTTTGACCAGGGCCTCCGCCCAGGAGGACTTCCTGACGGTGGCCGTATTCGAGGACATCCAGTGGGAGGAGGACAACAAGCGACTGAAACAACTGCAAGCCGCCATCGACAAGCTCCAGGTGGAGAAAGACGAACTCCAGGACGAGCACCAGAGCCTGCGGGCCGCCCTGGAAGGCAAATACGCCGAACTGCTGGAGCGTGTGCTGACCGAGGTGAAGCTGGCTAACCAGCTCTCCACTGGGCGCCCGCTGGCCTGAGAGGGGGGTAAGTGTGACGTTCTCTATGCGGGAGATCATTGCCGAAGTAGACCGCGAGCTGGCGCTGCGCCGAAACGTGTACCGCCAGCGTGTTCGGGCGGGCAAGATGCACCGCCACGACGCCGAGGCCCAGTACCTGCGGATGGTGGCCATCCGCCGGTTGCTGACCAATCAGGCCGACACCGCCATCGAGGTTCCCGATGAAGCCGAAATCATCGCCGGCCTTTACGGAGCGGCCTAGCCACCGCGATCCAGACCTGCGGCCCTTGTGGGGCGAAACCGAGCGCCCCAAAAGCCGCACCCGCACCGACAAAAGTGCCACCATTGCCAAGATCGCCGAAATTGCCAGGAGGAAAACCATGCACAAGCGCCAGTCGTTTGAAGCCAGCCAGGAGGCCCTGGAGCGCGTCGTGACCTATACCGCCGAGGACTACCTCAACTTCTCGTTGCAAAGCATTGCCTCGGAATTGCTCGACCACGCCCGCGAGCTCCGCGAGACCCGCACTGTTGAGCCCATTCTGCTCAAGAACCTGACCCGCCGCCTGATGGCCTGCTACCTGGTGGCCTCGGACATCCAGGCCGGCGAGACCTCGACCGAGAAAGCCCTGGAAACCCTGCGGAACCCGCACCGGATGCGGGGGGTGGAGCTGCCCTGATGGAGCTGCTTTGGTTTGCTTTCGGCCTTGTAAGCGGAGGCCTGCTGGGCGTGCTCCTGATGGCCATCCTGGCGGTCTCCGGCTACCACAGCCGCCGGGAGGAGGAACGCCATGACCAGCCTTGACCGCATCTATGCCCGCAACCTGACCCCCACCCAGGCCCGCCACTATGGGCGCCTCTGCGAGATGAACGGCAACTACTACGAGGCCCAGCTCTACGCCGATGTGGCCGAGGCCCTGGAGGCCGCCCAGCGCATCCGCTGCACGATGGCACTGCAGGGTTACATCTGCCCCACCTGCGGCAACACCGGGAGGCTGGATGACATTCCCTGTTTCCACTGTGCAGCTTGAACCGGCCATGCAGACCCCGGGCGAAATTCTGAACGCCATCCGGCAGGCCGGGCGGCCCGTGCTGCTCTTCTACGCCCACGACACCGCCCTGCGCCTGTGCTACCTGGGCCGCACCCTGCTCCCGGATGTGCCCGACCCGGCGCACCCGATGGGATACCACCCCGGGCAGACGGTGGAGCTGTTTGGAATCTATTCCCCCACGTTGGATGACTGGCTGGAAGTGACCGAAAACACCCTGGCGGTGGTGCTATCCCGCCGCCAGGTACACCACCTGGAGGTGGAGGATGAATGCTATTGAAACCCTCCGCGAGCGCCTGGCCCGCAAGGGCGTGACGATCCATGAGCACCCCCGCCTGGTTCTCAAGGGGACGCACTTTGCCGTCTGGAAAAAAGATGGGCAGTACATCAAAACCTACGACATCGAGCCCACGCTGGAGGCCACCTACCCCGACGAGGACACCGTCTGGCGCTGGATGAAGCAGCACCTGGCCGGCCTGCCCCTGCGGGGCATTGGCCTGGCCGGGCTGGAGCTGATCCAGCGGCGCATGAAGCGGGAGGCCCCCGATGCCTAGCGCCCAGGCCCTGGCCCGCCAGCGGGCGGCCCAGCAGCGCGCGGTCAACAACACTGCCGACGCGGTGCGCTTCCTCAACGACCACGAGGGGCAGCCGGTCTTGCTGCGCAGCAGCCGGATCGAGGTGCTGGCCCGCTATGAGGGCCTGATCGAAGAGGATGGGCGCGTTGAGCCCCTTTACGCTTTGCATCTGCCCAGCACCGGCGAATGGCTGCGGGTGGCCCAGGCTACCCTGGACGGCTATTTGAACCTGTACGGCCCCTACACCTGGGAGGTGCAGGATGCCTGACCCCCGCCACAAGCTGCTGGAGGCGGCCTACCGGATAGCCCGCCATGCCCCCGACAAACAGGGGAAGTACACGGGTGACGCCAAGGTGTCCTGGCATTACATCAACACCCTGCGAAAGGCCCTGGCCGACCTGAACATCTCGATTAACCACTGGGACTCGGCCACCGAGCTGGAGCGCCTGTACGGCGCATTCGAGGAGCGGCATGAGTGACCCCAAGATCGAACTGGCCCGGGCGGTTTTCCGCGCCCTGTGGGAAGCCGGCCCGGCAGGCCTGGATCGGGACGCCCTGGCCCATGCCGTGAAGGCCTCCGACCGGGAGATGCGGGAGGCCGTGGAACTCTGCGCCAAACTGTCGGCCCAGCCCACGGTGGCCGGCACCAAGCCCGAGGTGGTGGGCTTCGACCCGATGACCCGCCGCTACCACATTGCCAACTCTCCCGAGCAGGCCGACCGCATCATCGCCTATGCTCTCAGCTACATCCGGAGCGGGCTGGAGCGCGTCTTGGCCTACCGCGAGGCCCGAACCCTGCGCTGGGGGGATATGGAGATGCCCCAGACCACCCAGCAGGCCCTCTTCGAGGTCGAACAGAAGATGCGGAGGTGGGGATGAGGGGTTTCGACCTGATCGCCCTAGTTGCCGGGGTGCTGGGGGTTGTCGGCCTCGTTGCGGCCACGGTTGTAGACAACGACCGTATTCAGGCCGAGCGGTTCCAGGTCGAGGCGGCTGCCAAGCCGGCCCCACAGATCACCCTCGACCTGACCCCCGAGGCTATGAACATCTGCAAGCGCCTGTTCGTGCGCCACATGCAAGGCGGCCATGTGGACGAATACCGTTGCGAGCTGCGTGACGGGGCCATCGTGCTGATCGGCCCCAACTGGCGGAAAGCCCAAGGAGACAAGGCCCCCATTGAGGTGCTGGGCCGCGAAGAGCTTTAAGGAGGTTGCATATGGAAAAGCAAGTGGTCATTCTAGGCGATCCCGAATACCACCTCTGGCTGCACCGCCGGCAGGATGAGATCGTGCTGGAGGTGGCAACACTGGATGGGTTTGTGCTGGACAAGTGGAGCATCGAGCGGGCCGAGGCGGTGCAGGGCCGGGAGGTGCTGCAGGAGGGGGCGGCGGTTGGGCAGGTTGAATGGCAGGGCATTGTGCTGGAGCCCTACGAGGCCCTCGCAGTAGCCAACGCACTAGGAGCACTGCTATGAACGAAACCAACACCAGCGAAATCAAGGTTCGACTGGTCGGCGCGGTGAACGAGATGCACGCCCAGGGCATTGTGGACGCGCTGCATGCCGAGCGGATGATCGCGCGGCTGGTCGGCCAGTACAGCGACTGGCTGGTTAACCCCGGCCCCGACCCCCAGCCGGAGGAAGCGGAGCAGGAGTCCGAGCCCACCGAAGAGCAGGAGCCCCATGCTGGGGAACGGGAATGCCAGTGGTGCGGCCAGCGCTATGTGGCACGCCGAAAAGACTCCAGGCACTGCTCCAAGGCCTGCCAGAACCGGGCCTACCGGGCCCAGCGGAAGCTGAGGGAGGGCCTGGATGCGTAGAGTGCGGCTGGAGGATTTTTTCGGGAGATAACATGAACCCTATCCTGCGCAATAGCCTGATCGGCCTGCTGGCCCTGGCCTACCTGGCCACCCTGGTGATGTCGGCGGGCCACCTGACCAAGTGGTTCGACCTGAGCCTGGGCGGCCTGCCCGGGTACTTCTCCATCGGATTGGCGGTGGGCCTGGAACTACTGGCCTTTACCCTTTCCCTGGCCTCCACCCTCGAGCCCCGCCTGCGCTGGAGCCTGGCCGGGGGGCTTTTCTTCCTGCTCCTGGTCTGGCTGGGCAACCTGCTGGCGATGGCCCGGGTGGCCGACGCCCCCGGCTGGGAGGTGCTGCTCCAGAGCCTATTTGCCCTGGGGCCCCTGGTGGCCGGCAAGGCCATCGGCGAACTGTTGCGGCTGGACTCCCGGCCCCGGCCCGCATCCGCGAGCCCACTCCAGCCGACCAGCTCCACCCCCACCGTCCACATCCAGACCCATGTCCAGACCACCACGGTTCACCAGTCCACCCAGGCGGAGTCCAACGGGAACAACCGAGTCCAGCTTGAAACAGCCCCGTCCGCCCATGCTGAAACGCCACCCCCTGCACTTGGAACACGAGCCCCTTCCCTGGACGAGCGGGCGGCACAGTTGATGGCCCAGCTATCCAGCCAGCCCCTGGGGCCGTCCGCCCTGGCCCGTCAGACCGGGCTGCCCAAGACCACGGTCTACCGGCTGGCGGCCCGGCTGGTGGAGGCCGGCCTGATTGTCCAGACCGCGGATGGCTACGTCCGTCGGGAGGTGGAACATGGATAACCTGCTGCGCTGGCGGGCGGAACACCTGGCCAAGTACCTGTGGTGGGTGGCCTCCGGGGTGAAACAGTGGCAGACCGACCACACCAGCTATGCCCCGGAACTGGAACGGCTGACCGGGCGGGTGGTGCGCCCCGGCTACCTGATCGTCCGGGTGATGGAGCTGCCGGCTTTGGGCATTGAACGGCACACCCTGCGCTTCTGGCGGTCGGCCTATGCCAACCTGCTGGAACAGATGGATCCGGCCATCAAGGACGAATGGGCCGCCTTCCTGCACCGTTCCAGGTGGTCCAGCCTGTGGTACTACGACTCGCGGAACAGGCGGGTTAGGCCCGGCAACGAACACCGGGGCCTGACCCAGTGGACGCTGGAGCTGGCCCGCTGTGCCGAGGTGTTGGACAAACCGGCCTACCAGCAAAATATCTGATACCATTTCCGTAACGTAACCCGCCGCATAACCAGCGGCGGGCTTTTTGTTTGGAGGCGCATGGACGAAAACGAAAACCGACTGCTGGAACATCTCATCCGGGCCATCCGCGCCCCCCGCAAGGCCGAGCGGGAAGCCGAGCTCAAGGAAGCGGAAAACATCCTGCAAGCGCGGAAGGTCATCTTGCAAATCCCCAAACCCCGGGCCCCGGCCTGGTGGCAGAACGAATGGTTCTTCCGCTTCATCGCCACGCTCATTGGCGCCGCCCTGGCGGCCGTGGGCATCAACTGGAAACCTTGAAAGGAGCAAAATGAGCATCTTCAACAAGAACAATCCCCGTCGGGCCGCCCTGATCCGGGGGCGGCTTATTGAGGTGGTCTACTTTGCCGCAATGGGCGACGCCCTGAACCCCGACGACCCCTACACCATGAGCCGGGGGGTGCTGGTGGCGGCACTGGAGCAACTGGGCGAGCTCCCAGCCGAGAACGACCTGCACGCAGCCCTGCGCTACTGCGCGGAGAAGGGCTACCTGGAGGTGGCCTGGCGCAAGGACGGTAGCGGCACCTTCGACCAGGTGCGCCTGACCACCGCAGGCATTGACCTGTATGAAGGCACCCTGCATGACAAGGCGGTGTACTTCGCCTCGAGGCGGTGATATGGAGCGGCTGGATCGCATCGAGGCGCAGATAGATGATTTGCGGGAGGAGCTTCGGGGCCTGCGGTTGGCCCACTCCATCACCCACGAGGAGCTGAGCCACACCCTCCGCGACGTGCGCGATGGGCTCAGCCAACTGCAACTACACCGCCCACCCCGGCTGCGGGTCTGGGCGGCCCTGATTATTGGCGTGTTGGGATTTGGCCTGGGATTTACCGCCCACTGGCGGATTGCGGCCTGGGAGGAGGTGAGGCATGTCCAGTTTGTTCTACCCCCGCGAAGCCCGCTGCAAAATCTGCAACAGCCCACTCCGGGACGAAATTGACGAGATGCTACTGGGGAACCATTGCAAGGAAGACGGCAGCCGCTGGCGCATGGAGGAGATAGTGGACTGGGGCCGCCAGCGCGGCCTGCACACCAGCATGGCCGCCCTATCCCGCCATAAAAACAACCACCTGAACCCGGCCATCCAGGCGGCCCTGGAGACCGAGCGCATGGTGGAGGCCATCAGCCAGGCCACGGGCCGCAAACTCTCGGTGGCGCGGGCCTACGCCAATGCGGTGCTGGCCAAAACCCTGCGGGTGCTGGACGATCTGGACTGGCAGAGCCTGGATGACAACCAGCGGCTGCGGGCCATTGACCGGGGCCTGCGGGCTGGGGAGGTGCTGTCGCGGCTCGAGCGGGCCGATGTGCGCCTGGAGGTGGCGGCCAAGGTCGAGCAGACCCTCTCGGAGGCCGGGGCCGGGGCCGAGATCATCCGGCGGGTGAGGGAGATTTATGGCCTCGAGTGACGTCATCCTGCTGCCCTACCAGCAGCGCTGGGTGGCCGATAAAAGCCGCTTCAAGATCGGCCTGCTGGCCCGCCAGACCGGAAAATCCTTCGCCGCCTCGCTGGAGGCGGTGCTGGACGCCCTGGAGTACCGGGGCAACCTGTGGATTTTCCTCTCCCGGGGCGAGCGCCAGAGCCTGGAGCTGGCCGAGAAGGCCAAGCGGCACTGCGAGGCCATCCGGGTGGTGGCCGAGCTCTACCAGGAAAACTTCGACGTGGCCACCAAGCAGTACGTGATCCAGTTCCCCAACGGCAGCCGCATCATCAGCCTGCCGGCCAACCCCGACACCGCCCGGGGCTACTCGGGCAACGTGCTGCTGGACGAGTTTGCCTTCCACCAGGATTCCCGCGAGATCTGGGGGGCCATCTACCCCACCATCACCCGCAATGAGCGCTACAAGATTCGGGTGATCAGCACCCCCAACGGCCAGAGCGGCAAGTTCTGGGAGCTCTGGCAGGGCGGCGCGGGCGACATCTGGAGCCGGCACCGGGTGGACATCTACGACGCGGTGCGGGAGGGCCTGGCCATAGACCCCGAGGTGCTCCGCCAGGGCATCCGCGACCCCCTGAAGTGGCAGCAGGAGTACCTGCTGGAGTTCGTGGAGGAAAACACCGCCTGGCTGCCCTACGACCTGATCGCCACCTGCGAGAGCGACCAGGCCCGCACCGAGGGGGAGCTGGAGGGCGAGCTGTACCTGGGCATGGACATCGGGCGGCGCCGCGACCTGAGCGTGATCTGGGTGGCCGAGCTGGTGGGGGACGTGCTCTGGACGCGGAAGGTGGTCTGGCTCGAGCGCACCCCCTTCAGCGTCCAGCGGGAGGTGCTCTACGGCCTGCTGCCCAGGGTGCGCCGGGCGGCCATTGACGCCACCGGCCTGGGCATGCAACTGGCCGAGGAGGCCCGCCAGCGCTATGGCAGCAAGGTGGAGCCGGTGCTGTTCACCAACGCGGTCAAGGAGGTTCTGGCCATCACCCTGCGGCGGCGCTTCGAGGATCGGCAGATTCGCATCCCCCCCCACGAACGCATCCGCGAGAGCCTGCACGCGGTGCGGCGGATTGCCACCAGCGCGGGCAACTTCCGCTTTGATGCGGAGCGGGACGAGGCCGGCCACGCCGACGAGTTCTGGGCGGCGGCCCTGGCCGTGCATGCGGCGGCCCGGCCCGGCGGCCCCATCGCCTTCGAGCGGGTGGCCGGCCCCCGGCTGGAGAAAGGAGCCTGGTAATGTGGCTGATTGAACAGGTGCAAAAACTGCTGGGCAGGAAGCCCCCCCTGGCCCCAACGGCCCAAACCCCCAGCGGGCGGGTGCTGGGCGGGGTCTCGCGGGGCCTGGAGCCCGCCGGGCTGGCGGCCATCCTGCGCCAGGCCGAGCAGGGCGACCTGACCAAGCAGATGGAGCTATTCGAGGAGATCGAGGAGAAGGATGCGTACCTGGCAAGCCTCCTACAAACGCGCAAACAGGCGGTGCTGGCCCTGGACTATGAGGTGCTACCCGCCGACGACTCGGCGGAAGCGCAGCGCATCGCGGATCAGGTAGTCGAGCTGCTGCGCAACATCGACCTGGAAACGCTGCTGCTGGACTTGCTGGATGCCACCGCCAAGGGGGTGAGCGTGGTGGCCATGCGCTGGGAGTACCACCGCCTGTCGCGGATGCAGCTCCCGGCGGAGTTCACCTGGGTTCACCCCCGCAACCTGAGCTACGACCCCGACAGCGGAACCTTGCGGATGCGCACCGAAGGGGGCCTGGAACCCATCCCCTACGGTGCGGCCCTGGTGCACCAGTACCGGGCCAAGTCGGGCGCCCCGACCCGGGCCGGGCTGATGCGGTCGCTGGCCTGGCTCTACCTCTTCAAAAACTACGCCGTCAAGGACTGGGTCACCTTCCTGGAGATGTACGGCCAGCCCCTGGTGCTGGGCAAGTACGACCCCACCGCCAGCAAGGACGAGCTGAACGCCCTCAAGGAGGCCGTGGCGGCCCTGGGCCCGGAGGGCCGGGGGGTGATCTCCAAGGCCACCGAGATCGAGTTCAAGGAGGCCCAGCGCTTCGGCAGCGCCGACGCCTACAGCCGCTTCATCGAGCTAATAGAGCGGGAGATGGCGGTGGCGGTGACCGGCTCACCCCTGAGCAGCTTTGACGGGGCGGGGGGCAGCAACGCGATGGCCCTCACGCTGGATAAAATCTCGCAACGGCTGACCCGCTCCGACGCCAAGGCGGTCTATGCCACCCTGCGCCGCGATTTGCTGGTGCCCTTCTGCCATTACAACTTCGACCGGGCCGATCTGGCGCCGGTGGTGGAACCGATTATTCGGGAACCGGAGGATCTGCGCACCGCCGCCGAGACCATCAAAACTTTGGTGGAGGCGGGGACGCCCATCCCCACCTGGTACATCCACGAGCGCTTCCAGATTCCCGCCCCCCAGCCCGAGGACGAGGTGCTCGACCCCATGCGGAACCAGCTCAGGCTGGCCTCGAGGGGGCGGCGGGTGAAGTTGGCCTCGGGGGAGCCAGCGGAGCGGGCTCGAGGCTTTGTCAACGGCATGCTATTTGTGGATGAACTGATTCCATCCGCCGTCAAACAGGCTGCCGCGGTCATGCAGGCCGACCTGGAGCAGGTTGTGCAGGTGATTGAGCAATCACCGGATTATCCCACATTGCGACGAAAACTGGAGACCCTGTACGCCGACCTGGATGCGGGAGCTTTGGCCGAGTTGCTGGAAAATGCCCTGATACTGGCGAACCTGGCGGGCCGGGCCGCGGTGAGGGAGGATCTCTGATGCCCTGGCAGGTGCGGGCCGACCCTCTCCGCTTTGAAGAGGCCGAGGCCTTTCTGCGCCAGAAGGTGCCGCTCGCCCAGCAGGAATACCGCGCACTAACACTGCAAGAGGCGCAGCAGGCCTTCACGTTGGCGGGGGTGGCGCAGCTCGACCTGATCCACGAGACCCTGCAATCCCTCCAGACCGCGTTAGAGGCGGGCACCCCTTACGAGGAGTGGGCCCGTTTGATCGGGCCGCGGCTCTCGGCGGCCTGGGGAGGGGCGAAACCCTGGCGGCTGGAGTTGATTTTCCGCCAGAACATCCTAGGGGCGTATGCCGCCGGGCGGTACGAGCAGCAAACCGACCCCCAGGTGCGGGTTGCCCGTCCCTACTGGATGTACGACGCCGTGCTGGACTCTGGCACTACCCCCATCTGCCGGGGCCTGAATGGCCTGATTCGACCAGCAGACGACCCCGTATGGGAACGCATCTATCCTCCCAACCACTTCGGCTGCCGGGCGGGGGTGCGCAGCCTGACCGGACGTGAGGCAGAGGCCAGGGGAGGGGTAACCCCACTGCCCCCTGGCCTGGAGGTGCCACCCGGATTTGCTCGGCCCCCCACGGCCAGATGGGAACCTGACCCGGCCAAATACCCCCCGGAGCTATGGGAAGCCCTGCAAGGCAAGCTGGCCGAGCGGATTGAGATTGGCCGGGAGATTCTGGAGCTCGAGGGAAGGCTCAGCAGAACCGAAAGGAGGACATTGCTGCGTGGGGTAGAGGGGTTGCGAATCAACCGATGGCTTCGGGAAAATCCCATAGCCGGAATTAAGCTCTTGCCAAAACTGCCGGAAACACGCGAAGGAACAGTATTTTTCGGCAACTACGACCCCAAAACCCGTCGCATAAGTTTGGCCTTCCCGCGCCCAGAACGAACTTGGGCCAGCGATAAACCGCTGGGAGAACTGACTTCCGTGTCGTTTTCAGGCAAGTCTCCGATACAGGCCGTAGCTATCACCCTTGTACACGAGTTGAGCCACCACATTTACAGCGCGCTGCGGGACGACATCGAAAACCGCGTGTTTGTCAGGTACATGGAAACCAAGAAGCAGGGCCGTGTAGTTTCCAGACGCGCCAACATAAATGTTTTGGAGTGGTTTGCGGAGGTAGCCGCCGCATACCGCTTCCTACGCACCGACCTCAGGAGGTTTGACCCCGAGTCGTTTGCTATAATCGAGGAAGTCTTTGAGTCCTTGAGGTAGCTATGTACTTCGAGCAAGCATCCACCATCTACGACCGGATGTACATTGAGTACCGGAAGGGTACCTATACCCGTGGCGATTTTGAGACGGATTGGCCTCAGCTTTTGGAACTGGCTCGCCAAAACCGCGACTGGGAACTGCTACAGGGAGTCAGTCTGATATTGCCTGCCGAGTGGTGGGAGGACAAATTTGCCCAGGCGATTAAGGAGTTGTGACGTCCGTCTAGCAAAAAATCCGGTATAATCGCAGTAATCTCGGCAACCTACCCCCGACTTCGGTCGGGGGTTTCGTTTTGCCGTGGCGGAAGGAGGTGTACATGGACGCATGCAAAGCGCTGGGATTTGCCGTCTGGCTGCTGGGCCAGGGGCCGGTGATTTCGTTCTTGGTGGACGCCCTCAAGCGCATCGCCTGGGTGCAGCAGAACCCCCGCAAGGCGGTGGTGATTCTGAACGCGGTGGCGGCCCTGACCACGGGGCTGACCCTGTGCGGGCTGGGCCTGGAAAACCTGCTGCTGCAGATTGCCACCGGCATCGCGGGCTCGGTGGCGACCTATGAGTTCATCAGCAAACCCCTGGCCGAGCGCCTGGCCCAGCCCGAGCGGCCGGAGCCGCTCGAGTAGCTCCGAAAATCCACCCCGCGGAGGTCGCCCCGTGTGAGACGACGACATACCGGCTTCAACGTTTTTGAGTCCCAGGAGCCGCCCGCCGAGTTTCTGATCTGGGCCTACGGCACGGTGCCCTTCCGCTGGGCCGACGGCAGGCAGATGGACTTCCTGTTCACCCCGGAGGACGCCCAGGAGGTCATCCGGCGGGTGCAGATGCCCGAGCTCCCCATTGACTACGAGCACCGCAGCCAGTCACCGGTGGACAACGGGCCGGTTCCGGCAGCAGGGTGGTTCCAGCTCGAGGCCCGCCCCGACGGCCTGTGGGCGGTCAACGTGCGCTGGACCGAGACCGCGGCCAACCTGCTCAGGGCCGGGGAGTACCGCCACTGGTCGCCGGTCTTCTGGGACGAGGACGGGCACATCCGGCAACTGGACATGATCGGGCTGACCAACCAGCCCGCCACCGTCAACCAGATGCCCCTGGTGGCATCGGCACTAGGAGATTCCATGCGAGAAAAACTGATTCGAATCCTCGGCCTGGCCGAAGACGCCAGCGAGGAGCAGATTGAGGCTGCCCTGGCCGAGCTGCAGAACCGGGCGGGGCAGCTCGAGCAGGCCCAGGCCCTGCTGGCCGAGGCGGGCATCCAAGCCCCCATCGGCAGCGACGAGGCCCACGGCCAGGCGATGGCCGCCGCCGCCAATGCCCTGCTGGCGGCCCGGGTAAGCGAGCTCGAGGCCGAGCTGGCCACCCTGCGCACCCAGGCCCTGGAGGGCGAGGCCGAGGCGGTGATCGAGGCCGCCCTCAGTGAAGGCCGCATCCACGCGGCCAGCCGCGAATACTGGCTGGATCGCTACCGCCAGAACCCCCGCGCGGTGCGGGCCCACCTGGCCAGCCTGCGGGCCGGGGCAGCCGTCCCCACCGGGCCCCTCCGGCCTCCGGCGGCCCCCAGCGACCCCCTCAGCGAGACCGAAAAAGCCATCATCGCCCAAACCGGCGTGAGCGTGGAGAAGTACCTGGCCACCAAGCGCCGTCTGGAGGAACAACATGCCTGAACGCAACACCCCACAGCAGGGCCTGGGGCCCATCCTCGAGTACTTTGACCTGCCCCTCGAGGCCAACACCCTTATCGAGGCCGGCAACCTGGTGGTGCTCAACGCCGCCGGCTACGCCGTGCATGGCAGCACCGCCACCAACCTGCGGGCCGTGGGCCGCGCCGAGCAAACCGTGAACAACCAGGGCGGCGCCCAGGGCGCCAAGCGGGTGCGGGTGAGCCGGGGCGTGTTCAAGTGGCAGAACTCGACCGCCGCCGACCAGATCACCCAGGCCGACCTGCTCAACGACTGCTTCATCGTCAACTCCACCACGGTGGCCAAGACCAACGGCACCAACACCCGCAGCCGCGCCGGCAAGGTGGTCGGCGTAGAGGCCGACGGGGTCTGGGTCGAAACCTACTAAAGCGAGGGAACCATGCGAATCACCACCGCTGCACTGCAAGCCCTGCGGGTGAGCTTCGAGACCCGCTACAACGAGGCCTACCAGGCCGCCCAGCCCCTATGGAACCGCGTCGCCACCGAGGTGCCCAGCACCACCAAAGAGAACACCTACGGCTGGCTGCTGCGGATGCTCAAGATGCGGGAGTGGCTGGGCGAGCGGGTCTTCCAGAACCTGGCCGAAGCCTCCTACACCATCCAGAACCGCAACTTCGAGGCCACCGTCGCGGTAGACCGCAACGACATCCAGGACGACAACCTGGGCATCTACAACATGCAGTTCGACCAGATGGGCCAGGCCGCCCGGATGTACCCCGACGACCTGGTGTTCTCCCTGCTGTTGAATGGGCAGTCGAACCTGTGCTTTGATGGCCAGAACTTTTTTGACACCGACCACCCGGTCTCCACGGTGGACAGCAGCCTGGGGGTATATGCCAACTACGCCACCAGCCGCCCCCTCACCACCGCCAACTACGAGGCCACCCGGGCCGAGATGATGGCCTTCCGGGGGGACGACGGCCAGCCGCTGGAGGTGATGCCCACCCTGCTGGTGGTGCCGCCCCAGCTCGAGGGCACCGCCCGCCGCATCCTCAACGCCGACTTTGTGGCCGGCGGGGATACCAACATCTGGAAGGGCAGCGCCGACCTCTTGGTGGTGCCCAAGCTGGCCAGCCAGCCCACCGCCTGGTATTTGCTCGATGTCAGCCGCCCCATCCGGCCCTTCGTATTCCAGAACCGCCAGAACCCCGAGTTCGTCAGCAAGGACGACCCCACCGACGACAACGTCTTCATGCGCCGCCAGTTCGTCTACGGGGTGGATGCCCGGGGCAACGCGGGCTACAGCCTGCCCTTCCTGGCGTACAAGTGCGTCGGCTAAGGAGGCGCACCATGACCCAGTACCGCGTCAAAGTCTCCACCCCCCAGCCGAAGGGCCGCTGGCGGATTGCCCGGCAGTGGTGGCCGGAGCCGCAGGAGGCCCTGGTCTCGCCCGAGGAGCTGGAGCGCCTGCAGGCCGACCCCTTGCTCCTTGTGGAGGTGCTGGAGGAGGTTGAGGCCGACCCGCCCAAGAAGGCTCGAGGCAAATAATGCCCTACCTCACACTGGACGAGCTCAAAACCCGCAAGCGGGAAGACGCCATGCTCTACGCCCTCGACCCGGAAAACGTGGGCGAGTGGACGGTGCTGGCCGAGGAGCGGGCCGAGGCGGCCATCCAGGACGCCGCCGACACCATCGACAGCTTCGTGAGCCAGCGCTACACCCTGCCGCTGCCGCCGGTGCGGGCGCTCAAGCGCATCAACGCCGACATCGCCTTCTACCTGATCCTGGCCCGCCGGGGCTTCCAGGAGGGCACCGCCGACGATGTGGTGGTGCGCGACTACGAGGAGGCCCTCAAGTGGCTGCGGCTGGTGGCCGAGGGCAAGGCCCAGATTCCCGCCGACGACGGCCAGCCAATCCCCCCTGGGGGCGCAGGGGGGGGTGGTGCCGTCCGAGGCCAAGCCGGAGATCGAATCCGCAGGCCGGGTGTTTGGCCGGGACAAACTCAAGGGCTGGTAGCCCGGCTGCCGTGACTATTGCGGCCAAATCCCGCCCGTGACCCCTGCCCCCTACCCTGAATAGGGAGCAGGGTCTACCCCCGCCTCAAAAACGGTTTTAGAGGCAAGGAGTGAAAAGAATCACAAACTATGAGCAAGGTTACCCAGATTGCCCTCCAGGCCGTGCGGCGGGAGCTGCCCGGCTTCCCCACCAGCGCGGGCTGGTGCGTGGCGTTTGCCTTTGAGGCCATCGCCCGTGCCTACGAAACGAACCGCTGGTTGCTCTATAGCCGCCTCCTGGACTCGGTGCGGGCCGACCCCGACCGCAGCCGCTGGGCGGTGGCGGTGGAGCGGGCCATAGGCCGGCTGGACTGGGATGTGTCCGCCGTGGATCGAGACCCGGCCAAAACCGCCGACCGGGCGGCCCTCCTCAAAATCATCAAGCCCGGCGACCTGCTATTCAGCAGCGCGCCCTTCGACGAGGCGCCCCGCTCTTCCCGCACCGCCCCAGACCGCGAGGGGCACATCGGCATATACCTGGGCGAGGTGGACGGGGTGCCCAGCGTGGCGGAAAACACCCGCGCCGAGCGGGGCCGCTGGTGGGGGCGCAAAACCGCCCTCCGGCTCACCCCGCTGCAGCAGTGGAACGCCGTCACGACCCTGGGCCGGATTCCGGCCCGGTGGAAGCCCTGACATCCTCCCCGTTCTGAAGAACAGGGGTTCCTACACGGAACTTTCAAGGTTGGAGTCTGCATGAGCCGAAACCCACACCTTTACTCCATCCAGCCCCTTCCCCACGGAAGGAGCCTGACCCTTATCGGGCCGGGCCGTGTCAGGCGGCCCATAGCGCAGCAGTCCAGCCGCTACGCCAATGCACTTGTTATCCCGGTACGCCGTGGCAAGGCCGTCACAGACGGTAGGCGTGGGGTTACCGTGCATGGCAAAACTGTAGCACATCAGCGGATGGACGCGCTACACCGAGCTTCGCTCGGCTTTCGCTTCCTCCCCGGTTTGAAAACCGGGGCATCCGCGAAAGGAGTTTTGTGAGCGTCACCGGCTCCTTCCGCAAGCTGGATCGGCTGATCCGGTTTGCTGATAGGCTGCGCCAGCCCCAGTTCGCGGCGGGATTGGTGAAGAACCTGGGCCAGGCCGCGCTGAACCAGATTGACGAGTCCTTCGCGGGCCAGAAAGACCCCTGGGATCGGCCCTGGAAGCCCAGCGCCCGGGCCGAGGCCACCGGCGGCCAGACCCTGCGCAAATCCGCCCGGCTGCAGCGCTCCATGACCTCACAGTCGGCCCTCAAGACCGACCCCCAGGGCTTCGAGATCGGCACCAACGTGCGCTATGCGGCCACCCACCAGTACGGCGCCACCATCCTCCCCAAGCGCAAGCAAACCCTGCGCTTCCGGGTGGGCAAGGACTGGGTGCAGGCCCGGCGGGTGGAGATTCCCGCCCGCCCCTTCATCCCTGAGCCTGAGCTTTCGCCCCGCTGGGAGCAGGCGCTGGAGGAGGCGGCCCGAGCCTACCTGGAAAAGGAGGTTCTATGAACCGAACCGAACTGATCGAGCACATCCACGCACAGACCGGCCTGAGCAAGAAGCAGGCCGGGGCGGCCCTGGAGGCTGCCCTGACGGCCATCAAACACGCCCTTTCGGACGGCAAGGAGGTGCAGCTCACCGGCTTTGGCACCTTTGTGACCGCCCGCCGTGCGGCCCGCAAGGGCACCCGGCCCGGCAGCGGGGAGCCGATTCAGATCCCCGCCAAGACGGTGGTGCGCTTCCGGCCCGGCAAATACCTGCGGGAGGCGGTGAGCTAGGTTGACCCAGGCCCTGTTCGAGCGGCTCAAGGCCGAGCTGCCCCGGCGGGTGAAGCTCGAGCTGGGCCCCGAGGCCCTGAACCAGCTCGAGGCCCCCCTCAAGCTGGTGCTGGTGCCGGGCCAGGACACCTTCACCGCGCCGGATGGCCGGGCTATCTCGAGCGAGGCCCTGGCCCAGGAGCCACCCCCCGAGCCCAAACCCAAACCCCCCTATACCCGGCTGGCCGGCTACACCCTGCACATCTGGGCCAAGGACTACGCCACCGTGGAGGGCATCCTTTCCGACTGCGTGGCGGCGCTGCGACGCATCTGCGGGAGCGCCCTGGAGATCTTTCCCAGCGGCTGGGACGAGGACGAGACCGGCCAGGCGGCGGCCCTGCCCGCCGACAAACGCCGCTATCAGCTGCGCTTCCGGGTGTTCCTGGAGGTGGGGGCGGCAGAGCCGGGGGTGTATGTGCGGCTCGAGCGGGCCCTGCTCGACCAGACCGAGGTGCTCCCCTAGGAGGAAACACATGGCGAAAAACGACACGACTGCGGAACTCCGCAAACTGCAAACCGTAGAGGAGCTGGCCGCCGAAGCCGGCACCCCGGACTGGCTGCTGGCGGCAGCCCGGGCCAAGCACCGCTGGGTGGTGGGCCAGGAGCTGACCAAGGCGGCCTTTGAGCGGGGTATTGCCGAGGCGGCGAATGAGCCCATCGGAGGTGCGCGATGACCGGCCTGCCCCGGGTAGAGGTCAAACCCCAGGACTTTGGCATCGGCTCGGTGCCGGGTAGCGGGGAGGGAGTACACGTCAAAATTGGGGTGGCCACGGTATTGGCCCCAAATACCCTGGTGACCGTGACCAGCCCCCAGGGCGCCAAGGAACAGGTGGGTGGCAAGCTGGCCGAGGCCGCCGCCCTGGCCTTTGGCGAGGGCACCCAGGCGGTGATCTGCCTGGCTGCCAATCCCAGCGTGGCCGGGGTCGCCGGGGCCGTCACCAAGACCGGCACCGGCACCGCCACGCTGACCCTGACCGGCAGCACCCCCCGCGACGATTACAAGCTCCGGGTGCGCATCACGCGGGCGGCGGCCAACCTCGCAGCGGCCCAGGCCGCTTTCGAATACAGCCTGGATGACGGCAACACCTACAGCCCGGAGACCGCCGTGCCGGTCTCGGGGGTCTACATCATCCCGGACACCGGCCTGACCCTGACCTGGACCGACGGCACCTTCGTGGTGGGGGATACCTACACCGCCACCTGCACCGCCCCCGGCTACACCCTGACCGACCTGATCAACGCCCTGAACGTGCTGTTTGCCCGCACCGAGCTGTCGTATCGGTTCATCCACGTGGTGGGGGCGGCCACCCCCACGGTGGCCGCGGGCGTCAACACCGCCCTGGAAACCCAGGCCAACGACGCCAACAACCCCCGCTTCATTCACGCGATTCTGGACACCGCCGACGACACCGACGCCAACCTGATTGCTGCGTTTGCCAGCTTCACCAGCGTGCGGGTGGGGGCCGGGGGGCGCTACGCGGATGTGGTCAGCCCCATCACCGGCCTGGTGATGAAGCGGCCCTCGGCCTGGGTCATTGCGGGCCGCTACAGCGGGCGACCGGTGGAGGAGCACCCAGGGCGCTACGCCTCTGGGGCGCTCAAAACGGTGGTCAAGCTGCACGGGGACGAATCGGTCACCCGGGCGCTGGACGCGGCTCGCTTCGCCACCTTGCGCACCATCCAGGGCGGCTTCTACATCACCCGGGGCCGGCTGTTCGCCCCGCCCGGCAGCGACTACGAGCAGGTGCAGCTCCGCGAGGTGATGGACGTGGCCTGCGAGATGGCCTACCGGGCCTGGCTGCGCTGGCTCAACGAGCAGATCCAGGTCTCGGCCCAGACCGGGCGGATCCTGGAGCGGGAGGCCCTGCGCATCGAGGCCTACGTGCAGGGGCTGGTTCGCACTGCCTTGCGCGGCAAGGTCTCGATTGACGAGAACACCGACCAACCGGCGGTGTACGTGCGCATTGACCGCGCCGAGAACATCCTCAGCACCAAGACCATCCCCTACGACATCAGCATCGTCCCGCTGGGCTACGCCGAGCGGATCACCGGCAAGGTGCGGTTCTTCAACCCGCAGCTCCAGCCGGTAGCCTAGGAGGTGGCGCGTGGCGATTACCGTACGCAACGGCAAGGTCTACGACAACTCCAGCATCCAGCTCGACCTGGACGGGGAGCGCATCCCGGTGAACGTCGAGCTGGAATACAACACCGGCGAGGTTTCGGAGGAGTACATCTACGCCGGGGGCAAGCCGGTGGGCCGCACCCCCGGCCAGATGGCCCCGGCGGATGTGACCATCAAGATGCCGGTGGATCAGTGGCACCAGTTCCGCGCCAAGTTGGGGGCCAAGTACAAGCGCAAATCCTTCAACGCGGTGGTCACCTTCGTGGATACCGACGAAAACGTCATCATCGACAAGCTTAACGACCTGCGCATCCTGAACGATGCCCTTTCGGCTACCCCTGGCGCGGAGGCCCTGATGGCCGAGCTGACCTGCAAGGCGCTGGACGTGGTGCCCGGCGACCTGGCCACTTTCTGATATTGCTTTGAGCCGGCCCTGCCCCTGGCGGGGCCGGAACCTTTTTGAGGCATAACATGGGAAAGCCCGAAATTTTGACGGACGACCTCGAGGGCCTTTTGCCCCCCACCACCATCACCAGGCTGATTGAATCGCACGGCGACCGCTTGTTTGCCCTGGTGCGCCAGGGCCGTGCGCTGGTGTTTCGCCCGCTCTCCAAGGGCGAATACCGGCTGATGCGGGCCGACCTGGACAAGGCCGCCAGCGGCCAGAAGCTGGCCCTGGACACCTACGCCATCGGCGAGAAGTACGCCAAGGCGGCGCTGGTGTATCCCGAGAAGACCGAGTTCGAGCAGATGTTGGAGGACTACCCCGGCCTGGCCGACGTTATCAGCCAGGACTTGGCGGCCATCGCCCAGATGGCCGAGACGGAGTTCCTTCAACAAATCCGCCGACCTGCTGAATGAGGCCCTGAAGCACCGCGACCGGCCCCTGTTTGCGGGCCAGCTCCTGCTGGCCTACCGGCGGGGAGAAGACTCTCCCGAGGCCCTGGCCGGGGCCGCGCTGGAGGCGGCGGTGCTGCTGAGCCACTTTGAGGAGAAACCATGAGGCGCCTGACCTGGTTTTTCGGCCTGCGCAACAACTTCGTGACCCAGTCGCGGGCCATGACGGCGGGCCTGGGCCGCATTCGCACCCAACTTCAGGGCTCCGGGCGGGACAGCACAGCCGCAGCGCGGGCCATCGCCGGCAGCTTTGGGATTTCCACCGCTGCCGCCCGCCGCCTGGTGGGGGCCCTGGTGGCGGTGGGGGCGGCCAGCCGCCATCTGGGCAGCATCCGTACCCAGGCCCAGAACGCCTACAAATCCTTGAGCGGCCTGATTGGCCGCCTGAACAGCCTGCCCAACCTGCTCATCGCCGGGGCCGCGGGGCTGGCCACCAAGAGCGTGTTTGACGCCCTCGGCTTCAAGGAGCAGCAGCTCATCAGCCTGCGGGTGATGCTGCGGCCCCAGTTCGGGGCGGATGCCGGGCGCCTGGCCAAGGAAACCTATGCCATGCTGTCGAAGTTTGCAGCGGCAACCCCCTTCGAGACCCAGGAAGTGCTGGCCGGCGGCAAGCAACTGCTGGCCGCCGGGGTGAGCGTCAAGAACCTGCAAGGGCTGCTCAAGGACGCCGGCGACCTGGCCTCGGCGATGGGGGTTCGGCTGGAGGACGCCATCAGCCCCCTGACCCGGCTGCGCTCGGGCAACTTCGGCGAGGCCTTCGAGCGGCTGCGGGAGCTGGGCATCAGCCGGGAGCTGCTGGAGGCCCAGGGGCTCAGGTTCGACAAGAGCGGGAGCTACGTGGGCACGGTCAACAAGGCCATGCTGGCGGTGCGCCAGATCATCCAGAAGCGCTTCGGCGGGCTGATGGAGGAGCAGAGCACCAGCATCTTCGGCCTGATCTCCACGCTCAAGAGCCGCCCCTTCGAGCTCTTCAGCCAGATGGACGTGGGCGACGGCGGGCCGCTCAAGCCCTTCAAGCAAATGCTCGGCAACCTGGCCGCCCTGACCGACTTCAGCCAGGGTCCCGGCGCCGCCATCGCCCGCCGCTTCCAGGCCAGCCTGGCCCGGCTGATGCAGGCGGTGTTCGGGCCGCTGGCCAGCGCCACCGAGCCGAAAAAGGCGGGGGAGGCCATCCTGGGCTTCCTCGACCGGGCCGCCCTGCTGGCGCAGAAAGCCCGGCAGTATTTCCCGCTGGCCCTGGGGTATGCCCGGCAGTTCTGGACGGGGGTGCAGGCCGGGCTGGGCGCGCTGCAGGGGGTGTGGAAGGCGTTGGAGCCGGGCATTGCGCTGCTGGGCGGCCTGGCCAGGGGGTTCTCGGCCAACCAGGCCGGCCTGGCTGGAACCAACGCCGGGGGGCTGGCCCTGGTGGGCACCCTACTGGTGCTCACTACCGGGTTCCGCCTGCTCAACTCCCTGACCTTCGGCCTGGCGGGCACCCTACTGCGCCTGGGCCTGGTCTGGGTGGCCACCGCAGCCCGCATGGCGGGCGGCTGGCTGCTGGCGATGGGGCCGGTGGGCTGGGTGATCGCCCTGGTAGGGGGTTTGGTGGCTGCCGTGGTGGTGGCCTACAAGCGCCTGGGCTGGTTCCGCGACGGCGTGAATGGCGTATGGCAGGCCATCATCACCAAGGGCGGGGAGCTGATTGTCTGGGCTAAAGGGTTGCCCGAGACCATCCGCAGCGCCCTGGCCAACCTGCCGGGGCTGATGCTGGAGATTGGCCGCAACGCCATTACCGGCCTGTGGAACGGCCTCAAGGCCGCGCCCGGCAAAATCTGGGAGGCAGCCAAGGGGCTGGCTGTGCAGGCAGTAGGCGGGGCCCGGGAGGGCCTCGAGGTGCGCTCCCCCAGCCGGGCCCTGGCCCGCATCGGGGAGCAGGGCGGAGCGGGGCTGCAGCGCGGCCTGCTGGCCATGCGCGGGGCGGTAGCCGGCGCCGGACTGGCCCTGGCCACGGCGGCCATACCGGCAGCGCCCCAGATGCCGGTGGCGGCCATTGCCGCTGGCGCGGGGGCGGCTGCTGCCACTGCTACCCGAGAGTTGCACGTTCACATCGGCAGTATCGTGCTGCAGCAGGCCCAGACCCCCCAGGAGGCGAAGGCGCTCGTGGTGGAGGCTATTCTGGAGGCTCTCGAGCGGGCCGCTATCGAGGAGGGAGCCTGATGGAGCGCGACCAGATCATATTTGTGGGGCCTGGTGGCCAGCGCTTTGCCATCAAACCCCAGGCCCGGGGCCAGAACGAGATTCAGGGCGTCGTGCAGGTATCGGTGCGCCGCACCTTGAAAGAAGAAACTGCTGAAATCCCTAAGAAGGGGCTCGAGTACACCTACCTCGGCTACGACTATGCCGAGGTCACGGTGGAGATCCGGGTCTGGAAGGAGAGCGAGTTCACCAAACTCCAACGGCTGATCCAGCTCTTTCGCCCCAAAGGCAAGGAACAGAAGGCTCCTGAGGTGTACCAGCCGGTACACCCCACCCTGCGGCGGCATGGCATTACCCACCTGTACATTTTCAGCATCGAGGAGCCGCCCTATGACCCTGTGCGGGGCTGGACGGCCACCCTGCAGATGCGGGAGTGGCGGCCCAGCTACAAGAAGGTGAAGGTTGAGGCCACTCAGATTGGCAAGAAGGGCGGGCAGGGGAGCGATACCGACACCGGGGGGGCCGACCGGGACGGTACCCCCACTTCCCAGCAGCGGGCCCAGGCCAACCCGCCCAGCGCGCGGGGGGTGCAGCCATGAGCTACCTGACCGCCAACAATATCCCCGTCAGCAGCGGCATTGTTGTGGTTCCGCGCACAGGCCGCCCACTGGCCGAGCTGCGGCTGGGGGAGGAGGTGGGACTGGCCCCCGGTGAGGCGGTAACCCTGCGCTTCGAGGATGGCACCACCTACCGTACCACTGTACGGCGCAGCGGTCCGAGCGCAGGCGCGACCGAGGTTTTTCTAATCGGCGGCTACGATGGGCTATCAAAAAATCTTCCCCCGAAAGACTACCAGGGGGTTCCAGCGTCGCTGATAGTGCGGGACTTGCTCACCGAGGCCGGTGAGCAGCCAGGAGAACTGGATCTGCCCACCGTTTTTGTGCGCTGGGTTCGCCGGGGCGGCCCGGCCTACGAGTCCCTGCAGGCGGTCATGGAGCGCCTGCCGACCCGAAGCTGGCGGGTGCTGCCCGACGGTACGACCTGGGCGGGGAGCGAGACCTGGCCCCAGGGGCCCGAGGGCGCGGTGGTCGCCGAGGCCGCCCCCCAGCGAGGCTGGTTTTCGCTGCTACCAATGCCCGCGCTCCGGCCCGGGGTCATGCTCAAAGGCCTCTGGGAAGGCCAGACGCGGGAGATTGGCCGGGTGGAGCGGGTGATTCATCAGATTGGATTAAAGCTGCGTACTGCGATCTACACGGGAGACTAGATGCAAGAACGACTGACCAAAGCCATCAAGCGGCTGGCCCGCCCAGCCCACCTGGACTACCTGGCCCTGTATCCCGGCAGCGTGCTCAAAGATTACGAAGACATGCACGTGGATGTGCAGGTAGACGACCCCCGCCTGGGTGCCCTGACCCGGGTGCCAATCTGGCTGGGCCTGCCGGGGGTAACCGTAAAGGTAGCGCCGGGATCGCGGGTGCTGGTGGGCTTCCACCAGGGCGACCCCGAGCTGCGCTACTGCGACCTGTGGCGGGGCGAGGGACTCCGGGAAGTGCGACTGACGGCCAGTGTCCAGGTGACGGTGGACGCGCCGTTGGTGGAACTGGGGGGTGCGGGAGGCTCGAACGTGCTGCTGCAGGGCCAGCCGCTAACGTTTATGTTCAACACCACTCCTATCGCAATGGTGCCCACCACCGGCACCGTGCAGGCGGGGGGCTCTACCAAAGTGCGGGGGGTACAATAATGCCCGACTTCGGAACCGACCTAGCGGTGTTTCCCGATTTATCCTGGACGCTCAAAAGCGGATTGGACAACCTGGCCGAGGCGGCGGCCCGCTGCCTGATAACTGCGCCGGGCAGCCTCTTCTATGCCCCCGAGTACCGGCTCGACCTCAAGCAATTCCTGAACCGCGAGATCACCCCCGAGACCCTCTTTGAGATCGAGGTGCGGGCAACGAACGCCCTCGAGGCCGACCCCCGCATCTTGAGCGCCGAGGTCACCGCCAGCCAGCCGCAGTGGAACCAGCTCGATCTGGACATCGAGCTGCAGACCGAGGAAGGCCCGTTCAGTCTGGTGGTGCGCATCAGCGACCTGAGCGTGGAGGTGCTGCGTGCCTAGCCTGCAACAGCTTTTGCAGCCTCGCACCCGCGACCAGGTGATGGCGGCGCTGATTTCCTTCCTCCAGGCCAAGGGCTACCCACCCACCGACTGGATCGAGGGCAGCGTGCAGCGCACCCTGGTGGAGCTCCAGGCGGCAGGACTGGCCGACCTCGAGGCCCTCCGGCTCGAGATCGCCAAGGGCGGTTTCCTGGATACCGCCACCGGCGACTACCTCGACCTGCTGGGCCAGAGCGCCTACGCGCTTACCCGCAAGCAGGCCACCTTCGCCCGGCAGACCTTCCGCCTCACCGCCCAGGCCGGGTTCGGCCCCTACAGCATCCAGCCCGGCCAGCTCTGGGTCGGCAACGCGGCGGGGCTGCGCTTCAACAACCTGGGCGGCGGCACCCTGCCCCTAGGGGGCAACCTGGATCTGGAGTTCCGCGCCGAGAGCCCCGGTGCGGCCTACAACCTGCCCCTGGGCTCGGGCACGGTGATGTTCACTCCGCTGCCTGGCGTGTCCATCACCAACACGGTGGTGTTGGAAGCGGCCATTGACAAAGAATCCGACGCCGCCTACCGCGAGCGCTGCCGCCTGCGCTGGGGGGAGCTGGGCTACGGGGCGACCCGCGCGGCCTACGAAAGCTGGGCGCTGTCCAGCACGCCCTCAATAACGAAAGTGCGGGTGCTGGACAACAACCCGCGCGGCCAGGGCACGGTGGACGTGGTGGTGTGGGGCGAGGGCGGCCTGGGGCCGGGGGCGGTGGCTGCGGCGGATGCCTACATCCAGCAGCGCAAGCCGCTCACGGCCAACGTGCAGGTCTACGCGGCCACCCAGGTGAACATCGCCGTGACCGCCACCATCCGCCTCAAAGCCGGTTTCCTTGCCCAGGTGCAGGCCGAGGTAGCAACCCGCCTGGCCGCCTTCCAGCAGAGCCTTCCCATCGGTGCGGTGGTGTACCGCTCGGCCCTGATCGAGGCCCTGTTCGTGAACAACGTGCTGGACGTGGCGCTCACCGCCCCCGCCACCGACCAGACCCTGACCCCCACCCAGGTGGCCAACTTCAACCTGACCGCCACCTACCAGGAGGTGTAGATGCCGGGCCCGGAGATTGATTTGGTTCCAGTTCGGCTTTACGAGGACTGGCTGCCCGAGCTGGCCCCGCCCTGGCTGCAAAAAGAGCGGGGTCGGGCGCTGCTGGCTGGTTGGGGTCAGGCCCTGGACGAGTACGCCTCCCTGACCGCCACCGGCCTGCTGGCCCGCTGGGCGGCCCTGGCGCCGGAGGATGCGCTGAACCGCCTGGGCGCGGAGCGAGGGCTTACCCGGTACCCGGGGGAGGGCCTCGAGGCCTGGCGTACCCGTGTGCTCGGGGCATGGGAGTTCTGGCAGTGGTCGGGCACGGAGTATGGCCTGTCGGTGGCGCTGTCGCATCGGGGCTACGCTTCTGCGATTGTGCCCGTCTGGGTCTACGACACCACGCGGTGGAGCGAGTTCGATGTTTACCTCTACCCGGATGCCCGCCAGTACGACGACACTCCCGAGGAGCGTGCCCGCATCCTGGCCATCATCAACAAAGTTAAACCGGCGCATACACGCCTATCAGCGGCCTACTATGTGGGCTTTGGCGCGCTTACCTGGGACCCCGCCGGGCTGACCTGGGATCCTCCTGGCCAGGTCTGGGGGGCACCCCCAATCCAGCTCTGGCCCGAGCAGGCCTACTACCCAAACCCCACCGGGCTCCGCACCTTTTACGTGGCGCCAACGGGCTCCAACAGCAACCCCGGCACCCAGAGCCAGCCCTGGCAAACCATTACCCACGCCATCAGCCAGTTATTACCAGGAGATGTGCTGCGGGTGATGGATGGGGTGTACAACGAATATGTCCACATCAATCGCAATGGAACCCCTGCCAACCGTATTGTGGTGATGTCCCACAATAAGCATGGGGCTAAAATCAACGCTACGGGCAACAACTACGGCATCACCATCGGCGGTAGTTATGTGGATGTCATCGGGTTTGAGGTATATGGGGCGTCCAGGGTCGGAATCATGTCCTGGACATATAATCCGGCCAATGTGTATCAGAACAACCGGGTGATGTGGTGCTATGTGCACGACATTGTTCCACCCTGCGATTCAGACGGCGGCGCAGGCATCGTACTTTCAACGTACTCGGAAAATTGCGAGGCCTCTTACAACGTGGTGCGCGATATTGGAGATTATTCGGCAGGGCCTTGCAACTGGATTCATGGTATTTACGCTCAGGGCTATGGGGCGCTGGTGCGTGGGAATCTGGTGCATCGCGTGCGGGGCTACGGCCTAGATAACTGGCATCGACCGAAAGATGGCCGAATTATCAACAACACCGTGATCAACTGCCGCTATGGTGGGCTGTCACTAGGTACCGACATTTCTGGGTTCACCGTTGATGGCTATATCGTGGCCAACAATATCTTCGTTCTCAATGGCTCCTACGGGGTGCAGGAGGTGGCGCAAACAGGGGTCAACCAGTTCATCAATAATCTTGTCTGGAATAACCCTACCAACTGGGCCCTGGCCAGTAGCACCCACCAGAACAGCATCAACGCCGACCCGAAATTCGTGGATTACCAGGCCAGCGGAAACGGCAACTACAGGCTGCTGCAAAGCAGCCCGGCCATCAACGCGGGGGCGCTGCTTAGCCAGCTCCCCGATTACGACCTGGACGGCCTGCCCAGGCTGCGGGGAGCACCCGATATCGGTGCCTACGAGTTACAGGAGGTATAAATGCCCAAAACGCTGAACCCAGTAAACACCTTCCCCACCAGCATCCCCAACTTTCCGCAGGCGGGCAATAGCGAGCCGGTGGCCATTGGTCCGCTCGAGGCCGCCATCCAGGCCGTGTTCGACCGCACGGAAAATCTGCACCAATCGCGGCTGGTGGTAGAGGGCCCTGGAGTCAAGCGAATCCAAAAAGTGGTTTCTCTGGCGGCCCTGCAGAGCCTAGCTGGGATGAACGACGGCGACGTCGTGGATGTCGAGGGATACGGCCGCTACCGCCTGTACAACCCCTCGGCCCTCGCCGCCGACGGGCTGTGGGTGCTGCCCGCCACCGGTGGGGGCCGATGGATGCACACGCTCAACCTCATGCGGGGGGGCAACTCCGGGTTGGCGACGCTCACCAGCGGCGGGCGGCTGGCCCAGGACGTGCGGGACGGCAGCATCTTCACCGCACACCTGGCCAACGGGTCTGTTACCGGGCCCAAGCTGGCCTCGGGGGCAGCGGTGGCGAACATTGGGTATACCCCACTCAACAAAGCTGGCGACACCATGACCGGCCAGCTTATTAACACCGAGCGTATATTCGCCCACCGGCAGGGTGGTTCCGGCGGGCCATTCATAAGCCTGGCCATCGGGGACGACGACACCGGGCTCAACTGGGTGAGCGATGGCGTTGTGAATATGGTGGCCAACGGGGTTGTGGTCGTTCAATGGAGTGGATTTGAATTCAATGTGAATGTTCCGATCAAAGGGCGATACGACCATCAGCGCCGATTCACGGTGAGCGGGTGTGTGGGGGGTACCAGCTCAGAAACTTTGTCAAACGGTAATGCCAGCATCCGCCAACTTATACCAGTCCAGCTTAACAATGAGGTGCTGCGCTTAGTGCGTGTACGATTCTGGGGTATCTCCCCAACAAAACTGAGGGTGAGGAACGCGTTTACTTGGGCCAGCGACGGCACGGACGGCGAGTACACACCAAATTTTGCATTGTCTAATCCAGTTAACGGAATCACTGCGGTTAATGTTGAACTTTTCAACGATTCAGGTAGCAGTCAGACCATTTTTCCGTATATGAGCTGGTGGCTCGAGTTCGAGATTGTCTGAGGAGCGCTATGGACGAAAAAGAACGCACCATCCAAATCCTGGGCCAGAAGCTGGCCCAGGCCGAAACCAACCACGCCTATGCCGTGGCCTTGCTGGAGGCGGCCCTGGAGCGGGAAAAAGCGCTCCAGGAGAAGCTGAAAGATCTTGAGGCCAAACCAGCCGAATAGGAGGCCAAATGCCTACAGAACGGGGAAAGCTGACCGCCTTTCCCACCATACATCGTGGTGTGTTGGGTTACGCCTACCGGGTGGTGTTCACCCGTAGCTACCGATCCCCCAACGGGGAGCGGATACCGGCGAACTTCAACGGCCTCGAGGCCCGCCTGACCATCTACCCGGCCAACAAGCAGGGCCCCCCGCTGCTTGACCTGAGCACCACTGCTATCAAGAACGTGCGCGAAGGTGCGCACAGTTCTTTTCCTGCCCCGAAGGGTCTTGCTGACCTTCTTCGTATCTGACAGGCGTGACTTTCCCGCCTGCGGCAGAGACCGTCTCTGCCGCAGTGCCGCCGTTACCGGACGGGCTCGCCACGGGTAGGGCAGTTGCGGTTGCCAGCCGTTTCAGGTTGAGCGCCGCGTTGAGATCGCGGTCATGGCGCGTACCGCATTCCGGGCAGATCCATTCCCGATCTTGCAACTTCAGCGTTTCGTTCTTCCAACCGCAGACCGAACACAGACGGCTGCTCGGATACCATCGGTCCGCGATGACCAGCCGGGTGCCGAAGCGTTTGGCCTTGTATTCCATCTGCGTTCGGAACATGCCCAAGCCCACATCACAAAACTCCTTCGGGGATGCCCCGTCTCTTCAGAGCGGGGAGGAAGTGACGACTCCTCGGACTGAAGTCCGAGGCTTCTCGGTTCTCACGGAACGGCTACTGCCGTATCCATCCCCGAAGGCTCCGTCCGAGCCCTGGCCAGAATGTTGATGGCCGCAGCCACATCCCGGTGAAGAGAGGCCCTACAAGCGGGGCAGGTGAACTCCCTGACCCACAGCGGTTTCTTCTCCCGGTGCCCGCACACCGGGCAGTCCTGGCTGGTGTGTTTGGGGTCTACCCCCACCACCCGCCTACCAGCTTCTTCCGCTTTGTAGGCGAGGATTGCGAGAAACTGCGCCCACCCCGCATCCAGCACCCCCTTGGCGGTGCGGGAGCGGGCCAGGCCGAGGATGTTCAGGTCTTCGTGGACGATGGTGCCATAGCGGTTTACGAGCCTCCTGGCGAGTTTGTGGTGGAAGTCTTTGCGCTGATTGGCGATTTTGCGGTGCAGTTTAGAAAAAAGAGGGGGTGTGGGGGAGCTATAATCCCCCGGTTTTGAAACCGGGGATACATGGACTCCCCCACGTGCTCCGAAGGAGCACATAGCATGGTGGGCGGCGGATGTGTGGTAAAATGCCCCTGGGGACAGCGTTCCCTGTGCACCTTGAAACTTGGAGTAGGGGGTTCCATCGGGTAGTCCGATGGGTAAAACTCCAAACGAACACCCGTGGCAGAGCCAGAAGCACTGCGCTCGCCTGCCGATACGGAGTCAAGGTTTTTTCTGGGCTCGGACGGAGCCTTCGGGGATGGGTACGGCATGGGCCGTCCCGTGAGAACCGAGAAGCCTCGGACTTCAGTCCGAGGAGTCGTCACCTACCCGCCTTCCAGCCTGCTTGCGGCGGTTACTGCCCCGCTTCTTCCGGGCAAGGCTGCGCTGGGCGGTGGCGAGTTTGGCTTGCGCCCTCTGGAAATAGCGGGGGGCTTCCACCATCTCCCCGTCGGAGGTGATGAGGAAGTGGGGGTTGGTGCCCAGGTCGATCCCGATGGCCTGGTCATTGGGGGGAAGGGGTCTGGGCTCCACCTCACAGGTAAACACGATGTACCAATGCTCTCCCTCTCGTTTGACCGTGGCGGTCTTGAGCCTGCCTTCCAAGGGGCGGTGGAGCTTGCACTTGACCGAGCCGATGCCGTAGAGGAGCACCCGCTTCCCGCCCTCCTGGAGTTTTACCCCGGTGGTGCCCGCCTGGGGGAAGGTGAAGCTGTCGTAGCGCTCTCGGCCCTTGAAGCGGGGGTATCCCGCTTTCTGTCCCGCCTTGACCCGGCGGAAGAACCCCTGGAACGCCAGGTCTATCCGCTCGATGACGTTCTGCAAGACCTGGGAGTGGACGCCCTTGTACTCCGGCAGCTCGGTGCGTATCTCGGGCAGATACCTCTTCTGTTCGTAGAAGCCGACCGTCTTGCCCGCCTTGCGGTAGGCCTCTCTACGCTCCTGCAAGGCCGCGTTGTACAGGCTGCGGCACAGCATCAGCGTCCGGTCCAAGTCCCGCAGTTGGGGCTGGGTCGGATAGAGGCGGTACTTGAAAGCTTTAAGCATCGTCGTCCTGGTATTTGCGCTGGGACTCGATGTAGCGCTGGATGGCCTGAGCCGAGATGTTCCCGGCGCTGCCCACGTAGAAGGAGGGCGTCCATAAATGACCGCCGCCCCTGCCCCGCCGTAGCCTTGGGAACTCTTGCAGGATGCGCCGAGCCGATACGCCTTTCAGAATCTTCGCCACGTCCGAGGGCGACCACTTGGGCGGCACGGAGAGGAACAGATGCACGTGGTCGGGCATGACCTCCATTCCCAGCACTACCCAGTCCCTCATCAAGCACGTCTCCCGCAACACCTGCATCAGCCGTTCGCGCACCTCGCCAAAGAAGACATGTCTGCGGCACTTGGGGGTGAATACCAGATGGTAGTTCAGGTTGTAATGGCTGTGACGTGTAGTGCGCTCTTCCGGCACTTACACATGATACCACAAAATGACCGCCCACCATGCTGTGTGCCCCAAAGGGGCACGTGGGGGAGTCCATGTATCCCCGGTTTGAAAACCGGGGGATTATAGCTCCCCCACACCCCCTCTTTTCTCTAATACGTTGGTACTCGGAATCAGACTTTTGAAGTTTCACGCGAATAGTGCAAAACTATACAAAATAGGTGGATAATTGTGCATAGTTATACATGAGAAATTTACCTTTATGTCGTTTCTCATTTTCACCTTTATGTCGTCGCGTGACATAATACTCGAGGGGTGGCCTAGGCCAGTGGAAAAATAGCCAACCCCTAACCCATAAAGGTCAGGGGTTGGCCAGAAAAGTTGAGGTTGGGAAGAGGCGTAAGCCGGGTTCTGTTTCCGCAGCCATATCTCT
>FWPU01004511.1_pt1 | contig 32286 bp, 29 predicted proteins | sample 2228361 | NCBI WGS metagenome assembly FWPU01 (sample SAMEA103939777, study PRJEB20133) | metagenome
AGACCAGTGCATGCAAGAAATTGTTCCGGTCGCTGGCGAACATCATCATATGAGAGCATGGCAGTCCTCACTTAACGATACAAGTGTTCTTTCTTCTGCTATCATAGCATATATGTATAATCTTGTCAAACAATACCTTTCAGTCTAATTAATGCGATAACTTTCCGATAATGTCTTTTCTTCTGCTATCATAGCATATATGTATAATCTTGTCAAACAATACCTTTCAGTCTAATTAATGCGATAACTTTCCGATAATGTCTTGATAATACTGCTGAGCAGCAGTGTAGTTGTCAGTCTGATAAGCAACCTTCCCTAGCTGAAACAGAGTAAGTGAAGTTGATCGATGATAGTAGCCCACCGTCTTAATCTTAATTTCGAGTGCTTTCTCAAGGTATTGATGTGCATACTCAAAGTTTGCATCTTCGAGCATGACCCGACCAGCAGCGTGAAGTAAATCGCTGCCGTCCTTGTCGTAGGTGGCTGCGCCTGCATCGATCAAGTACCGCACGTGCTCGCGAAACAACGAGGCTTTTCTTATATTCCTATTGATTGACTTTGTAATACTGCGCGCTGCTCGCCTCAGATCGGCGTCGTGGTCGCTGCAAAGGCTGCGGGCGTAAGCGGCAAGCAGGCGGTGGAGACGGTAGTGTTGATCGGCCCGCTCGATCAGGCCGGTTTCGCGCAGACGACGCAGCGCATCTTCCCCCCGCAGACGCTGCGCTTCGTCCGTCGGGTCGAGGTCGCCGGCCCGCAGCAGCGCTTCCAGCGGGATCGGCTCCGGCGCGAGCCGGGCTGCAGCCAGCCAGATGGCGCGCGCCAGCCGATCACAGTCGTTCTCACCCAGTTGCCTGACGCTGAGCGCGAAGCTGGCGATGATGCTCGCGCCCTGCGGCTGCGGCAGACTTTCGCTCAGTTCGGCGTTGAGCGAGCGGTGATTGACGCTTTCGGCGCGCAGTTGGTCGAGATAATCGGAGAGCGCGACGCTGTATCTGGCCAGATACTGGCTGGCCAGATACAGCGCCAGCGGCAGGCCGCCGAGTTCCTGCGCGATCTGATCGGCGGCGTCGGCGACGCCGGGCTGAGCCAGCATCTGGTCAGTCTCAATCCCCTGCGCCCTGGCGCGCGGCGCCAGCAGCAACGCGCGGCTGTCGGCGGCAGACAGGCTGGTGAGCGGGATCGGCTTCACGCTGGCGTCTTCCCAGAAGGCGCGGCGGGTGGTGATCAGCAGGCGCGCGCCGCCGCCGCGTGGGCGCCAGCGTTCCAGCAGGGCGGGATCTTCAAGGTTGTCAAAGATCAGCAGGCGTTTTTCCGGCCCCTCCCAGATCGCCTGCACCTGACGGGCGCGCTGGCTGAGCGTGAGCCGGATTGGGCGATCACGCTCCTCCGCATCGCTGGCAATGCTAATTGTTGAGCGACTCGCAGTCTCATCGGCGTCATCATCGTCGAAGAGCTGGAGTCCGCGCGTTCCGCCGCAGGCGGCAACCTGCGCCTCGATAGCGTCGCCGTTTTCCATGCTCAGCCAGAACACGCCGTCGGGGAAGCAGTCACGGTAGCGGTGCGCGAATTCGATTGCCAGCCGGGTCTTGCCGATGCCGCCCACGCCCGCCAGCGCCGGCAGCAAAGCGGCGCTGGCCGGTTCATCACCGGTCAGCAGCGCTGCCAGCGCTGTCAGTTCTTGGTTACGACCGACAAAATCCGGCTGTGGCGGGTGCGGCATCACGAACGGCCGGCGGACAGGGGCGCGCAGGCGCACCCGTTCGGGGAAAGAGGCCAGGATAACGCCGGGTGACCGATCAAAGCCATACTCGCCCGGCTGCCAGTCAGGCAATTCGCGCTGGGCCAGCGCATGCAGGCTGTGCCAGGTGACGCTCCCATCGTCGAGCGTCGCCGCGCCGTGCAGACCGCGCAGCAGCGTGGCGCTGTAGCGGGTTGCGCCGTCGCGCTCATACGCCTGCTGGAAGGGACTGACCGCAGTCAGCGCCTTGCGCATGGCAACGCGAGCGCCAGGGTTGGGATCGGTGCGCTGGATGTTGAGCGCATCCGCCAGTCGCTGCTTCAGGTTCTCGATCATCGGATCGGGCGCAGCATTGCCAATCGCGCCCGCGTAGCAGCAATCGAGCACAAGCAGCAAGCGGTCGGGTTCGCCATGGCGAAGCACCTTCTCTTGCAGCCATGTCATCGAGAGGTGGGCATCAGGATCATCACGCGCGTCGTCGGGGTTGAAATTGGCTGTGACCAGAAAGACATCGCTTCGCCCGCTGCTCCATGTGAGGTAGCGAGCATGGCCGATGTAGTAGATCAGCAGCATCCCGTCGCGTCCGGCAGCGCGGCGAGCAGCGAAGACCGCGCTGCGCACCGCGTCAGTGGTAGCCTGATCGCCAAGCAGCGGCCCATCACCGTGCAGGGTAAAGCCGCAGGCCGGCGCCGCCAGCGCGCTGGCAATCTGCTGTGCCGTCGCTTCGGCGTAACGCAGCGGCGCGAGGCCGCTCTGCGGACTGTCATTGACGCCGATCACCAGGGCGATCCGGGGGGAAGAGGGGTTTGCGTTTGGCGGCGACGAGATGGTCATACGCGCAGGGCAACGACTGCAAGAGCGAAACCGACAGGCGCAATCCACTATGCTGATCGTAGCGACTCCGACAGGCGCTGTCAAGGAAGGACCAGGGCGATTGCATCTTACATTCCGGGCGCCTGCTCGAGGTATGCGTCATTGAGCGTAGCACGAAAGCGCCTGGCATTCACGCTGCCTTTGCTCGTCTTCTGAGATGCAACCCCTGGAGTGAGTGACGCGGATTCAGTCTATGATGCCGAAGTGGACATACTTTCGACCAGCGTAAATATTCCCAACCTGGAGAATGTGGTCTTTTTCCAGTGCCTGAAGTCGCCCATCGAATTCTACCAGCGGGTAGAGCGTGGCGCCCGCACCGGCGAACCGCACAGCAGCAGGTTGATTTCCAGATTTTGGAGCAATTGGACGAGAGCAGGGAGAAGCCATTGCGACTTCTCTGCCTCCCCTTGATGAGCAACGCGCCATTGTCGCTCGTTCGGTATCTCAAATGGGCGAAGAGGAGGGAACGACTTACGTCGCACCTGTCGGATGGATCGCCGGACGTCCACGAAGGTGGACGCCCTACCCTGTCCGCTGCATTAGTGCCTATCCGAGATACGCGCTGCGCGCTGCTCAGGAGGCGGTTGTTCGGTATCCTGCGTTATTCGGATAGACTCTTAGTATTCCGTTTACGCGCAAAGCCTCTCTCTCACTCCCTGATGAACTGATTCGTAAACGCTTTCGTTATGTCCACATCAGTCGCCAGCAGACCGCTTTCGCGCAGGAAGCCGTAGGTTTCGCGCCAGTTCGTTTCATCGCAGAACCCCAGGCCCTCGGTTTTGGTCCTGTCGCTCTGCCAGTAATCGAGTGTCGCCTGAAGGACGGCGCGCTGCAGGTCCTGCGTCGATTGATCGGCGCCCTTGAGTTCGGGAATGTAGTCGAGCGCGATGGTGAATGCGGCGTCCGGGTCGGCGATGACGTCCGCCATGCCGCGCAGGGTGGCGCGCACGAATTTGCGCACGGTGTCGGCATCGTCGGCGATCAGGCGCTCATTCGTGATCAGACCGTCGGATGCCAGCGGGAAGTAGTCGGCGATGCGAATGACATTCACCGGGATGCCCTGCCGTTCGAGCTGGATCGGTTCGTTGTTGCCGTACCCCATGGCAACCGTCACCTTCCCTTCGCTGACTGCCGCCACCTGGGTAAATCCGATCTCCTGAATGGTGACCGTTTCAACCGGTATCTGTTCCGCATACAGCAGCGCCAGCAGTCCGATCCAGCTGGCGCCGAATCGTCCTGGAATGCCGACCGTCACCCCGTCGCGCGTCAGATCTTTCGGGGTGGTGATGTTCGCTTCCTGCTTGCTGAAGAGTACACTGGGGAACTTCTGGCTGTTGGTCATCACCGTCACGACCGGCAGCCCCTGTGAACGCGCCAGCAGCACCGAGTCGCCTGATGCCAGCGCGAACTGCAGCGTACCCTGCGCCACACGCTGCACCACATCGGTCTCGAAGTTGTAGTCGAAGGAGACGTTCAACCCTTCGGCGGCGTAGTATCCTCTGGCATCGGCGAGATAGAAGTGGGAAAACTGAACGTTCGGAATGTACGGAAATCCCATCACAACGGAACGCGGCGCCGCCGACTCTGCCGGCGTCGCACCGGTGGCCGGTGCGGTTGGCGTTGCCGCCGGCGTCGCACCGCATCCGGCGATCATCAATGTAATCGACAGGAAAAGAATAAGCGACAGGCGCATATTATGCCTCCCAGGTAATCAACAGGCGTTCGATCAACAGAGCGATCAGAAACAGCACAAGCGTGATGCCTGCCAGGACGGTTAACGCCACGAACATGAGCGGTGTATCGAACAACCCGCGCGCGATGTTAATCAGCGCGCCAAGACCGCCACGTCCGCCGACGAACTCACCCACCACGGCGCCGGTGGTTGCCAGCGCCAGCCCGGCTTTGATCCCGCCGAAGATTCCCGGCAGCGCCAGCGGAACTTCGACGTAGCGCAGCAGGTGCCAGCGGTTTGCCCCGCTGATCCGCGCCATGTCGATCAACTCGCGCGGGACGCTGCGAAAGGCGACGATGGTGGCGCTCAGGATCGGGAAGAAGGTGACGAGCGCCGCGACCAGGATGCGCGACTCGAGACCGACCCCCACCCACAGCACGATCAGTGGCGCAACTGCGACAACCGGCACCGCCTGGCTGGCAGCAAGGATTGGTGTAACAACGCGATCGAAGGTGCGCCAGTGCGCCAGAAGGTAGCCGATAGTCAGGCTGAAAGCCAGTGCAATAGCGAATCCGCTCAGCGCCGCGGACAGTGTGACCGACATATGGCGCGGCAGGGTTTCACCGGCGAGTTCGGTCGCGAGTCGCTGGAGCACCAGCGTGGGCGCCGGCAGAATGAACGGTGGATAGTTCTTCACCGTTACCAGAGTCTGCCAGCCGATCAGCAGCATGATCAGCGCGGTGGTCAGACTGACCCATGCAGGCAGACGCAGGCGCCACCGGCGTGTTGATTTCTTGTGCACGTGTATTGTTCGATCGGGTCGAAGCGGTAAGTGTTGTTCGTTGACCATGGATCACCTCGCATACCACGCGAGGCAGGGGGAGGGGAAGGAAGCAGGCGAACACGCACAGACGTGCGCCTGTCGAAACAGACGCAGCTGCGTCGCAGAAACAAAAACCCGAAGCCAGACGGCTTCGGGGCATGCCTGCAGCGAACCAGACGTTTGCGCAGTACAAAACGCCTGATAATCACCCGGAACCCAGCCCCAGGATTACGCGCGCATAACCCTGATGCGGTTCACCGGGCGATTGCCATGCTCGCCGATCTTCTCCCATCCGGACTGTAACCGTCGGCGCCGGCTTCGCACCGGTCTCCTGCCTTGCGGCTCGCGGGCTCGTGCAGCACGCTGCACATCACCGCCGATCGGGAATTTCACCCTGCCCCGAAGATCGTACCCATAGCATAGCAGTGTTGATCGTCGTTGTCAAGAAACATTAAGGAACAATTTCACAACCAGACGCCGGTTTGATGACTGCAAACGAGATTATCCGTGGACGGCGCGCTGCTGGTAGAGACACGTCAGCGCGGCGCCAATCGCCTGGGACAGATCACCCAGCGCCGCCGGAACAATCGTCAAAAAGCCGCGTTGCGGCGCCCAGAGATAGGTTTCGGCGGTATCGCGCACAATGCGCAGGTAGCGCTCGCGAAATGCCGCTGTAGTCGCTTCGGGGTCCATCAGGCCGCCGCCGATCACGACATACTGCATGTCGAGCGCCATCGCCAGCGTTGCCACGAGCAGCCCTAATGCGCGCGCCTGAAAGTCGAAAATCTCTAGCGCCAGTGGATCGTTCTGTTGTGCCAGACCGCGCAGGCGGAACGCCCGTTCGCGCATGCTGATCGTCGAGGTCGCCAGTTCGTGATCCGGGTAGCGCGGCAGCCGTTCTTCCAGCAGATAAGGCAGACCCGACAGGGTAGTGTAGACCTCGAAGCAGCCCCACGTCCGTCCACAGCCGCAGGGGTATGGTCGAGCGTCGAGGAGGTGCAGCGGTGCCGGCATATGCCCGCCTTCCATGCCATTGAGCGAGTCACCGTCGAGCGGCAGACCATCACGCCCGACATAGGCGCACCCCAAACCGGTGCCCGGCGCCAGCATCACAACGGTTGCGTTGCCGTCACCACGCACGCGCTGCGCTTCGGCGACGCCGCCCATGTTGCCGTCGTTGCCGAACGCCAGCGGAATCGGACGACCGGCGCGCTCTGCCAGGGCGTCGCTGAACGCGGTATAGAGATCGAAACCAGCGAAACTCTCCGGCAGGTTCGGCGAGCGACCGAGGACGCCGAAGCGCTCATACGGACCGGGAATGGCGAGACCGACGCCGTGCACCTGATCCCACGCCAGCCCGTGCTGCGCCAGATAGTCGTTGATCGCCTCGACCCATCCGCGCACTACCGCTGCCGGACCATTCACCGAGCCGGTTGGGCGTTGCAGGAGTTGCGTAGAGATGATCATCCCATCATCCCAGACGCCGCCAACTTTCGAGGTTGTGGCGCCACCATCGGCGCCGATGTAGACATGTCGTTTCATGCTCATGGTGAACCTGGCTTTTCTGCGGATCGCTATAACAGGTTGCACCATTGTAGTCGCTCACAACCAGATGTCAAAATGACAGCGCCATGCTATACTTGAGCTTGGGTTTGTTCGTCGGGACGGAGGGTGTATTGAGTGCGCGCTGCCCCTTTTGTAACGCACCGGTCATGCCACGGTCGCGCTTTTGCCCGGAGTGCGGTCGCGCATTGCCGCGCCTGTCGGCACCGCTCTCCGCATCGCCTCCCCCCCAGTCCTCCACGCTCGCGGAGGGGGAGTGGGCGCTGTCGAACGGCAAACGTTTGCAGATCAGCGGCGATACGCTCGATCTGCGCGAACTGATAAACGTGGTAGAATCGAGCGTGCGGTGGTGGCAGCGCGGGCTCAACAGCAGCGACGCCGTCACACGCGAGCAGGCGGCGCGCGCGATCGATGAATTGTCGCAGATCATGCGCAGCCTCTCGCAGCAACTGGCGCAGGGGCGAACCACCATTCGCATGACCAGGAGACTGCCCGCGCTGCGCACGTTCGATGTCGCCTGCCCATCGTGCGGCAGCGGCAACCGGGCAAACGCCCGATTTTGTCAACGGTGCGGCGCGTCGCTGAATACTGCACCACGGGATGGAGTCGGATCCGTGCAATCACGCGCTCTCTCATTCCAGATCGTTGCGCGCACCGATACCGGTCGCGTGCGCCAGCAGAATCAGGATGCGGTGTCCACAAGCGAGATTGATCTGCCTAATCGTCAGAAAGGGTATCTCTGCCTGGTCGCCGACGGAATGGGCGGAGCGGCGGCAGGAGAATACGCCAGTCGTCTCGCGGCCGACGTGAGTCGCGCCTATCTCGAACGGGAGTCGGCCAGCCACCCGCCGCCAAATGATGAAGCATGGCGGACACTGCTGCGCGACGCTGTGCGTGCCGCGAATCGTCGGATTTATGACGCAGCGCATGCTGATAGCGCACGTCGGGGGATGGGAACAACCCTCACAATCGCGCTGCTTGTCGGTGACCGGCTGCACATTGCATCCGTCGGCGATTCGCGCGCGTACCTGCTGAACCTGAATGGCGTCACTGATGACGGAGCGCCCGCTGCGCAGCTGACGTCCGACCATAGCCTGGTGGCGCGTCTGGTTGACATTGGTCAGCTGACGCCGGAACAGGCGCGCACCCATCCGCAACGCAATATTCTGTATCGTTCCATTGGAACCGATCCGTCAGTCGATGTCGATACCCGCTCCGAAGCGCTCGAACCAGGTGATATTGTGCTGCTCTGCTCCGATGGGCTGGTCAACCATGTCAGTGATGAGGAAATCGCTCAGATTGCACTGAGCGAACCAGACCTTGATCGTGCAGCAGCCCGCCTGATCGGTCTGGCGAATGAGCGTGGCGGACGGGACAATATCAGCGTGGTGATGGTGCGTGTCGAGGGTTCCACACGCTAACGCGGCGGTTGTGTTCTGATGTGCATACGATTGTAATGGCCTATGCCTCTTGTTTGCCAGTCGTGCGGCGCGCTCAACCGCGACAACGCTCGCTACTGTCTGCGCTGCGCTCAACCGCTCGCCGTCGAACGCCCGTCTTCCGACGATCATGCGTGGCTGGCAGCGCAATTGCTCGCTGTTCCTGCCAGTCTGCACTCGACTGCTTCCACAATGCCGCAGCACGGTGCGCCGCCCTGCGAAACAGCGTCGTCTTCCGCACCGGTTTCTGCGTCTCCGATGCACTGCAATGAGGAGCATGCCATGGATGCGCCATCTGCCGCCTCAGGAGCGCCTGCGCTTTTCGCAGGTCGCTACGAAATCGTCGCCATATCCGATACAGTAGTCGAAGCGCTTGATCGCCAGCCGTGGCGGCGTTGCTGGTCGTGCAATACGACGGCCAATGAACCAGGCGAGGCGTACTGCACCCAGTGCGGTGCAGCGCTCGATGGTCGCCGCTACCGCGGCCTGCTGACGACGGGCGATCCGGTCGGTCTGGCGCTCATTCCGCATATCACCGACGCTGTTACCCTTGCCTTCCTTCCCTCCATCTGGGATCAGGTGAGCGACGGCGATCAGACTCTGACGCTCACTCCGGCAACCCCGTCGACGCCGCTCACGCTTCCGCTTGGTGAACTCGAAGCGCTCTTTATCGGGCGCGATCTGGCGCGCCTGGCGGCTCTGCTGCACGATCAGGGGTTTGCGCTTGGCGCCATCGAGCCGGACGATCTGGAGATCACACCAGCCCACGCGACACGTCTGCGGGATGTGCGCGGTTTGCACCGCGCCGAAGGAGACGATGCCGCTGCAGACCTGCTTCACCTGGCAACGTTGCTCGAAGCGCTGACCGCCACGCCGCGCACTACCAGGCGCCTCGATGAGGAGGATATCACCATTGACGCTGTGCCAGCAATCGCCGATGTGCTGCGCGAAATACGCACCGGACACGTCACCGATCCCGCTGAACTGGCGCAACGGTTCGATCTGATCATTGCGTATCACACCGCACCGACGCCACTGCGGGTGCGGTTCGGCGCCGCCACCGACACCGGCAGGGTGCGCGATCTGAACGAAGACAGTTTACTGGCGCTCGATCTGCGCCTGATCCGTCGCAATCAGCCACGCGCGTGGGCTCTCTTCATTGTTGCCGATGGCATGGGTGGTCATAGTGCAGGCGAGGTCGCCTCGGACCTGGCGCTCCGTGGCGCACTGGAGATTGTGCAACGCGAGTATCTGGCGCCCACGGTGGACGCTGATGCCCAGGACAGGGAGGAAACGCTCCGCGATGTCGCGCGGCGCGCCATCCTCCAGGCAAATGAGTATGTGGTGCGTGAGGCGCGCAATCGTGGTAACGACATGGGCACAACCATGACTCTGGCGCTGATCGCCGGTGATCGCGCGATCATCGGCAACGTTGGCGACAGTCGCACGTATCTGTTACGGGAAGGGAAACTCCGGCGCGTAAGCCGCGACCACTCGCTGGTGCAGCGTCTGGTCGATCTCGGACAGATTACGCCCGACGAGGTCTACACTCACCCGCAGCGCAACGCGGTACTGCGCTCGCTGGGAGACAAACTCAACATCGACGTCGATGTTTTTGTGGAACGGCTGCGTCCGGGTGACAGGCTGCTGCTCGCAAGCGACGGGTTGTGGGAAATGGTGCGCGATGAACGGATGGAACAGATTATTGCTGCGAATCCTGATCCGCAAGAAGCATGTAAGGCATTGATCGATGCAGCCAATGCTGCAGGCGGCGACGACAACATCACAGTCATTCTGGCATGCTTCGAATCATACTGAAACTATTATGCGATGTCCTGTCTGTAACGCATTGAACCCTGACGGAGCGCCATTCTGCGCCGAGTGCGGCGCCCGGCTGACCGGTCAGTCAGCGTCTCCGGCAACGGCAGCCACCGGCGCACCGCCACAGCAGGCAGTGCTTCAGGGGCGCTACGTCATCGAGCAGAAACTGGGGCAGGGCGGCATGGGGTCCGTCTACCGCGCGCGCGACCTGCGTCTCAGCACGGTAACCTGGGCGATCAAGGAAATGAGCCAGGCGCAGATTACCGGACCGCTGGAACTGCAGGAGGCACGGGCTGCGTTTCAGCGCGAAGCCGAACTGCTCGCCGGTCTCTCGCATCCAGGACTGCCGAAAGTCGTCGATCATTTCGAGCAGGATGGCAAGGCATACCTGGTGATGGAGTTCGTCCCCGGCGACTCGCTCCTCGCCGTTGCGCGGCGCGAAGGTCTGCCGTTTCCGCTGCCGCGCGTGCTCGATTGGACGCGCCAGATCTGCGAGGTGCTGGACTACCTCCACAACCGACCGACACCTATTATCTTCCGTGACCTCAAACCGGCGAATGTCATGCTGACGCCTGAGGGGCGCATCAAACTGGTCGATTTTGGCATTGCCCGAATCTTCAAACCGGGCAAGGAACGTGACACGCAGGCGTTCGGCACGCTTGGCTACAGCGCTCCCGAACAGTATGGGCAGAGCCAGACCGATCCCCGCGCTGATATCTATTCGCTCGGGGTGCTGCTGCATCAGCTGCTGACCGGGTATGACCCGACGCGCACACCCTTCCGGTTGCCGCCAGCCAGTCAGATCAACCCTGCGTTACCACAACACGTCTCCGACGCCATTGCGCGCGCGGTCGATCCTGATCCCAATGCACGATTCCCCAATGTGCGCGCGTTCTATCAGGCGTTGACGGGGCAGCAGCAGGTCATTCTTCAGTCCGACGCGCAGACGGAGATGGTGCAGCCCCGGATGACAGTCGCCGGTTCATTCGGGCAAACAACGCCGGTTTCATCGTTTCCTTCTGGCAGCGCAGCGGCGCAGCCGCCATCGGCGCCATTACCGACCACCGGCGTCGCCAATGCCGGACGCTGGATCGGCATTGGCAGCGTGCTGATCATGGGGTTTGCAGCAATCCTGGTCGTCATCAGCGCCGCAACGACCGGTACCGACAGCGAACTGGCCGGTGCAGGCTACCTGATCGCATTCCTGCCGCTCGCAACGGGACCGATTGCGTTTCTGCTCGGACTCATTGCCCTGCTCTCCCCTGCAACATCGCAAACGATCAGGGGACGACAGCACGCTATCATTGCTGTTGCCACCGGGCTGGTCACCGGACTTTTATGTTGCGGCATCTTTACGCTGGTGGGATCGAGCAGTTGAGATGCCTGAGAAGATGACGAAGCGCAACGATCGGCTGACACACTGCGTCTAACTGGACAGGTGCGTATGCGCTAAGGAGAAGCGTTATGTCTACAGGGGTCACGCTGACGTGTACATGGGGACGTGCACCGCTGGTTGCCAGCCCATCGCCGCAGATCGCATATCTGCTGGTCGAAGCGCAGGCGCAGGCGGTGACCGAGCGTGTACCGCTTAATTTCTGTCTGGTGCTCGACCGCTCAGGGTCGATGCAGGGCGCCAAACTTGCAGCGCTGAAGGAAGCGACAAAGCAGGTGATCGACACACTAACGCCGCAGGACATTGTTTCGATTGTGCTCTTTGACGATACGGTGCAGACACTCGTGCCTGCGACGTTTGCGACTGACCGGGAGGCGCTGAAGGCGAAGGTGGACGCCATCGAAGAGGCTGGCGGCACGGCGATGTCGGGCGGGATGGCCGCCGGCATTGTCGAATTGCGCAAGAACCACGACCCTGGACGAGTTGGCGCCATGCTGTTGTTGACCGATGGGCAGACATGGGGTGACGAGGATCGCTGCCGCGCGCTGGCGCTGGAACTTGCACGCGACAATGTCCGGGTCACTGCGCTTGGTCTTGGCGCCGAATGGAACGAGAAATTGCTCGACGACATTGCCGATGCAACCGGCGGGCTATCGGACTATATCGCCGATCCAGCGCAGATCACGACATTCTTCCAGCACGCGGTGCGCACCGCGCAGGGCACCGTGGCGCAGGACGCACGCCTGTTGCTGCGGCTGGTGCGTGACGCCGCGCCGCGCGCCGTGTACCGCGCCAGCCCGGTTATCGCCAACCTTGGCTACCAGCCGATTGGCGACAGCGAGATTGCTGTGCGGTTGGGCGCCATCGAGACCGATGCGCCATCGAGCGTCGTCATCGATGTGATGGTTCCGGCGCGCGATGCGGGGAGTTTCCGAATTGCGCAGGCAGAACTCCACTATACGCCGGTTGGCGGTTCGGAGCAGGTAATCAAACAGGATATTCTGCTCGAATTCGTTGCTGACCCGGCACAGGCGACATACGACCCGCGTGTGATGAACCTGGTTGAGAAAGTGACGGCGTTCAAATTGCAGACGCGCGCACTTGCCGAAGCGGAAGCAGGCAATCTGTCGGGTGCAACGCAGAAATTACGCGCCGCAGCAACGCGCCTGCTCGATCTGGGAGAACTCGAACTGGCGCAAAAAGTTTCCCAGCAGGCAGAGCACCTCGATCAGGGTCAGGCGATGAGCGCCGAACAACAGAAGGAACTGCGTTACGCCACCCGACGCCTGACGCAAAAACTGGAGGAATAGCCTCTTGAAGCCTTTGGAGGAAGGGAATGATAACGTGTCCAACGTGCGGCGCTCTGAACGAGCCGGTCAACCGTTTCTGTGAGCAATGCGGCGCACGCCTCGAACCCAGCGGTCCGGTTCCATCGGTATCGGTCGCACCACCCGCCGTGACCCCTCAAACCTGCCCGAATTGCGGCGCCCAGGTGCTTCCCGGTCAGGCGTTCTGTGAGGAATGCGGTACATCGCTTACAGCCGTTGCACCGGCTGCCAGCGCAGGCGCGCCACCGGTCAGCATCGATGCGCCAACCGTGTTTGCCCCAGCGCCTGCCATGCCGGTCGCGGGCTCGATCTGCCCGTCGTGTGGGCATCAGACCATGCCCGGGGATCGGTTCTGCGATGCGTGTGGCGCGGCGCTTGCGCCTGCACCGCCTCCGTCGATTGCCGATGTTCCCACTACCGCAGCACCCAACCCACTGTGGACCGCCCCTGCTGCCGACGTTGCTCCGCCAGCGCATTTCGAGCCACCTCTGCCGACGCTGATAGAAGCGGCGCCCCCGCCGATCCCGCCTGTCGAACCAGCAGCTGCGGTTGAGCCGCCAGTCGAAGCGGTTGAACCTCCGCCACCACCTGTTCCCGCAGCTCCCCCGCTCGATGCACAGGCGGAGTATGAAGCGAAACGTCAGGCGCTGCTCGATGAGATCGCGCGCCAGGATCAGATTGTTGCACAACTCGAGCAGCTGCAGGCGACATTTGGCGCCGCAACGCCCCACGCCATCACACTGGCACTGGATGAAGCGTGTCAGGCGCGCGCGAAGGCGCAGGCGGAACTCGATGCACTCCAGCCGCCGCCACCACCGGTCGATCCAGCTGTGGTCGCCGCGCTCAACGACGAGATTGCCCGACAGCAGCAGATCATTACGCAACTCGAACAGATGCAGGCAACCTTTGGCGCAGCAACGCCCCACGCCATTATGCTGGCGCTTGATGAAGCGCGTGATGCGCTGGCGAAAGCGCAGGCGGAACTGGCAGCGCTCGGCGCCGTTGCGCCGGCTGCCGCGGCGCCGGCGCCACTACCGCCGCCTGTTGCGCCAGTCGTTCCTGAACCGGCTGCACCGCCGCCAGCGCCGGTCGTCTCTGAACCCGCTGCACCGTATGCTGCACCTCCAGTTGAGCCGGCTGCACCATTCCCGTTCGCGGCGCCACCGGTATCCGATACGGCAGTGACGGTCACTGCGCCGCCTGAAGATCTTCCGTCGGCAGCAGCAACAGTGCTGGCGCCGCCAGCCGGCCCGCGACTGGTGTTCGACAACGGGCAGGGGGAAATTACTGTGCCTGTGGGTAAGACGGAGATCACGATTGGGCGCGAAGACCCGATCAGTGGCATTCACCCGGAGATCGACCTGACCCCCTTTGGCGGCGAGAGCGGCGGGGTGAGTCGCCAGCACGCGCGCCTGATCCACAGCGGCGGACAGTGGTCGATTATCGATCTGGGCAGCACCAACTACACCAGAGTGGACGGGTTGCGGATCGAACCGGGCGCGCCGCATCCGCTGAAGGATGGCGCGCGCCTGCAGTTCGGACGGCTGGCAGTAACGTTCAGGTTGTGATCGTCCAGGCATTACATACCAAAGGGCGCAACCAGTTGCGCCCTTCCACAACCCGATCTAAGCGTCATGCTCCCGGCGCAAGCGCCAGATTCTTGAACGCCTCGACCTGCATACGAATGGCTCGCTCGGTGGGCAGGCGTTCGATGCTTGATGCGCCAAAAAAACCTACAATACCAGGCATACGCCGTAATGCGATACCCACCTGATCCGGCTCATCAAACGGACCGCCGTGGCAAATGACAAGAATGTCGGAACGCACCTGGCGTCCCGCTTCTGCGATCTCCATGACTTTCTCGATAGCCTCATCGAGGGTCATCGCCACGCCAGCGCCAATACTTCCCGACGTCGTCAGACCAACGTGCGCTACCAGTTGATCGGCGCCGACGCGCGCCATCTCGTGCGCTTGATCAGCGTCGAAAACGTAGGGAGAAGTGAACAGATCCATCTGATGCGCCAGATGAATCATCTCGATTTCTTTGTCATATCCCATACCAGTGGCTTCAAGATTGGCGCGGAAATGGCCGTCGATCAAACCGACCGTCGGGAAGTTCTGCACCCCTGAAAAGCCAATGTCGCGCAATTGTCGCAGGAATACCGGCATCAGGCGAAACGGATCGGTGCCACATACCCCGGCAAGTACCGGCGTGTGCCTGACAACCGGTAAGACTTCACTTGCCATCTCGACAACAATTCCGTTTGCATCGCCATACGGGAGCAACCCGGCAAGCGATCCGCGTCCAGCCATACGATAGCGCCCTGAGTTGTAAATGATAATAATGTCTGCACCGCCAGCTTCTGCAAATTTCGCAGAAATACCGGTGCCAGCGCCAGCACCGACAATAGGCCTGCCGGCCGCGACCTGAGCGCGCAGCCGCTGAAGTATCTCCTCGCGGGTAAATGCCATCTCACGCCTCCTGACCGGGCTTATCGGTCTGTAAGAGATCCAGCAGCGTTTGGGCGACCTGACCCGAAAAAGCCGGATCATTAATGTTCGCGTCAATTTCGATATACGGGATACCCGGTTTGAGATGTTGCCTGATCGTATCGAAACAGGCGCGATCGGCTTCCGGGTCCCAGAAATCACCACCAGGACTGTCCAGCATCGAGACGCCTTTGAGCGGGATCAGGACTGCGACCGGTCCACGTGACTCATTTGCTGCACGCGCAATCAGGGCGCCGATCTTCACGTTCTCTTCGATGTTCGTGCGCATCAGCGTAACGTTGGGATTCCACTGATAGAGTTTGCGACTGCGGTACTTTTCGGGAACCGTATCTATACCCCAGAAGTTGGCCATATCGACACAACCGGGCGCCAGCACCGTCGGAATGCCGGCACGCGCTGCAGCCAGACATCGCTCTGGTCCAGCGCTCAGCACCCCTCCACACACCTCATCAGCCAGCTCGGTTGTTGTTATGTCAAGTGATGCACTGATGTATCCGTCAGCAATGAGTGACTCCATTGCTCTTCCACCCGTGCCAGTCGCGTGGAAAACCAGCACTTCATACCCTGCTGCTTCAAGGATGCCGCGCGCATGATCCACGGCAGTGGTGGTATTGCCAAACATCGAGGCCACCACCAGCGGCGCATCTTCTTTTGCCTCAGGCGATTCCATGCTCACCATACCACTGATCGCACCGGCGGCATTGGTGTACACAGCGCGACTGATTCGATTGATCCCTGCAACATCCACGACCGATGGCATAAACGTGATGTCTTTCGTCCCTGCATAAGCGGAAACATCGCCACCACCGACTGTCGATACCATCACTTTGGGTACGCCGACCGGTAATGTGCGCATCGCAGCTGTCGCGATCGATGTTCCGCCGGATCCTCCCATGCCCAGAATACCGTGCAGCCGGCCTTCGTCGTACAGACGCCGCACGATTTTCGCCAATCCTTCCGCCATGACCCGCATGGCTTCGTCCTTGTGGCGACCGTCCGCGAGAATGGACAGATCACCATTGCCTGCCGCAGCCACTTCGGTTCGTGGAATGTCGGGCGCAAACGCCGGCTCACCCATGACCCCGAAATCCACCACCAGCGTGTGCAGTCCGCGTTGTGCAATCAGATCGCGAACGAAGGCAAACTCTCGTCCCTTGGTATCCAATGCTCCTACAAGTACGACAGTCCTGGTCATAACCTGTCCTTTCTCCATTCTCATGACCAATGGTGGTTGTCACAGATGGAAGAAACACGATTGGATGGGCATACATCGTAGCACAGAAAGCATCATATCCCGCCGGCATCGTCTGATGCGGAATATGCCCCGGCGCATGGGCAACACGATAAACTAGGGCCAGACTCGCACCTGGAAGACCGCGATTTCACGCGCATCGCTGCGATCAATGTAGACTTCGATCTGCCAGTCTCCATCCATCGAGAACAGGAGACCATCAGCCTGGTAGCGCCCATCCGGCAACGGCTGAGCGATGACTTCCGGCGATGCCATGCCGTGCTGGCGCATCATCGGGACGATGCTGACCGACTCGATCGGACCGGGTTGCACGCCGTCACGACGCTCGATGGTGATCGTCGCGGGATGTTCCCCGACACGACGCTCATCAAGCGTCAGGGTGACCTGGTAACTCAGGGTTTGCGTGGTAAGCGGTCCGCCTGCGGCGCAACTTACAAGAAACAGCAGGGCAACAATCAGGAGCGCACCCAACGCGCCACAGCGTCGTCTCTGGTCAGAAACCAGTCTGTTCATCGCGCATCTTCGACATTCAATGTGACCGGAACAGTCATCACCTGGCCGGCGCGGCGAAACTGGAACCACGCCTGATAGATGCCGGGGCGCGGGAAGTTGTGCACGAAGCGCAACTCTGGACCATAGCGCAACGTGCTTCCAGGAGCAGCCATCGGCGCGGCAGCGTGGATGTGGCTGAAGAGCGCCAGATCGATGTGCCGCATCATCAAATGCCCCCCCATGCCAAGCCAGGGTTCCAGGTCGCGCACAGGGCCATGGTCGTCGCTAATAACCAGAGCAAGGGTGGTCAACTGTCCGCTGCGCAGTGGTGCGGGCTGAGCGCGAATATCAACCTGCAAACCGTCGAGATCGCGCACCCCTAAACCGGGCATAGCAACAGTGTCTACGGGCATCTGACCGTGCACTGTAAAGCGCCCGGCGATCACCTGCAAACTGCCGCCGTGCCGCATGAGTTCAATGTATGCCGTATATGCGCCTGGACGGTCGGGTGTCAGTGTCACGGCATACAGTCCCGGGGCAAGCCGGGCAGGGTGCAGGTGCGCAAAGAACCCGCCGCTCTCATCGACGACGGCAAGATGAAGAAATGCATCGTGATGCGGGGAAAAATCGTCGGCTGGCAACCCGGTGGCGCCATCGCGCAGATCGAAGGTCAGCGTCACCGGCGCGTCGGCTGCCGGGAGGCGCGGTTCGGTTTCCAGCAGCAGGTTGACGTGTGGAGCGCCGCTGCTGTACGTCGTAACGGCAGGCGGCGCCTCCGCCTGCAGCGGCGTAAACTGCAGCCAGGCAAGCACGGCGGATGCCACAGCCGAAGCAAAGGCCGCATAGTTCAGAAAGCGCAGCGCGCCGGCAAAACCAGGACGGGTATGGCGACCGCCGGCGCCAATCGCTGCCCCAACCAGCAGGCTCACCACCAGTACGCCCAGTGCAATCGCCAGCGGAATGGTCGTTGGCGGCAGCGACGGCTGAAAGAGCGTCACAGGAATGCGCATCACCCCTTCGCCAGGTTCGCCACGTGCAATGATTTCGACCTCCCAATCGCCGGGAGCATCGATGTCGAGGCTGGTCGTGACACTGAGCGCATCGCTGAGTGTGAGGAGTGCCGCTGGTTTTTCGGGGAATGGACTGCCGTAGCGCGTCAGACGCACTTCGAACGTCTCAGGCGACGGTGCACTGTCAGGAGCGATATCCACCAGCAGCGGACCAGGCAGCGCGGAGGGAATGGTGATTGTGACCGCCAGTTCGTAAGGACCGGCATTCATCACAATTGTCTGCACCGGACCCGAATCGCCGACGTGCGCCGATGCGGATGGCGCTGCAACCAGCGCCAGGAGTACCAGGAGCACACCGGGTGCACACCACCGTCGCGCTTGTGAATGAAAGCACAACATAGTGCTGATATAGTACCACAGATGGGACGGTTTGTGCGAGGAGATAGGGTCTTAATTTCTTATGTCGATGGCATCCGGACACATCGGTATCCCTGGCTGCCCAGTCCGGCAAACTTTGGCATTGATCGCACGATGCCATTGTATGCGACATCGTAAGCGTCCAGCAAACCCGATTCGTCAGCAGTCCATAGATAGATCAACGGAAATCCGGGTTTCCACAGGGGGGTCTCCTTATCGGGACGCGCGGCGCATGGTTGTGCGCCGGTCTGTCCATTCCAGGCGCAACCGGCATGCCTGCCGTGAACGACCAGCGAACGCACGACTTCATCAGTGGAAGGCATGCGCCAGTATCCCTGCACCGTCGTTTCGAGGCGCACGCCATCGTCGCTCAGGTAGCGGCACACGTTGTATTGCTGCAGATCGGCAGCCGAGGCGCACCCATCACTGCGTTGCTGAGTGCACTGTCCGTTTCTGCCAGATGCTTTGCCGTCGAACCCGACCGGTGGCAGACCGTACAGGGCAATCTCATTCCAGTGGACGCCAGTCTGCCAGCCTGGACCTGCAGGCGCCCATATGAGCGTCACTTCATTCCCCTGAATGAGACGGGCGCCGTAGTCGCCATCGTCCACCCGGCGCGCGACACGTGCGGCGGGCTCAACGGCCACCCCCAGACCGACCAGGATCGGGACACCAGCGGCGATCAGGTAGCGCATAGAACGCCGCCACCAGCGCGAGTCGGCATCGAACAGCGGGTCGGGTCGGCGTGCTGCGCGCAGGAAGAGCGCCCCTACGATAGCCAGCAGCCCGCTCACCGGCAGCCAGCTGATCACCGTCCACCAATGCAAACCGACGCGCAAAGCGGTGCTGGTCAATGCCCAGACGTAAAACGCGCTCCCTGCGCCGATGAGCACCCACCCCCCAATGCGCGGCCAGGTCAGAGCTATCAGCGTAAGCGCCAGTGACACGCCGGCCGGCAGCAGATAGAACAGCCACTCGAAGGGCGCGTACCATCCTTCGTGGAACATCTCCGTGACACCCCAAAAGGTCCACAGGCAGATGACCAGGACACAGAGCGCCAGCGCCAGCATTCCTGGAGACAGTGCAATGCGCTGTTTCACCGGTTTGTCGCTTCGACAATCGTACCAGGCGCCTCGACGATATTGGAGTCAATTGCTCTGAGTGATTGCTTCCGCTCCATCACCCTGTGTGTGACAGGCGAATGTTCCCTGGGCGCTGCGCGAAATTCTAACACAACCGAATGGGATCCACCAGGAACGCCCACCGGAGATGCCCCTACGAACGCCCGCCATTCGGCGCCCGCCACCCCCCTCTCCTGCGCTTAACGCTGAACCAGCGGCAGGAACACGACGTCCCATCCCGGCACATACGCCATACCGGTGGTAGCGCCGAGGCTGTCGTTGCTGGTGCATGTGCTGCCGATCGGCAGGATCGAAACGCCGCTCAGCTCGCCAGTCGCCGGGTTGACCGCATACGAGGTGATATTGCACGAAAAGCCGTTTGCGGCGAACAGGAACGCGCTGCTCCCGGTTGAGCGCCATAATGTTCGTTTACGATCGCCGGATGCGAACGGCAGCCGCTTACTGCCGTGAGCGTCGTGCTCGCCCCGCTATTGTTGATACGATACACCCCGACGCGATTACCGATCCAGTCGGACACCAGATAATAGCCTGCCGGACGGAGCACACCGTGAACTGCCTCCGTCAGACCGGACGGGAACGGGTTGCCCGATGCTGCGCCAGGCACACCGCTGCTGGTAGTGAAGCGGATCAGATGGATATGACGACACAGGTTTGCCAGTGCATCAGCCGGATCATCATCATGCCAGAGGGTGAACGCCAGTTGTTTACGCGGCAGAGGCTGACCGGCGCTGAAAAAGAGACGGGTCGCCAGATAGCGCAGGCTCTCGCGCTGCGGCAGACTCGTGTGTTCCTCTCCAGACTCAATGCGAATATCGCCCGGCAAAACGATGCGAACAGGGAACGCAGTCGATGCCATCAGCGCTTCTCACAGAGCGATCAGGTTGAGATGGATTGGTATGGAACTGAATGATGGTTTTTACCGTGTACCCGCCTGTTCTACCAGCGCGGCCACCAGCTCACGACAGAAGGCGGGAATGTCGGCGACCACCCGCCCCCAGACCAGATTGCCGTCGCGAAAGGCGGCTTCGTCCACCCAGGTGGCGCCGGCATTGATCAGGTCATCTTTGATGCCGGTCGAACCGGTCACCGGACGACCACGAACAATCCCTGCTGAGATGGCAATCGATCCGCCGTGGCAGATGATCCCGATCACCTTGCCGGTCGCATTCATTGCGCGCACCAGATCGATCACCGCCTGATAACGGCGCAGTTTGTCCGGCGCCCAGCCGCCGGGCAGAACCAGTGCAAAGAGGTCATCGGCGCGCAGTTCAGCAATCGTGGTCGTGGGAACAATCTCCAGCCCGTTCTTCCCGCGCACCGGGCGCATCTCAAGACCGGCCGCCGCTACCTCGGCGCCTTCTTCCTGCAACCGCATCAGCGGCACATAGAACTCGAGGTCTTCTACGCCGTCAGCCACCAGAATCGCGATCCGCTTCCCTGCCAGTCGCATGGTGTCGTCTCCTTCTCATCGATTGGTCAGACAGGCGTTCACGGTTGTTTACCCTTCAGGGCGGGAAGCCCACCCCCCCTCAATCCCCCCCCACTTCGTGGGGGGGGAAGGGGGGGAGCGGTGGGATGAACGCCCTGCCTGCCGGCAGGCACGGCCCCGCTTCAGCGGAAGCAGCTCACGGTGGGGTGCTGCTTCCGCTTGCCAACATCCGCTCTTTGTGGTACATTTGTTCGTGTGCAAGACACTCCGCCCCCCCGCCCCCCCCCACTCCGTGGGGGGGAGCGGAGCAACGGTTCGCACCCCAACAACTCAAGGTCGGCGGTTGCCGCAAGGACGTTCCGTTGCCGCGTAAAACCTTGACGGGTTGTACCAATCTGGCAGCCTGTCAGCCTGCCGATAGTCCTCCGTTCCACCCCCCCTTCAATCCCCCCCACAACGTGGGGGGGATTGAAGGGGGGGGCGGTGGGTCAACCGATGCTACGAAATCTGGAAGGACAAGCCCAATCCGTTGAGGATTGGGTAGCTGACACAACACGGTTGCCGTACACAGGCGTGCAATTGTACCACTGTCGCTGCTGCACAGCCAGCTGTCATGCCGGTGTTCGTGCGAATCAATCGATTGCAGAGCAGAGACGTTGCAGGGCAACGGCGCTGCCACGACAACGAGATCGCTCCAGTACTGTAAAAGGTCTGTATGCAGACGTATCTCTAATAAGCGTGGACTTTGTGTCTTTGTGCCTTTGTGGTGCGATCATCAAGCGTTGTGTCTTTGTGCCTTTGTGGTGCGATCAAGCGAACCCTGAGCAGCGACGTCAGTCGCCCACCGCTGCAAGACGATAGTGCGGGAGAGAACGCCGCCTCGCCTTTACCCTGTCTCTCCCTGTTCCGCATCCGTCCCATCCTCCGCCAGCAGCCCCAGACTCTCTTCTGGTTTCAGGTGGTGGATGACCAGACGCAACCGGCCCGGCGGCGTGCCCAGCACTTCTTGAAAAATGGCGACCGCTTCGCGCGCAAAGGCACGGCGGCGCTCAAACGACACCGGTTCGTCACCGGCATAGAGAACTTCGAGCAATGGCATGGCGCATTTTTCCTTATGTAAACCGCATACTCAACGGCGGTTGACCGTGGACTTCGAGGATGAACAGGTCGCCGGCGCGCACCGGAATGGCGGGTCCGAGCGATCCCGAGAGCACGATGTCGCCTGGTTCAAGATGAATACCGAACGTGATCAGTTTGCTGGCCAGCCAGGCGACGGCGCGCGCCGGATGTCCCAGCGCTGCAGCGCCAATGCCCTGAACGGCGGGGGCGCCATTGTGGTGCAGCAGCATCCCTATGGTCCGCAGATCGGCATGGCGCAGCGCGCGGCTCCAGGAACCCAGCGCAAATCCGCCATACGAGGCATTGTCGGCGATGGTATCGACCAGTTTGATGCGCCAGTCGGCAATGCGGCTGTCGACGATCTCGATGGCGGCAGCGATCGCGTCGGTGGCTGCCAGCACATCGTGCAGGGTCACACCCGGCTCGCGCAGCGGTCGTCCGATCAGAAAGGCAAGTTCGCCTTCGACGCGCGCCTGCAGGAACAGATCCGCCGGAACTTCGACGCGCCCGCCGACCGCCGGAAAGTGGCGCGATGCCCACAGGCTGCCATAGTCCGGTTCGTTGACCCCCATTTGCTGCTGGATGGCGCGGCTGGTCAGCCCGATCTTGCGCCCGATCACCCGTTCGCCGCGCGCCAGGCGCAGTTCCGTCCAGCGGGACTGGATGGCATACGCCTGTTCGGGGGTCAATGCCATGCGCTCGCTCAGCGGCGCGATCGGCAGACGCTGCTCCCAGGCGGCATCGAGCTGTTGTGCGACGGTAGCGATGTCCACTCCGCCTACTGGTTGCTCAGGCATACGGTCTTTGCCTCCGTGAAAAACTCCAGGCTGTAATGCCCGCCTTCGCGCCCGATGCCGCTCTGCTTCATCCCGCCAAACGGCACACGCAGATCGCGCACGAAGAAATCATTGACCCAGACAGTTCCTGCCTGGATTGCGCCGGCAACTCGCACGGCACGCCCCAGGTCGCACGTTTGCACGACTGCCGAGAGACCGTAAGCCACGCCGTTGGCAATTGCAATCGCCTCTTCCTCGCCCTCGAATGGTGCAACCGTGACGACCGGTCCGAAGATTTCTTCCTGGCAGACCCGGTCCTGCGGCTGCACGCCGACGATGATCGTCGGGTTGAGGAAGTTGCCTCGGTCGAATGGCGCCGGCAGGTCGGGTTGATCGCCGCCGAGGAGCACTTCCGCCTGTGTGCCGCGTGCAATGTCGATGTAACCGCGAACGCGCTGGAGATGCTCCGGCGCAATCAATGCCCCCACATTCGTCTCTGGGTCCATCGGGTCGCCGACGCGCAATTGCTGCGTTGCCGCAACGAACCGTTCCAGAAACGCATCGTAGATCGGTCGCTCGACCAGCAGACGCGGACCGGCAAGACAGAACTCTCCCTGGTTGAAGAACGACGACCGCAGACTGATCGCCACTGCGCGATCCAGGTCGGCATCGGCAAAAATGATATTGGCGCCCTTGCCGCCCAGCTCGAACGACAGGCGCTTCAGCGTGCGCGCCGCCGCGCCCATGATGATTTTGCCGGTCGTGCTTTCGCCGGTGAACGAAATCAATTGCACCCCAGGGTGTTGCGTCAACAGCGCACCCGCCGATTCGGGACCGAACCCGTGAACGACATTGAACACTCCTGGCGGTACGCCTGCACCGTGCGCAATCTGCGCCAGTTTCCACGCGCCGATCGGCGTCAGTTCAGCCGGCTTGAGCACGACTGTGTTGCCGAACGCCAGTGCTGGACCGATCTTCCACGTCGCCAGCAGCATCGGTACGTTCCAGGGGGTGATCAGTGCGGCCACGCCAACCGGATGGCGCAGCACGTAATTGACGTAGCCGCTGTCCATCGGGTAGGCTTCGCTACCGTGGGTGACGGCAAAATCGGCAAAAAACTCGATGTTGGCGGCGAGACGCTGCACATAGCCGGCGCGATTTTCGCGGATCGGTCTGCCGACGTCCCAGGTTTCGATCAGTTCGAGTTCTTCGGCGTGAGCGCGAATGGCATCGGCGAAGGCGCGCAATACACGACGGCGCTCGGCGGCGCCAGCACGTCCCCAGGTTGCAAATGCGCGCAATGCCGCCTGTACGGCTGCATCGACCTCTTCCGCCTGACCCTCCGGCGCACTCCCGATGACCTCGTTCGTTGCCGGGTGGAAAATCTCGAAACGGCGGGTTCCCTCGACGAACGCGCCGTCGATGTAGTGCTGAACATGAAATGAAGGGGATTGCATCACTCAATCTCCAATCGTACAATCAGGCGATCTGCGCCGGGTCCTGCCACTTCGAGCACACCCGGTTCAGCCGGCGTTGCCGCTGCCGGCGAGCCGAAGAAGATAACCTGACCCTCCCGCAAACCGCCGGTCATTGTTGCCAGCCAGCACAGACGCTCATAGACATTGCCGAGCGTCTGCAGGTCGCCTTCGGCGCGCAGGGCGCCGTTGAGGTAGAGACGCAGCATCCCGTCGGGATGGCAATCGATCATGCGTGCGCCGAGCAGGAAGCCGCCGCCAGAACTGTTATCGGCGACGACTTCGGCAGCGCTGAAGCGGTATCCGTCCCACACACTGTCGAGAATATCGACGCCGAGAAACCATCCGCCGATCGCCGCTGCTGCTGCTCCAGGCGTACACCCTGGCGCCAGCGGCGCGCACAGCACAGCCGCCAGTTCTGGTTCGACGCGCGGCTGGATAAACCGATTGAGCTGTACCGGGCTTTCCTGGATCATTGCGGGGTACATGCGTCCGTAGACCGGTGCGGTGATCCCCATCTGCGCCTGCTTCGCCGGGCTGAGCAACCCCAGTTTGTATCCTTTGACCGGCAACCCTTCGCCCAGGGCAGCCTGAATGGCATACGCCTCTGCCAGCGCAACCTGGCGCATACCGCCACGACTCGCGATCACGCGACGGCCTGCGCGCGCCTGGCGAATCTCTTCCAGCAGCGCCCGTGCATCAGCGCTCAGTTCCATGACTCGTTCCCTCACGCTCTGCCAGTGACCGACCGCCAACACCCCAGTGGGTCCTGGGGATTTCGTAGATCACCAGACGAACCTCTTCCAGTGGCATGTCGAAATGGCGCGCAGCACACTCCGAAAGGCGGCGCATCAACGTCGTGCGCTGCTCGTCCGTGCGCCCTTCGACCATCGTGACCCGCAAGACCAGCATGGCACACTCTTTCTACCAGAGATACCAGAATGGACCCTCCGCACCGGCATCGCTGACCGTTTCCATTCGCCCGTACTTGCCAGCAAAGAAGAGGAGCGGCGGTCCTTCACGGCTGGCAAGGTATTCGACCTGCCCGATGTACAGCGTGTGGTCGCCTGCCGGGTGCGCATCGACCACACGCGCAACGACGTGCGCCAGCGCTCCGTCGATCAGCGGGACACCGTGCTGCCAGACGAAAGGAATGTGCAGTCCCTCGATCGGACGACCCGCGAAATGACGGCTGAGCGCCTCCTGGTCATCCGCCAGCACACTCACCCCATAACGACTCCCGGGTGCGAGGAGTGCATGCAGACGGGCGCGTGCAGCGACCGACACCAGCACCAGCGGCGGATCGAGTGACACCGACAGAAACGAGTTCGCCGTCATCCCGTGTGACTGCCCCTCGTGATAAGTGGTCACAACCGTAACCCCGGTGGCAAACCTGCCCATCGTCGTGCGGAACTGGCGCGAGTCGAACGGCAGAGACACAACAGATGCCGTGTCTCATCTCCAGATATTCAAGCCGGTACGCTGTTCTGTTTGCGCACCAGATCGAGCGCCACATCCAGAATCCAGTCTTCCTGCCCGGCGACCGCCTGTCGGCGACCCAGTTCGATCAGAATGGCGCGCGGATCGATCCCGGTTTGCTCACCAACCCGTTTGGTATGGAGCAAAAAGGTCGAGTATACGCCAGCGTACCCGATCGTGATCGCATCGCGGTCGGGAAATGGCTGAAATGGCATGATCGGCGCCACCACATACTCGGCAGCGTCCATAAGCGCCAGCACGTCCAGCCCCGGATTGATGCCCAGCCGGTCGAGCACCGCCGCCAGCACCTCGGTGGCAGCGTTGCCCGCACCGGCACCCAACCCCCGCAAACATCCATCGATCTGATCGGCGCCCGCTTCCAGCGCCGCCAGCGTGTTCCCAATACCCAGTCCCAGGTTGTTGTGCGCATGGAAGCCGACCTGCACCCGCAGCGTCGCCTTGAGCGCTCGCACCCGCGCCGCCGCTTCATGGGGCAGCATCGCACCGGCCGAATCAACTACGTAGACGCAGTCGGCGCCATACGACTCCATGAGTGCAGCCTGCTCTGCGAGCAGTTCTGGCGAGCGCATATGAGACATCATGAGGAAGCCGACGGTTTCCAGACCCATGTCTTTCGCCATCTTGAAATGTTCCTCACTGATGTCTGCCTCGGTGCACTGGGTGGCAATCCGCAATACCTGCACCCCGCGTTCGACGGCCGCTTTCAACTCGCGGCGCGTTCCAATGCCTGGGAGCAGCAATGCAGCGATACGCGCCCGTTCCGCTGCTTCACGCGCTTCTGCGATCAGGTCGAGGTCGGGCGTGTGTGAGAAGCCATACTGCAACGACGAGCCCGCCAGCCCATCGCCGTGGGTCACTTCGATCACCGGCACACCGGCGCGATCGAGTGCGGTTACGATGTCACGCACGTGCCGGCGAGTGAAGGTGTGCGCCATGGCGTGCGAACCATCGCGCAGGGTCGTATCGGTCAGACGCGGCGCCTTCATGCGTACACCTCCTGGCGGCTCAGCAGGCGTCGCGCAAACACCTCGCCGACTCGTCGCGCCGACGCAGTCATGATGTCCAGATTCCCGGCATAGGTCGGGAGAAAATGGCCTGCGCCTTCGACTTCCAGCAGCACCGTTACCACCGGCTTCCGGCCCCATGGCGTCTCGCGCATGCTGAACACCGGCGGATTCTTGAGCCGATACCCGGGCACATACTGCTGCACCTCTGCCACCATTGCCTCGATCGAGTCGCGCACCTGCGTCTCATCGAAATCGCCCTCTGGGACAGCATAGACCGTATTGCGCATCAGAATGGGCGGTTCCGCCGGATTGAGAATGATGATCGCCTTCCCCTGCTGCGCGCCGCCGATGACTTCCAGACCGTGCGCAGTTGTGAACGTAAACTCATCGATATTCTGGCGGGTCCCGGGTCCGGCAGAGCGGCTGGCGACGGTGCTGACGATTTCGGCGTAGCGCACCGGCGCCGCACGACTGACGGCGTAGACCAGTGGAATCGTCGCCTGGCCGCCGCAGGTGATGAGGTTGACGTTCAACGCATCGAGGTGCTGCTCGAGATTAACTGGCGGCACGACATACGGTCCGCGCGCAGCCGGGGTCAGGTCAATTGCAATCCTGCCAGTGTCGCGCAGGAGTCTGGCGTGGCGCACATGCGCTTTTGCGCTGGTTGCATCGAAGACGATCTGGATGTCCGGTCGTTCCAGGACGGCTTCAATGCCCTGTGCACTCGCCGCCACTCCACAATCGCGCGCACGCGCCAGACCTTCGGAGTGGGGGTCGATTCCTGCCAGGAGCGCCAGTTCCATCGAACCGGGGCGATCAAGCAGTTTGTACATGAGGTCGGTTCCGATATTTCCGGAGCCGAGGATGGCAACTTTTATCGTTTCATCGCCCATCGAGGGATCCCTCTATGGTAGCCCAGGTTTTCGGAGACACGCTGAGCCGCCTCTACAATGAGTGCAACATAACTGGCGCGCTGCGCCTGGAAACGATGGGTCGGCAACGAGATGCTCATCGCAGCAATGACGCGACCTTCGAAGTTGTAGATCGGCGCCGCCACGCAGCACAACCCGATCGACACTTCTTCCTGGTCGCAGGCATAGCCGCGTTGTCGAACCAGTTCCAGTTCACGCGCCAGGTCTTCTGGGGTGGTAATGGTATTGGGAGTAAACGGGTGCATCCCCTGCTGCTCGAGAATCTGTGCGACCTCGCTCCAGGGAGAGTGGGCGAGCAGGACCTTGCCGACGCCGCTGCAATGCGCCGGTAAGCGGGCGCCGACTCCTGACAGTGAAATGTGAACGGCGTGTGTTCCTTCAAGTTTCTCAATGTAGATCACCTGACCGTTTTCGAGCACTGCCAGGTGCATGGTCTCACCCCAGCGCGCCACAACTTCTTCCATCACCTGGCGCGCTTCGGCGCGAAACTCGGTCGTTTTGAGCAGCGTCTGCCCGAATTCGAGCAACCGCCATCCCAGCCGGTAGCGCCCTGGACCGGTGCGGCGCAGCAACCCCTGTCCTGCCATGCTGCTCAACAACTCCGATGTGCTCGATTTGGGTTGTTCGAGCGCGCGCGCGATGTCACCAACCGTCCACTCGGGATGCGTCGGCGAAAAGAGGCTCAGAACCTCGACCGCTTTCTGGAGTGTCTGAATCATGGCAGGTGTACCTCGCAGTCTGATGTACCAGAGAGGCGCATACGCGCAATAAGAACCTGCTCAGTGCGTCGAAAAGGCGGGCTTCGCCCGGTTGGGGCACGGCGCGCCGCGCCCCGACGCCGCCCTCCCCAGGTTCGACCGACCCAACGGCATCAGGCGCATCCCGGAGCGACGCATACGCGCAATAAGAACCTGCTCAGTGCGTCGAAAAGGCGGGCTCCGCCCGGTTGGGGCACGGGCGCCGCGCCCCGACACGGTTCTCCCCCGGTTCGACAGCGGCGCCGCGCCCCGACGCGGCTCTCCCCCGGTTCGACGGCGGCGCCGTGCCCCGACGCGGCTCTCCTCCAGAGCGCACCAGGTTCGACGGCGGCGCCACGACGCTCCGACGGCGTCAGGCCCATAGCAGAACGCCAACCCCTCCACAGGATACCATTCCTTCGATGCAGGGCGGCAACCCCGCACCGAAGATCATGGGAAGAACGGCAGGAACAACCCGACGCTTCCAGATCAATTCGCCCCCACCAGTTCTTCCTCGGCGCGCTGCTGCGTCTCCTGCTGCACCGGCGGCGTACCGTACATGAAGTACTCAGCGGGCAGCGGCGAACCGAACCAGATGATCCCCTTCGCCAGGTTCGACTCGTGCCAGGTGATCGGCTTCCAGTCCGGGTCAAAGATCAGGTAGCCTGCATCGCCGAACAGTTCGACGCGGTTGCCGCCCGGCTCGAAGACGTACATGAACAGCGCCTGGCTGATGCCATGCTTGCCCGGTCCTGCCTCGATGGTAATGCCATAATCGGAGAAGACGTCCGCAATATCCGACAGATGCTGCGGGATGCCGTACCAGTAGCAAATGTGGTGCAGGCGTCCCCTCGCGCCGGTCGCATCGCGCATGGTTGCGACTTCGTGCACCAGCGGACTGACGCTGAGCCACGCGCCGGCTTCCGAACCATCGTTCAGAATGATGTGCTCGCGCAGGCGGAAACCGAGCTGGTCCATCATGAACTGCTTGTTGGGCGTGACATTCTGGCACAGCAGGTTGACATGGTCGATGCGACGCACCGGAACACCGCGCAGCGGTCGCTTCTGCGGACGGTTGAGCAGTTCGGTGCGCATCGTTTCCGGCGCCTGGTAATACTCCACATCCCAGAACAGTTCCATCATGTGCCCGTCAGGCGTGGTGAACTGATAGGCGCGCCCGTGCCCGTGATCTCCGTCGATCCACCCGCGCCCCAGACCGACCGCCTCGATCGCCTGCACGCGACGCTCGAGCGCCTGCGGCGAGGTGGTGCGCCAGGCGACATGCCCCAGACCGGGCTGGTCGGCCTCGGTGACCTTCAGACTGTGATGGTAATAGTCCTCATACGCGCGCAGATAGACCGATTTCCCTGAGCGCTCGGTTTCTTCGAGACCGAGCAGGTCCTTGAAGAACCAGAGGGTGTCGTTCAGTTTGGGCGTCAGGATTTCGACGTGCGCCAGTTGTGCGACATCGAAGATCGGCTCTTTGTGGTCAGTCATGGCTCATCCTCCTCCATTGCAGGATTGATCTATTTTCCGTTACCGAACCGCTGCATCACGATATTCACGTCGTTGGGATTGATCAGGTCGGGAACCGTCCATCCGTCGAGGTCGTACTCGCTGAGACACTGATCGGCGAATCCTTTGTACTGGTCGGCAGCGCCGGTTGCCATCGCGGTCAGCAGCACTTCGAGGCGGATGTTCTCGTGATTGCCGGCATAGTTGCGCTCGTACAGTTCGTGCCGTCCGCCGAATTCGGAACCGATTGCGTCCCAGAGCAGTTTCATGAGTTTGACGCGATCGAGCGACGAGTAGCCGTTCGAGCCGCGCAGATACTTGTCGAGATACCCGCGAATTTCGGGGGTCTTGAAATCAACGGCGTGCGAATTGAGGTAGATCAAGGCGCTGGCGACATCGCTTTCGATCAGTTCTTTCACCCGCGGATAGGCAACCGTTGCAAAGACGCGGTACGCCAGTCCGTAATCGAGGTTCGGCAGCACTGCGCCGTCATTCCAGGGGATGGGCGCGCGCGCCATCGCATCACTGATCGCCCAGAACAGGTTCCGCCAGGCAAGCACCTCGCCGACACGCGCCTGAACCCCACGGAACTCCTTTGCGCCGGTCGCCTCGACCGCCTTCAGGAACAACCCGGCAATGAAGTCGAGTTTGACCGCCATGCGGGTGCAGCCATGGAAGGTAAAACGCGGAATAAACCCGGAGAGCGGGAAGAACGCATTGACTTTTTCAACGTCGCCGTAGACGAACACATTCTCCCACGGGATCAGCACCTGATCGAAGATCATCACCGAGTCGTTTTCATCGAGGCGGCTCGAAAGCGGATAATCGAACGGACTGCCCATCACCTCCGCTGCCATCTCATACGATGGACGGGCAATCAGTTTGACGCCGGGAGCGTCCATCGGCACGATGAAGATCAGCGCGAACTCTTTGCTCCTGATCGGCAGCGGGCCGTAGTGGGCGATAAAGTTGTAGTGCGTCAGCGCCGAGCCGGTTGCCACAACTTTGGCGCCACTCACGATCAGACCGGCATCGGTCTCGCGCTCGACGTGCATGTACACATCGCGGATTTCGTCAGGGGGACGGTTGCGATCAATCGGCGGGTTGACGATTGCGTGGTTGAAGTAGAGCACTCGCTCCTGCGACTCGCGGTACCAGCGACGGGCATTCTCCTGATAGGGCGTATAGAACTCCGCATTCGCGCCGAGCGTCGCCAGGAATGCTGCCTTGTAGTCGGGGCTGCGTCCCATCCAGCCGTAGGTCAGTCGCGCCCATTCGGCGATTGCGTCACGCGCGCCAACCAGGTCTTCTGCGCTACGCGATGCACGAAAGAACTTGTGGGTGAAACCGCCATTGCCGGTGTCGGTCGGGCACGTCAGCGCCGCTTGCTTCTCGAGGTCGTGCAGTGCATCGTAGAGGCGGGCAACCATGCGGGCGGCATTGCGGAATGCCGGGTGGGTTGTGATGTCCTTGACACGTTCGCCGTAAATCCAGATTTCCCGTCCATCACGCAGACTTTCCAGATACTCCTCGCCGGTGAGGGGTACTGTCGTTTTTGGCATCGTCTCAACGGTCATTCGTTGACCTCCCTTTCTGTCGTCTTATCACCATTGATACTATGTAGCGGGAAGGAAAAGCGTACCATTAACCGCGCGTTCTGCGGCTCTGTGTCACCTCCTTACTTCTCTCGGCTGCTGCAAATGGGAGCGGAGACGATTGGTAGCGAAATTGTTACGGTGCGTTAAGGATACTACCGATCTGACCAGACTTCCAGACTATTATTCGGTATAGCCGAACGGCGTCTTGATCTGTCGAATGATGATCGGGGGATTGCGGGATTGGGGGATTGCGGGATTACGTGATTACGTGATTGCGTGATTGGGGGATTGGGGGATTGGGGGATTGGGAGATAGTCGTTTGCCTGCACTCCGCGTTCGCACGTTCCATGTTCGCACGTTCCACGTTCGCACGTTCCACGTTCCACGTTCCCACGTTCCCACGTTCCCACGCGCCTGTACCATCCCCGCTGTCAACGAATGGGAAACGAATAAACGAATGCGGTCACGCTCGGTGCGCCAGTACCGTCACCCTTGTGCGCCTGCGCTTGCGTTCGCGCGTTTGCACGTTGAGATTACGTGATTATGCGATTGTTTTGTGAACATGTTTGCACGTTCCACATTCCCACGTTCCGCGTTCCCACGTTCCACGTTCCACGTTCCCACGTTCCCACGTTCCACGTTCCACGTTCCACGTTCCCACGTTCCCACGCGCCTGTACCATCCCCGCTGTCAACGAATGGGAAACGAATAAACGAATGCGGTC
>FWPU01004516.1_pt1 | contig 32263 bp, 24 predicted proteins | sample 2228361 | NCBI WGS metagenome assembly FWPU01 (sample SAMEA103939777, study PRJEB20133) | metagenome
CGGGGCAACGGGGCAACGGGGCAACGGGGCAACGGGGCAACCCATTGCATCACTCATCCAGCCTGTCAACTGCTTTTTTTTTGAATTTTTTGCCCCGCCCTGCGCGGCAACGGGTGAGGGCTCGGAGCGGCGCCCGCGTCCGCCAACCGCCGGTCTGCGCTCAGCCGATTGGAGCCTTCTCAGGGGGTGTATCCGGGTCATCAGTTTTCGTATCCAACTGATGCTTCACACCTACCCGTTGACCGGTAAAATTTGGGTGGGGCGAAATCCGGCAGGTAGCCGGCTGCCGCGGGCCATCTTAATCCTCAGCGGATGCGCTGGCCAACGACTGAGCTTCCGGTTAAAACCCCACCATGAAACCAGAACGGTTGCTCCTGGGAACGCTGTTGTTGACACTGAGCCTGGCTTTGGGTAGCGGATGCCGCAGCCGATCGGGGTCGGTTCACCCCCGCAGTTCCGGGTATTCCGCTTCGTTTCTGGATGCCCCCCCGGCCGGAAGCATCGGCGATCTTAACCGCAAACTGGACGGCCGCGGGGGAGGCGCCGGACCGGCAGGCGCCAACCCCGAGCGCCCCGGCGACCTGGTGCTGCTGGTCATGCACGACGCCGAGGGGCGTCCGGTGTACGTGGAAACCCGCTTGAGCTCCGGCGATCCGGCGTTGGACCAGCGGGCGCAGGATTACGTGCTCAAGCACCGGCGTTTTCCACGGGGGCAGGCCAACACCGTGCTGTTGCCGTTGAAACGCAGCGAAATCCCGCGACCGCGCGGGCCGTAGCCGTTTTTCGCCCGGTTGCCGTGACCGATCCGGGCTGGTCCGGGTCACGACCGCCACCCGCTGCGGCCCGTCACCCGGACCTGCCCCGAAAAGGACGCATCCCCGCCGACGTCAGCTCCGGAGTCGTTGCGGAAACGAACGTGCACGGACGTGCCGCAGGGCGGTCTGGCGCCGGAATTTCGGGCCCAAGGGGTCTGTTCCACCTGGTGAGGAAGCAAGCGCCGCTCATGTCGCTGTACCTTATTCGCCCCCCTGCCCTGCCAGCCGGCCAGTGTTGCCTTGCCAGCGGGCGGGGCTTCGTTTCAACTCGCTCGACCAATGACCTCCAACCGCTATGGAAACTGACTTGCGCCTGCCGCGGGGGTTCGCCCGCTCCCGCCTGCCGTGGCTGGTCGCCGCCGCGGCGCTGATTCTGTACGGGCTGACACTCAACCGCTGGCTGAACCCGCGCAGCCTGTACGTGGTGGCCCAGGTGGCGGGCTGGGAGACCAGCCCGGTGCTCGCCGCGCCGGTGCATTACCTGGTGACGCTGCCGTTCCGTTTGCTGCCGGGCGGGGTGCTGCCGGTGGCCCTGAATCTGTTGGCCGCAGCCTGCGCGGCGGCCACGCTGGCCCTGCTGGCGCGGGCGGTGGCCCTGCTGCCGTATGATCGCACCCGCGAGGCCCGCCTGCGCGAACGCGGCGAGGGGGCGTTGCTGAGCATCCCGCTGGCCTGGGTGGGGCCGCTCTTCGCCGTGCTGTTGTGCGGGCTGCAACTGACCTTTTGGGAACATGCCACCGCGGCCACGGGCGAAATGCTCGATTTGCTGCTGTTTGCGGCGGTCATCGCCTGCCTGCTGGAGTTTCGCCTCACCCGCCAGGACCGCTGGTTGTACGGCATGGCGCTGCTGTACGGCCTGGCCGTGACCAACAACCATGCGATGATCGCCTTCTTCCCGTGTTTTCTGGTGGCGCTGGTCTGGATCAAGGGGTTCGACTTTTTCAACCGGCGGTTCCTCGGGCGGATGGCCGGGCTCGGCGCGGCGGGTTTGTTGTGGTATCTGCTGCTGCCGGCGGTGGCGGTGGCCACTCACGGGGAAGCCACCTTCTGGATTTACCTGCGCACCGTGCTTGCCAGCCAGAAAGCGGCCCTGGCCTCGATGCCGTCTTTCGCCGTATTGCTGATCAGCCTGAGCACCGTGCTGCCGGTGTTGCTGATGGGTGTCCGCTGGCGGGCGGAGCAGGGAGATACCAGCCGCGTGGGGGCCGTGATGGCGGCGTTCATGACCCGGTTTCTGCACGCGGTGATGCTCGCGGCGGCGGTGTCGGTGTTTCTGGATCCGGTCTGGAGCCCGCGCGCGTTGGGCTTTGGCCGCGCCATGTTGCCCTTTTACTACCTGGCGGCACTGGCTGCCGGTTACTACACCGGCTACCTGCTGCTAATGGCTCATCAACCCACCGGACGCGCGGCGTACCTGGTCACGCCGGGGATGCGGCTCGCCGGGCGCGTGCTGGCCGGCGCGAGCCTGGCGGCTGCGATGGTGATGCCGGCGGTGTTGCTGACCCGCAACCTGGCGCCCATCCGCGCGAGCAATGGCCGCGAACTCGCCCGGCTGGCTGACCGCATCTCCGCAGCGTTGCCCGCCCGCGATGCGTTCATCTTCAGCGACGAGCAGACCAGCCTGCTCCTGTGCGAAGCCGCCCTCGCCCGCCGGGGCCGCTCCGGTGAAAACGTCCTGTTTTGGTCGCAGTTGATGCCCTACCGAATTTACCACAAGCAACTGCATGCCCGATACGGGGACCGCTGGCGCTTCGGCGCACAGGAAGGGTTGCCCGAACGCATGGATCCGCTGTTGTTGTCGGCGCTGGTGGGATCGCTGGCCGCCTCGAACCAGGTTTTCTATTTGCATCCCAGTCTGGGATACTACTTCGAAGAGGTGGAGCTTCAGCCGGCCGGGCTGATCTTCCGGGTGGTGCGGCGGCCTCCGGACGTTGCTGCCCGACAGACCTTGTCGGATGAGGAACGGCGCCGGCTGGACACCGAGTGGGAGGCGCTGAAATCCGAACTGCAAGCCCTGGCGGTGACCAACGCCCCCCTCACGATCGAACGGCAATATGCCGGCTCTTTTTATTCCCGGGCGTTGACCTCGTGGGGGGCGCTATGGCAACGCCACGGCGACCTGGACCGGGCGCGTCACTGGCTGGAGCTGGCGGCGCAGTTGAATCCGACCAACGCCGCTGCCCGGTGGAATCTCGCGTTCAACGAACAACTGCGCGCGGGCACACGCCCGTCGGTGGACCCAGGCGCCGAAGCCGACAACGATCCCCGCCACTGGGCGCGACGGGTGGTGGAGGACGGATTTTACGATCACCCCCGGGCGTTGTTTGCCCTGGGCGAGCTGCACGCGATCGCCGGTGAGTTCCGCCAGGCCCTGGAGCATTTTCGCCGGCTCCAAAGCTTGATTCCCGACAACGCGGACCTCCAGGTTTGGGTGGAGTCTCTTGAGGCCCTGAACCGTCTGCGGGCGGGAGATGTCGAGGACGCCGAGGCGCGCGTGTTGGCCCTGCGGCAGCGGCATCCTCGCGACGAGCGGGTGCTGGAGGCGCTGACCCAGGTTTATCTGGGCGCCGGACGCCTCACCAACGCCCTGGAAAGCATCGAAGCCCAACTGGCGCTCAACCCCACCAACCGCGGCGTGCTGTTGAACAAAGCCGCCCTGCTGATCCGCCTCAAGGAGTACGACCGCGCCATTCCGCCGTTGGACACCCTGCTGCAGGGGGACGAGAAAGACACCCTGGCTCTGCACAACCGGGCCATAGCCCACCTGCAGGCCGGGCGGCTGGCGGAAGCCGAGCGGGATTACCAGCGGTTGCGCGAGTTCGCCCCGCGTTACTACCCCGCCTACTACGGCCTGGGAGAAATCGCCCTGCGCCGTCAGGATCGCGCCGCCGCGCTGCGCTACTTCCAGCAGTATCTCAAATATGGCGACCCCGCCTCGACCGAATACCAGCAGGTGAGCGAGCGCGTGCGCCAACTCAAACGCGGCGGCTGAGCCCGCATGCGGGTCACCCACGTCATCACCCGCCTGGTCGTGGGCGGCGCCCAGGAAAACACGGTGGCCTCGGTGCTGGGTCTGCGGGAACGACCGGAGCTGGACGTCGACCTGGTGGCAGGCCCCGCACGCGGACCGGAGGGAACGCTCGAGTCGGCCGTGTCCGGCGTGCCCGGGCTGTTCACGCGGATGCCGTCCCTGGTGCGACCGCTGCATCCGTGGCTGGATGCACGGGCCTACCGGGATTTGCGTCGGCACTTTCAACGACGGCGCCCGCACCTGGTTCACACGCACAGCGGCAAGGCCGGTTTTCTGGGCCGGCTGGCCGCCCGCGCCGCCGGCGTGCCGCTGATCGTTCACACCATTCACGGACCGTCCTTCGGGCCGTTTCAGGGGCCGTTGCCCAACTGGCTGTTCAGGACCGCCGAGCGCCTGGCCGGGCGGGTAACCACCCATTTCGTGGTGGTGGCGCAAGCGATGGCCGCGCAATACCTCGCCGCGGGCATCGGCCGACCGGAACAATACACCCGCATCTTCAGCGGCTTCGCGCTGGAGCCGTTTCAGGAGGCGCGCCCCGACCCCGCGCTGCGCGCGCGCCTGGGCCTGACGCCGGAGGATTTCGTCGTGGGCAAGATCGCCCGGCTCTTCAAGCTCAAGGGATACGACGACCTGCTGGCCATGGCGCCCGAACTGGTGCGGCGCTGTCCGCGAATGAAGTTCCTGCTGGTCGGCGACGGGGCCTGGCGGATGCGACTGGAACGCCGGTGCCGGGAAACGGGCCTGGCGCGCCACGTCATTTTTGTCGGGCTGGTGCCGCCGGCGGACGTGCCGCGTTACGTCGCGCTGATGGATGTGGTGGTGCACCTGTCGCGCCGCGAAGGCCTGGCCCGCGCCCTGCCACAGGCCCTGGCAGCCGGTCGGCCCGTGGTGGCGTGGGATTGCGACGGCGCCGGCGAGGTCTGCCGCGACGGGGAAACCGGCTTTCTGATCGCGCCCGGTGACCGACAGACGCTGTGCCGCCGCCTGCTGGAATTGTCTGACGATGCCGCGCTGCGTCAACGTCTGGGGCAGCAGGGGCAGGCCCTGGTCAAAGAATGGTTCCCGGTCGAGCGGATGGTGGACGAGTTGCACCGGCTGTATCTGCGGCTGGCGGCCGCGGCGGGGCTGGCTGCCCCGGAGGCCCGCCCGCACAGGCCATGACCTTTCCCCTCAATGTCTATGCTCTGGCGGTGGCGGGGGGCTTTTTCACCACCCTGGCCGCGCTGCCGCTGTGGCGCGCCTGGTGCCGGCGGGTGGGACACGTGGACGATCCGGGGCATCGGAAAATCCACCGTGAACCGGTGCCGCTGGCGGGGGGATTGGCCGTGTTCACGGGTTTGGTGATCCCCCTGGCGCTGGGCGCCGTGGCGATTTCCGCGGGCTGGCTTGACCTGCCCACCAGCGGTGCTGTGGGCCACGGCTACAGCCGTCGCGCCGGTCAACTGCTGGTCGTGCTGGCCGGGGCGCTGGGTGTGGTGGTGCTGGGGTGGGTGGACGACCGCTACGAACTGGGGCCGGGAGGCAAGCTGGCGGGGCAGGTGTTGATCGGTCTGGCGCTGGCCGCGTGCGGTGTGCAGGTCACGCTCTTTGTCTCCAGCCTGCTGTTCAGCCTGGTGGTCACCACCTTGTGGGTGGTGACCGTGATCAACGCCTTCAATTTCCTGGACAACATGAACGGTTTGTGCGCCGGTTTGGGAATCATCGGCGCACTCGCTTTCGGTCTCAAGGCGGCCGTGGCGGGGCAGTACCTGGTGGCGGCGCTGGCTTTCCTGATCGCGGCAGCGTTGCTCGGATTTCTTCCGTACAACTTTCCGCGCGCCTCGGCTTTTCTGGGCGACGCCGGCAGCCACCTGGTGGGCTATCTGCTCGCCGTGCTGGCCATCCTGCCGGATTACTACTCGCCCGAACACCCGGTGCGCACGGCGGTGCTCAATCCCCTGCTGATTCTGGCCGTGCCGCTGGGTGATCTGATCCGGGTGGTGGTGTGGCGCTGGCGCCAGGGCCAACCGGTGTACATAGGAGATACCAACCATCTTTCCCATCGCCTGGTGCGGCGCGGGCTGAGCCCAACTACCGCCGTGCTGGCGATCTGGTTGATGGCAGCGGTCACCGCTGCCCTGGCCTTCGTCTGAACGGCGCCCCCTGCCGGTAATCCGACTCCGGGTCAGCCCGTTTGATCGGGAAAAGGACCCGCACCCCGGCACGGGGACGTCCCCTCAGGCTTCCGCCAGCGCGCGGTTCATGCGCTCGATGGATTCGTCTATCTCGGCGGGGCTTTTGAAGCCGATGACCACGGCGTCCACCAGCCCCGACTTCATGACGTACTGCATGGCCCGTTCGCGGTCTTCCGCCCGGGTAAAGTCGCCGTCCCCGACCAGTTTCATGCCCAGCGTCCCCCGCCCTTTGGCGCGCATGCGCCGGAGTTGCTCGACCACGGCCGGCAGATGCGATGGGTCGCTGCGGGCATTCCAGGTTTCCGCCGGGGTATCGAGGTGGGCGCCCTGGGGATTGAGTCGGACCAGATGAATCTGCGGCCAGGGAGATTCGGTGGCGGTGCGCAGGGCAGGCAGGCTGTGACAGGAGACGCCCTTGAGGCGAATCCACCCTTTTTGCCGGGCCTCATCGAAGGCATCCAGAATCCGCTTCCAGTCGTCGGTCCAACGGTCCTTCACCATGCAGTGGACCAGGAGACTGTCCACGTAATCGGTGTTGAACACCTTCCGGTGACGGTCAATGACCTCGAGGATGTTGGGAGGCTGACCGCCGATTTTGGACTGCACGAAGAGTCTTTCGCGCGGCAGCCCCTTGATGGCGTCGCCGATCCATTCGAAGGTCACGTAGCTCTGGGCACAGTCAATATAGGTGATGCCCCGGTCGTAAGCGTAGCGGATCAGGCGGATGAAGGCCTCTTTGCCCAGGGCCTTTTGCACGTTGCCGCTGTGGCTGCCGGTGCCAATGCCAAGGCGGCTGCAGGTGACCCCGGTTTGGCCGAGCGCCACCTGATCGGCTTGGGTGTGTCGGGCGGCGGTTTCAGTCCGGGAAGAAACCGGGTCCAGGCAGGCAGCCGCGGCCAGGGCCGCCGTGCGACCGAGAAACTCCCGGCGGGTCAGATTGTTGGGGGAGGGAATGACGTGTTCATGGCACATGGGCGCTGCGGGAAGCGGGTATATCAGCCCGACGGCGGTTTCGGAACCATTTTTTCTCCGCACCGTCGGAACGCAGACTCCAGGCAACGAATGCCGCCGGAATGGGAGACTCGAAGCGGATTGTTTCCCCAACCGGTGACGCTGTCGAGCGACCTGTACATCTTCCTGTGCCTCCACGTCCGGCGGCTCATGGTCCAACCGCATCGAAACCCGCGACCTGATACAGGCGGCGCGCTCGATCCGGCTGGCGCCGAGGCGCGCAGCCGCGCCGGTCAGAAGTGCCGGTCGGCGCCCGGGCCATCAAAACTTGAAGGTCAGGTCGGCCTGGAAAAGCTGGTAGTTTTCCAGATACGCCGTGCCGGCTTTTCCACCTAGATCTCCCACAGCGCCCGTCGGCAGTGCCCGGTTGTTCCGTTCTGCGTTGGCGTAGGTGACGGTGAGGTTCGCAAAGTCGGTCAGCGCATACGTCCCTTGCACCACAAAGCCTTTCATGTTCAGCCGCAAATCGAACGTGTCGGAATCCACCAGATTGGGGTCCAGCGCGTAGAGGCCGGACATCTGATAAACGGCCCGAAAATTCCAGCCGCCCTTCTTCCTGGCCGACCCCAGTTCCACCCCTGCCAGCCAGGCATCTACGTCCTCGGTAAACTGCGGCGTGCCGGCGGCGCGAGCACGCTCCGCTCCCTGCAGGTTTACGGCGAAGTCCCCGAAGACGCGGGCCGGAAGCGAGCTGACCTTGAATTTCAGCTCCGCCGGTATTTCCAGCAAGAGCAGGTCGTTGATGCCGGTCGAGTTGGCCGGCGTGGCGCCCACGAACGGCCCGCGGAAACTGTCCCCCGGGCCGGAATAGACGTTGAGCACGGGCGCGACCTGCAGGGTTACCTCCCGGGCGAGGTCGAACCTCGCGCCGACCTGATTCACAAACAGGTAGGCGTCGCTGAAATTCGGACCGGCGCCAAACACATTGTTAGAATCCGAGTCGTCATAGAGGTACTGGCCAAACGTGGCAAAAAGGTCGAGTTTGCCCGTCCGGACCTTGAACGATTCGGTCAATCCCTCTGGCGCCAGGTCGCCGTCCCACACGAGGCTGGTGATGAAGAACGGATTGGACTGGCGTCCGGCTGTGACCCCCAGCCAGTCGGCCGGCGTCCAGTTCAGATAAAGCAGGCCGAGGTAAAGGCCGTCCGCGCTTTTTCCCCACGGGCCGTCGTCGCCGCCAAAAGTAACGTTCGCGGAGCGGCCGCCTTGGCCGGTCTCTAGCTGAATGCCCGCCCGCAAGTGGTCGGTGAATTCCATTTTCAACCCGCCACGCAACCGATAGCGCCAGCGAGTGCGCTCCAAACGGTCGTCGCCCGGCCCGGTGCCGTCCTCGCCGCCCCGCTGCTCGAACCGCAACCGGGCATCGCCGTAGAGCTGAATCGCATCCATCCACTTGGCAAAATGCAGCTTCGACCGCTTGGCAAACTCGTCTGCCGATTGCGAGGCACGCCCGGCAAGTTCCGCGCGGACCTTGTCGGCGTCCTGCGCCGAGATCAGGCCTTTTTCCAGCAGTAGATCGAGCAAAACTTCGGTGTCCGTACCCGGGGCCGCTTCAGCACCCCGCGCAGCAGCGGTCAGCCAAATGCCGGCCAGGCTGATCAAGCTGAGGAAGGTCGAGAGATTGGTTTTCAAGCAGCTTTTCATGCAGCGAAAAATCCCTGGTGCCGTCCTCCGGCGGAAAGCTTCAGTGATGACCGCACCGCCCTTGCACGGACCGGCCTCGAAAAGTGGGAAGCTTCCAGCAGAACGGAAGCCAGCGCCTTCCATGCGGCGGAAGAGGGCGTTGCCGCTCCCGATTCTGTGGGCGTTGTGTGCCGCACCAGGACGTGTCCGGAGCGATAATCGTGTGCTGATTAAATGAGCAGCCATAACCTCAACGACAAACACGTTTGCGGCAACAGCCTAACGGCTTTCTCGGTAAAGCCGATAGCAAAATTGCCGGGACACCCGGCGCATCTGCCTCCACGGCCGGTCGGTATTCGCCGCGGGATGGGAAAGGCGCAAATGTCCCAAGGGGTAGCCCTGCACGATCCCGTGGAGACGAAACCCGGCCTAACTCGCCGTTGGAATAAGCCGGACCTGCTGGCAGCGCAGACGCAGCAGCAGCTCCGTCGGGGAGAGCACCCGATATTGCCCCTGCATCTACCTGGCAGGGAGACAAAGACCTAACCCGACCTCGCCGCCGTCCACACCGGTCCATCCAGGCTCCTGGTTGCAGGCATCGGGCACGCCCATGTTTCCCGCGTTCGCAAGTCTGGCGGTCAAAAACTATTTGACCTTCGGACCGGCATTAGGCCAAATTTGCCCAAACTGGAGTCCGTATGAAGGGGTTCGCTACCTTCTTTAAGGGGGCGCAAGACGCGCAAGTGCTGCCTTTCCCTTACCAATGCCGTTTGGCCTGCGGCGAGCCGCTTAATGGGGTCAACGGCGACCTCAACAATCCCAATCCGGCCACCCTGCAGTGGCTGAGCCAGGGCACCTCCTGCCGGTCGAAACTCATCCACGTGCCCACCGGCTTGGGCAAAACCGCGGCCGTCGTGCTGGCCTGGCTGTGGAACCGGGTGCAAGTCCGAAATCGGCAGTCTGTGGTTCAAAGACCTGAGTGGCCACGACGGCTGGTCTATTGCCTGCCCATGCGCACGCTGGTCCAGCAGACCCGCGACTCGGTGACCACATGGCTGCAGAACCTGCTGGCCAAGGCGGACGATATGGACCTTGGGATCGAAGCCAAGGAGGAGCTGCACTGGCTGGCGCAATATTCCCCCGTCATCCTCATGGGCGGCGAGGAACCGGACCGCGATTGGGACATCTGGCCCGAAAAGCCCGCCATCCTCATCGGCACGCAGGACATGCTGCTCTCGCGCGCGCTCAACCGCGGCTACGGTATGAGCCGTTATCGCTGGCCGATGCACTTCGGCCTGCTCAACAACGACTGCCTGTGGGTACTGGACGAAACGCAGCTCATGGGCGTGGGCCTCGAAACGAGCGCGCAACTCGACGGCTTCCGGAACGACGGCCGGATGCCCACCATTGGCGCCTGCCCCACTTGGTGGATGAGCGCTACGCTCGTCGAAGGGCGCCTCGCCACGGTGGACCATCCCCGACCCGAGGGCGGCTGGCCATGCGTCAGGCTCGAAGCCGCCGACCTCAACCTCCCGCAGGTCAAAGACCGCTTTGAGGCCGGGAAACCACTCGCTCCGGCTTCGGTCGCTTTGTCGCTGGGCACCAAGAAGACCTACGCCGCCAAACTGGCCGAGTTCGTCCAGGCGCAGCACCGAGGCGACAGCCTCACGCTCGTCGTGCTGAACCGCGTGGACCGCGCGCAGGAGGTCTACCAGCAGCTTCAGAGACTTAAGCCACCGGCCCCACTGGCCTTGATCCACTCTCGGTTCCGGTCTCCCGACCGCCAGCGCCACGAGGCGGTGCTGCGCCAGACCGGCAGCCGCATCGTCGTGGCTACCCAGGCCGTGGAGGCAGGAGTGGATGTCTCAGCCCGCACGCTCATCACCGAGCTGGCGCCCTGGCCGGCGCTGGTCCAGCGCTTCGGCCGCTGCAATCGCCGCGGCGAGTTCCAAGCCGGCGAAGCCCGCGTCTTTTGGGTGGACGTACAACCCAAGGATGACGCCGACGAGTTAGCCCGACCCTACACGGCCCAAGAACTCACCGCTGCGCGCAAGCTCCTGGAAACGCTGCGCGATGTTAAGCCAGCCACGCTCCAAACGACGACTCCCCCACCCGAGCCGCCCGTGGTCCGCCCGATCCTGCGCCGGAAAGACATCGTCGAGCTGTTCGACACCACGCCCGACCTGGCCGGGCACGACCTCGACATCTCCCGCTTCATCCGCGATGGCGACGACACCGACGTGCAGGTTTTCTGGCGAGACTGCGGTGAAGACCCGAACCAACCGCTTCAACCGGAACCAACGCCGGCCGAACTGTGCCGCGTTTCCCTGCCGCGCTTCCGCGACTTCCTCGGCAAGCTCGCGAAATCCGACGCCAAGCCGGTGCCAAACCCAACGCTGGTCTTGGTGTGGAATCCGCTCAACGAGCAATGGCAGTCCGCCACCACCGCACGCCCCGGCGGCATTTACCTGCTCGACGTGCGGGCCGGCGGCTACTCCGCTGAACTAGGCTGGGTCGGCCCCGCCAAACTCGACGCGCCCGTGCTCCCCCTTGCTGCGCCGGCCGCCGCGGCAAGCGTTGGCTACGCTGCCGATCCCCTCTCGTTCGCCCGCGCCTGGGTCACGCTCGCGGATCACACCCGCGCTGTGGCGGAGGAAACCTCGAAGCTTGCGGCCCAACTGGTCGCGGAACTGGTGCCGGCGTTCCGCGCCGCGGCTCTATGGCACGACGTGGGCAAGGCGCACAGGATCTTCCAAGACGCCATCCGCCGCGGCTCCGACCAGGCTCCTGATCCTGAGGCGCTCTACGCAAAGTCGAAGAACCGTCCGGCCGGTTATGCGCCGCCCGAGCACGCCCGCTTTTTCCGCCACGAACTGGCCTCCGCCCTTGCCTGGCTGCAGGCAGCCCCGCCTGAAGCGCCCGAGCGTGACCTGGTCGCCTATCTCATCGCCGCCCATCACGGCAAAGTGCGGCTTTCCATTCGCTCACTCCCCGGCGAAGAACCGCCGCCCGACCGCCCCGACGCCCGCCTGGCTCGCGGCGTGCTGGACGGCGACCCGCTCGGCCCGGTCGAGTTCGACGGCGTCTCGCTGCCTGCGATCTGTCTGGACCTGTCGCTCATGGAAATGGGCTGCGATCCCCAACGCGGCCCGTCCTGGCTGGCTCGCTGCCTAGCCCTGCGCGCGCGCTTCGGCCCGTTCCGTCTGGCTTGGCTGGAAACCCTCCTGCGCGCCGCTGACGCCCGGGCCTCGGTTACGGAAACCCAACCACTCACCTGAGTATGAGCACACATGTGATATATTTCCCCGGCTGCGCCCCGATCCCGCTGGCGCACTACCTCAAAGCGCTCGGCATCCTCCGCCTCGTGGCGGAAGACTCCGAGCACGGCGACCCCGCCGCCACCGGCTGCTGGGACCGCGACGTGTTCGTCCTGCACGGCCGCCTCGACCGCGACGGCCTGCTCGACTTCTTCCTCCACCACTACCAACCCACGCCCATTCTTGCGCCGTGGAACAAGGGCGGAGGGTTCTTCGAAGGATCTAGCGCATCAGCGGTGAAACAAGTCCGACTTTTGGAAAGTAGCAATGCGGGGCGCCTCCACCACCTCCGCCGGGGTTGCACTCTTGCACGCGACGTCATCCGAGCACTCGGGTTGATCGAGGCACCGGAGGGCGAGGCGAAGGATAAGTTCATCCAAGCACTGCGTGGCCGCCTCGGCGATCCGGAGGTTGCCTGGTTGGATGCCGCCTATGTGCTGACCGACCGTGGCGCGATGCCGCCGCCCCTCCTGGGCAAGGGAGCAACGGACGGGCGCTTCGAGTTCACGAACAACTTCATGCACTGCCTGGGCGAATTGATGTCATTTGAAACAGGCGACCCCTCGGCGGCTGCGCACGCGCTGCTTGAGGCGGCCCTATTCGCTCCACCAGCGCGGCTGCCGCTGAGCGACGTGCCGGCTGGTCAATTCCTGCCGGGGATGGCGGGTGGTGCAAACGCCGGTCCAGGTTTCCAGGCAGAATCCCGGATGAACCCCTGGGATTTCGTTCTCATGCTGGAAGGCACACTCTTGTTCGCTTCAGCGGCTGTCAGGCGTCTGGAATCGGGCGAGCAGGTTTCCGCGGCCTTTCCGTTCTTTGTCCGCCAAGCTGGAGCCGGTTACGGCACGGCGTCAAGAGCGGACGAATTTACTCCGACACCTCAGGAACCCATCGGTTCCCGTGGCGAAATGTGGCTCCCGCTATGGTCCCGTCCCACTGGCCTCAGTGAACTTGGCACCGTGTTCAATGAAGGTCGTGCTCAGGTTGGACCGAGAGCAGCGCGCACAGGTGTCGATTTCGCGCGTGCGGTCGTGTCCTTGGGTGTTGACCGAGGTGTGGTCGCGTTTGAGCGGCTTGGCTTCCAGGTTCGCAATGGCCGTTCTGTCTTCGCCACGCCTCTCGGCAGGTTCCAGACTCGCCGCAACGCCCGCGCCGACTTGCTCAGTGACGTTGACCGTTGGCTCGGCAACTTGCGGCATGCCGCCGAACCGAAGACGAAGCAGGACAAGCAAGCCAAGCAAGTGCCCGCCGCCGTCAGCCGCGCCTTGAACCAGATCGAAAGCGCCATCCTCGACTTGTGCAAGGAAGGCACCCCGGCCCGGCTGCAGGCCGTGCTGGTGGCTCTGGGCCAAGCTGAAAAAACCTTGGCCCGCAGCCTCGCTTGGACCACCGGGCGCAACGAAAAGCCGCCCGTCCAGAAGTGCGCCCCGCTTACCGGCCTTTCGCCCCGTTGGCTGCGTGAGGCCGACGACGGCTCGGTCGAGTTCCGGCTGGCCGCAGCTCTGGCCTCAGTCAGCGGAACCTCGCCCGGCTCCCTTGCCGATCCGTCAGCACCTGGAGCCGGTCGTTCTCCGTGGGACCAGGGACCGTTACGGGTTCGCCTGGGACGACCCGCCCTCCACCGACGTGGTCTGGCACGAGGGCGATTTCGTGGACGTGCTCAATGCCATCTTCGCCCGCCGCCTCATCCGCGCGGAACAGGCCGGGTACTCCGAACTACCCGACCAGGCCGTTTGCTTCGCCCCCTTGGCGGACGTGGTCGCCTTCCTCGAAGGCCAAACTGACGACGCCCGGCTGGGCGACCTGCTCTGGGGCTTGTGCTTGGTGAATTGGCCGGCCGTTCGTAGCGCAGATTTTCAATCTGCTGTATCGCGTGCTTGCAGCCGGCAGACCGCTCCTCCCACGGACGACTCGCGAATTGCAAATCCGCGATACGCCGGGTTGGAAACCTGCGCTACGGCCGAAGTGCCCTCTGCTCTGTTCAGCCTCCTGCGCCTGGCCTTTCCCCGACCGGGCGAGCGCGGGGATGCACCCGAGGTGCCCGCGATCCCGATGATTCATCGCCACGCCGCTGCGGGCAACGGCCTGGAAGCCTCGCGCCTGGCCGCGCGCCGCCTGCGCGGCTCCGGCTTGGCCCCGGCCCTGCGCGAGTTGGCCGTGACCGGGGAAGCCGCCCGACGCGCCGCCGCGGCGCTGCTCTTTCCGCTTTCCCGCCGGGACTTCGCCCGGCTGGGTGACTTGGTCCTGAAACCGCAAACTGAAAACCAAACAAATCCATGAACCTCGATGCCCTGAAGAACGAACCGCGCCTCCTGTTGGAGGCGAAACTGAAACCCATCGCCGGCACGCGCTTCCAGCCCACCGGCTTCCCGGACCTGGGCGCCGCGCAATACCGGCTGCCCGACGGCACGGCCATGTTGCTGGTCGAATCCGCCCAAAGCATGGCCAACCGACTCGAGGCGGTCTGCTGGGACACCGCCGCCAACGACTGGGTGGAGCCGCTGCGCGGCCTCCCCTGCGTGGTCGTCACCGACAAGAAGGGCAACCCGCTCACCAACTCGGTCTTGGAAGCCCACCGCCTCAACAGCCCCTATATCCTTGAAGGCAAGGACAAGTCCTTCTTGGAAACGCTCAAGCAGGAACTGGCTGTGGGCGACCTGGCGCCGGTCAATCTCAGCTTGCTCGCCAAGACCCTGCTCAAATATGACGTGAACTCGCTCCTGCACGGCGTCTTCCTCGCCAAGCCTTACATCGCCGGCGGCCGGATGCGCCTGCCGCGGGCGTTGACCGCCTTCATCGAGGCCCGCGACGTGACCACTGCACCCAGCGGCGGAGTCAAGAACGATGCCCTGAATCCGAGCGGCGACAACGCCAAAGGCTTTGGCAACGTGCTCTTCCACCGCGAGGAATTCTGCGGCCAGATCACCGCTTACTTCAACCTCGACCTTGCCTTGATTCGCGGCTTTGGCCTCGGCGCAGACGTGGAGAAGCTCCTGGTAGCCCTGGCCCTCTTCAAGATCCTGCGCTTCCTGCGCGACGGCCTGCGCTTGCGGACAGCGTGCGACCTGGAATTGGACGGCGCGCTCACAGTCAAGCGCCCCGCCGGCTTCGAGCTACCCAGCCTCGATGAGCTGGAAAAGGCGTTGCCCGGCCTGATTGACAAAGCCAAGGCCGGATTCGCAAATCCTCCCAAGACCGTCGTCAAGTTCGAGGAGTGAGCCATGGTTTGTATCGAACTCCGCTGCCCGGCAGGCCGCCTTCATGCTACGCCCTGGGGCCGGCACGTCAACGAGGGCGCCGTGGAGTGGCCGCCTTCGCCGTGGCGCTTTCTGCGGGCGCTGGTGGCCACGTGGCATCTCAAGGCGAAACCCGAGGTGCCGGAAAGCGCCGTGCGCCAATTGCTCGAAGCACTGGCCGCTGCCTTGCCCACCTTCGAACTCCCGTCTGCCAGCCAAAGCCACACCCGGCACTACATGCCCATCAACGAGGGCAAGAACGAGAAGCGCACGAAGGTCTTCGACACGTTCATCCACCTTGGCGGGCCGGTGCGGATGGTCTGGGACGTGGTGCTGGCCCCGGACACGGAGCGAGCGCTGAAGATCCTCTGCCAGCGCCTAAGCTACTTCGGCCGAGCCGAAAGCCTTGTTGAAGCTCGGGTCCTCCCTTCGGCCGACGGCTTCAAAGCCAACGCCTGGCCGCTGCCGGAAAACCAACCGGTCCCCGAAGGCTGCGAACTGGTCCGCCTGCTCTGCCCCATGACCGCGGCGGACTACGAAACCTGGAAAGCGGCTCACACAGCCGCCCAACCCCCGGCCGCAGCCAAAGGTAAACGCAAGAAAGCCGCCTCCTCCGGCGCGGCGCCACCCGCCGACTTGTTCGAGGCTCTTCACGCTGACACCGGCGACCTCCAGTCTGCCGGGTGGACCCAGCCGCCTGGCAGCCGGTGGGTGGATTACGTCCGGCCGGCCCAATGCTTCGATCCGGCTCCTCTACGCCCACGGCAGGCGACTGGCCGCTTACCGGTCGTGGCCCGGTTTTCGGTCTCCAGCGCCGTGCTGCCGCGACTCACCCGCGCGGTGTCCGTGGCCGAACGCGTGCATCAAGCCCTCTTGGCCCGCTTCCCTGACGGCCATCCGCCACCGGTCTTCCTCGGCAAGGACGACGGCGGACAAGCTCTGGTCGGCCATCGCCACGCGTTCATCTTCTGCGAGGCCAACGGCCCGCGCCAGGCCTTGGACAAACCCGGCCCCGACGACGCCATCACCCATGTTACTCTTTACGCGCCGATGGGGTTCGATACCGGGGCACGGCGTGCCATCGAGTCGCTCACCAGCGTCTGGGGCCACGGCGGCCACGACCTCCAGCTCGTGTTGCTGGGCCTGGGCGACGCGGGCACGTTCGCTGATTGCCCGCTGTTCGGCCCGGCGAAGGTCTGGCGGTCGCTCACGCCGTTCGTCGCCACGCGCCATCCCAAAACCTATCGCGATGGTCGGCCCAAACTCGACGCCGACGGCTGGTGGATCGGCTCGCCCGCGCACGACCTTCGCCGGCTGCTGGCAGACGCGGGCTTTCCCCTGCCCGTCAAGCTGGAGCCGCTGGAGACGATCCCGGTCGGCACGCGCCGCCTACGCCCGCTGGAGTTTCAAACCCTGCGGTATCACGGCGAGGGCCGGCGGAGCCGCCATGCGGGCGTGGCCTTCAAGCTGACTTTTGCCGAATCGGTCCCCGGCCCGCTGGCTCTCGGCTACGCCGCCCATTTCGGCCTGGGCCTGTTTGTGCCGGTGGACTGAAATGAAGAATGGACAATGAAAAATGGAAAAGCGCCCAAGCGGGACTTGCGGGAACGCACATTCAAGTTCGCCCGTCAGATCATCCGGTTCTTCGTTTCGCTGGATCGAGGCGTCCTGGCGCAAACGCTCGGACGGCAGATGCTCCGGGCGGGAACTTGGTCGGCGCGAACTATCGCGAGACTGACCAGGTGCGCAGCAAAGCAGAGTTCATCGCCAAGCCAGGCGATTGCCTAAAAGAAACCGACGAAGCCGGCTACTGGCTCGAATGGATGGCAGCGGAATACGTCGGTGCGCCAGCAGATATTGCCGACGCGCTCAGGGAAGTCAATGAACTGCCCGCCATCTTCACCACGATCAAACGGCGGGCAGAAGGTAAGGACTGAGGCCAATCTCCGTTCTCCGTACTCCATTCTCCATTTCCCTCCCCCCCATGCGCACCACCTACCTCGTTTGCTACGACATCGCGGACGACAAGCGGCTGCGGCGGGTCTTCAAAATCTGCCGCGACTACGGCGAGCATCTCCAGTTCTCCGTGTTTGAATGCGATCTGAACCCGATGGAAAAGGCCCAGCTCGAAGCCGCTTTGCGCCAAACCATCAAACACGACGAGGACCAGGTGCTGTTCGTTAGCCTCGGGCCGGCCGAGGGCCGCGGCGACCGCGTGATCACGGCTCTCGGCCTGCCCTATGTGAAGCTGGATGTGCCTTGCTTGGTCGTATGAGCGACCCCGCTTCAGAACCTCAGACAGCCCCAACTTCCAACGGCGATTCTTCGCCGCCCTCGCGGGAAGTCGCCTCTCGCCCACCCGGTGCACTCGCCCAGAACGCGATTCAGCCGCCCGCCGTTCCTGCCCCTGACCTTACACGCTTAGCCGGCCCGGAATCCCCCCGCCCCGCAGTCGTGCCCGAGCTACTTCCAGCGCGGATGCTCAACGAGTTCGTTTATTGCCCGCGCCTGTTCTACTACGAATGGGTCGAAGGCCTTTTTGTCGAAAGCGCCGACACTGTCGAAGGCGCCGCACGCCATGCCCGTGTGGACAAGGAACCGGCCGCCTTTCCCCCCGCCGAGACCATCGCTGCCCAAGGCGATGAGGAAACCATCCACGCCCGCTCCGTCACCTTGAGCAGCGAGCGCCACAGACTGATCGCCAAGATTGATCTCGTCGAGGGCGAGGGCGGCGTGGTGTGTCCTGTGGACTACAAACGCGGCGCGCCCCGGCACGGCGAATCCGGCCTGGAAGCCTGGGAACCGGACCGCATCCAACTAGCCGTGCAGGCCCTGGTGCTGCGCGACAACGGCTACCGCTGTGACGAAGGCCTCATCTACTCCACCACCACCCGCCAGCGCGTGCGGGTGCCCATCACCGACGAGCTCGTGGCGCAAACCCTTGCCTACGCCGAACAGGCCCGCGCCCTGGCCGCCTCCGGCCAAATCCCGCCGCCGCTGGTGGACAGCCCCAAGTGCCCGCGCTGCTCGCTGGTGGGCATTTGTCTGCCGGACGAAACCCGCTTCAGCGCGGAAGTCGAAATCGTCTCGGACGATGGCACCCCCGCGCCACACCAGTTGGAGCTTTTCCCAGACCTCGCCCCGCCCGCTCCCGCCGCCGCCGCGCCGTCCGTGCGCCGGCTGGTGCCTGCACGCGACGACCTCAAGCCGCTTTACCTTAACACCCAGGGCGTGCGCGTGGGCATCTCCGGCGGCGTGCTACAGGTCAAGGACAAGGACAAACCCCTTCAGGAGATTCGCCTGGCCGATATTTGCCAGCTCAACCTCTTTGGCAACATCCAACTCACCACCCAGGCCATCCAGGCTTTGTGCGCCGAGGAAATCCCTATCGCCTACTTTTCCCTGGGCGGCTGGTTCTACGGCCTGACCCGCGGCCTGGGCCTGAAAAACATCTTCCTCCGCCGCGAACAATTCCGCCACGCCGACGTGCCGCTGTTCTGCCTGCAACTTGCCCGTGAACTGGTGGCCGGCAAAATCCACAACCAGCGTGTGCTGCTCTTGCGCAACCACATCGAGCCGCCGGCGCCTGCGCTGGCCGCCCTCAAGTTCCTCATCCGCCAAGCGCGTCAAGCGGACTCGCTCGACACCCTCCGCGGCATTGAAGGCCAGGCGGCCAACCTCTACTTCGCCCACTTCGCCGGAATGATCAAACCGGACGAGCAACGGCCGGCGGCGGGGAGTAGAGACGACCTCCCTGTCGGGTCCGGTGGCTTGCCAGACACTTCGCCACCAGGTCAAGACATCTCCCGGGGCGAGCCTCAAGCTTCGACCAGGAGGCCCCGGCCGCCTGTTCAATTCACCTTCGACTTCATCAACCGCAACCGCCGCCCGCCGCGCGACGCCGTCAACGCGCTGCTGTCCCTGGCCTACTCCGTTCTGGCCAAGGACCTGGCCATCACCTGCCTGGCGGTGGGCTTCGATCCGTATCTCGGCTTCTACCACCAACCGCGCTTTGGCCGGCCCGCGCTGGCGCTGGACCTCATGGAGCCGTTTCGCCCGCTCATCGCCGACAGCGCCGTGCTTACCGCCATCAACAACCGCATGGTCACGCCCGGCGACTTCCTGCGCGCCGGGCCGGCGGTAGTGCTCAAGCCCGAGGGCCGTAAGGCCTTCTTCCGCGCCTACGAACAGCGCATGGATACGCTGGTCACCCACCCGCTGTTCGGCTACCGCGTGAGCTACCGGCGCATGCTGGAGATTCAGACCCGCCTGTTGGCGCGCCTGCTCACCCGCGAAATCCCCCGCTACCACCCCTTCGTGACGCGTTGAAACCACCCCCTCGATCTCTCCAGGATTATTTGACGCGCCGCGCGGTTGTGTCCCACCCTCTGCGCCAAGCTGGCGAACGTATGAGACGAGTCGCAGCGTGGCCGACAGGTGCCGCTCCACCCCGCGCGCGGGCGCGGCAATGGGAGGCTCGCTGCGGCACTCGGCCGGCCACCGCTAAACACCCATACTGTAAAGGAACCAACTATGACCAAGCCTGAACCCCTGACCCTGCAAACCCTCCACCAGGCCGTGGCTGGAAGTGCCGCGGCCTTCCGCTGTCGCCGCCGACTCCAACCCGGCGGTGGTGAAGGCGACAAGGTCTTCCCGCCGACTTTCGCCGGCGCCGTCTATGCCGTCGAGCAACGCCGCGTGCCCGGCCGGCCGGACCCCGTGACGTGCGTCGTGCTGGACACCGTCCAGTCCCAGGCGAACCGCATGGAACTGGCGCTCCAAGAAGCGGTGGACGCCGGCCGACTCCAGCTCCCGCTCATCGAGGTGGATTTCACCCCGTGGTCGCCGACCGGCGGCAAGCCGGAGTGCGAGCGCCTGATTGATGACGTGGGCAAAATCACCAGCCTCCAAGTGCCCCACCGGCTGGCCGATGCCATCCTGCGCGACAGCCAGACGCCGGAAGGCACGAAGTTTCGCGACTCGGACAAGGGCAAGCTTCTGAATGCCGTCAGCCCTCAGAACGCCACGGCGCTCTACCAACTCTGCCCGACCGCACTGGTGTTCGGCATGTGGGATTCCACCGGTCCCAAAGGCGGCCTCGGCGCCAAGTTCGAGCGCGCTTTGGTCTCGGAGGTGGTTGGGGTGGGGGCCGCGGTCGGTGATCTCCTTCGCGGCGTCCGCCGGGACCCGCTGGAAATCCGGGCTGCCATCAAAGTGATGAAGGCCGCCGACAAGACGTGGACGGTCGCGGAAGCCAATGCCAAGGGCGCGGTCGTTCCGTCGGAGGTTAACCACAGCAGTGTTCCCTTCCCCAAGCAGCGCGAGCAGAAGACCGACGAGAACCATTACGCCGGCGTCACCATCGAATACGCCGAGCAGATCACCACCCTTTCGCTCATCGTGCTGCGGCGGCTGCGCTTCCCGGTAAATGGCAAGCTTTCGCCCGAGGTTGACACTGCCGCCCGCACGGTGCTGGCGGCCCTTGGCCTCTGCGCTGCCACGCTGGCCTTCGAGAACGGCATGGGCTTGCGCTCCCGCTGCCTCCTCTGGCCCGAAGGACCGATGACCTGGGAACTGCTGGCCAAGCCGGGCGAGCCACCGCAGGCGTTTGCCCTGACGGCGGAGCAAGCCCTGAGGCTTCTCACTGAAACCGTGGCGGCAGCGCGTGAGGAAGGCCTCGTTTGGGATACGGAGCCACTTCGCTTGCAGCCCCAGCCGAGGCTTGTGGAGCTGGTGCGGCTCAGCCAGCAAAAGGCCACCAAGGAAAGCGGCGAGGGAGGCGATTGACATGCTCACCCTCGGCATCCGTTACCTCCACGGCTGCGTGGTCGCTTCGCACGGCCGCCACGAGCAAGTTGAGTGGCCGCCGCATCCGGGCCGGGTGTTCATGGCCTTGGTGGCGGCGCACTACGAGACCGGCGCCGACCCGGCCGAGCGCGACGCGCTGCTTTGGTTGGAGAACCTGCCGCCCCCGGAAGTTCACGCCCCCGAACACTACCCGAGCGCCCCCGTCACTCAATACGTGCCAGTGAACGACGACCCCGCGCAGATTTCAGTCAAGCAGGGCAAGGTCCGCTTCTACCAAGAAATCCTTGCCACACCCTTTCGCCGCAACCGGCAGGACCGCACTTTCGCCCGCGCCTGGCTGGCTGACGACACCGTCTATCTCTGCTGGCCGCACGCCGACCCGCCTCAGGCCATCCGCTCTGCCTTGGAGACACTTTGCGCCAAGACCACTCGCATTGGCCATTCCTCGTCCCTGGTGCAGGTGTGGCAGGCGGACGAACCGCCGGCCCACCTGCCCCGTTGGGTGCATGACGAGGCGAGGGCCACCTGCCAATTGCGCGTGATCGCGCCGGGCACGTTGCAGGCGCTGGACGAGGACTACCACCAGCGCCACCAGCGAGCCCGCGATCCGCGGAACGAATCCAAATCTCGCTCACCTGTGGCCGGCAAGCGGCCGCTGTCCGAGCACGGCTACGTCCGGGCGGAGGCTGCCGCGCCCGCGCCCGCCATCCGCGGCACGGTGTTCAGCCCGCACCTGCTGGTCTTCACCCTTGAGCGACTGGAAGGCCCTTACCGCCATCTGGACCTGGCCTGCACGCTGGTGCTCACTGAGCGCTGGCGCGAAGCCCTGGCCAGCCACGCGAATGACCTTTCAGCCGAGGCCCAGCAGACCATCAGCGGCCATGCGCCGGACCGGAAGCCTCTCGAGCAGCCACATCTCGCCTTCTTGCCGCTGGGTGTGGTGGGCCACGAACACGCCGACGGCCATTTGATGGCAGCGGCCCTTGCCTTGCCAGATGCCATTCCCGCTTCACTCCGGCAGGAGGTGCTCCGGGCTGCCGCTAGTGTCCGGGAGCTTGTCCTCGGCCGTCTCGGCCGATGGGCGCTCGAGCCGGTCACCATGTCGCGCCCGCCCTTGGCCCTGCGCGCTGACGCCTGGACCGCGCATCCCACCGGCGCCACGCACTGGGCCTGCGTCACGCCGGTAGCGTTCGACCAGCATCCCAAGGCCAAGGACAAAGCCGCTTACCAGACCGAGGCGGCCAATCTGATCGCGGACGCCTGCGAGCGCATCGGGTTGCCGCGTCCGCGCGAAGTGATTATCACGCCCGTGTCCGCCCATCTGGGCGTGCCGCCCGCGCACGCTTTTCCGCGCCTGCGCCGCAAGGACGGCAGCGAGCGGCGGCACACGCACGCCATCCTGGTTTTCGCCGAGCCAGTGCGCGGGCCGGTGCTGCTCGGCGCCGGGCGGTATCGGGGCTACGGCTTCTGCCGGCCGATGAACATGAGCCATGGCTGAGGAAACCCTGATTCCCGCGCACGGCGGCTACCGCAAGCTGAAGAGCTTTCAGGTGGCCCAACTGGTCTATGATCTGACGCTGCGTTTCTGCAATCGCTACGTGGACAAGCGCAGCCGCACCCATGACCAAATGATCCAGGCAGCCCGCAGTGGCGTGCAGAACATCGCCGAGGGCAGCGAGGTCAGCGCCACCTCGAAAAAGATGGAGATCAAACTCACCCAGGTGGCGCGGGCAAGCTTGGAAGAGCTGCGGCTGGACTATGAGGACTTCCTGCGCCACCGAGGGCTGCCGCGCTGGCCCTCGACGGACCCGCGCCGCCAGAACCTGGTGGACCGCCGGTGCCGCACGGTGGAGGAGTTGGCCGCGTGGGTTCGAGAGATGCATGAGAGTGGACGGAGTGGACCCCGTGGAAATAGAGCACCGTCCTCCGCGTCTACTTCGTCCACTTCTGCCACCCCTCCCACCTACCCCGAGATCGCCGCCAACGCCGCCCTCATCCTGATCAACGTCGCTGCCGCGCTGCTGGACCGCCAGATCGCCGCCCAAGCCAACGCCTTCGAGCGGGAGGGCGGCTTCACCGAACGGCTCTACCGCGTGCGCTCCCAGAAACGCCGGACCCGATGAACCCGCTTCCCACTTTCCACGACTTTTTCCACGCCTTGTGGGGTGCCGACAAGACTCCCTTCCCTTGGCAAACCCTGCTCGCCGAGCGCGCGGCCGCCCGCCCGTGGCCTGACGCCATTGACCTCCCCACCGCCGCCGGCAAGACCGCCTGCTTGGACATCGCCGTGTGGGCGCTCGCCGCCCAAGCCGACCGCCCCATTGGCCAGCGCACCGCCGCCCGCCGCATCTGGTTCGTGGTGGACCGGCGGATCGTGGTGGACGAAGCCTTCGAACGCGCCCAACGGCTGGCCGACAAGTTGGCTGCTGACCCCGCGCCCCCCATCCGGGCCGTGGCCGAGCGTCTCTTGGCTCTGCGCGGCCTGCCCTCGACCGAGCGTCCGCTGGCGGTCAGCCGCCTCCGCGGCGGTGTCCAGCGCGATGACCAATGGTCGCGCATCCCGTCCCAGCCTGCCATCATCACCAGCACGGTGGACCAACTCGGCTCCCGGCTGCTGTTTCGCAGCTACGGCGACAGCCTGCTGGCCGCGCCGGTCTACGCCGGGCTGGCAGCCAACGACAGCCTCATCCTGCTGGACGAAGCCCATTGCGCTGTGCCCTTCGTGCAGACGCTGCACGCCCTCAAGCGCTTTCGGGGCGACAAATGGTCCGAGTCCCCCAACCCCACTCCGTTCCACGTGACCATCCTCTCCGCCACGCCCCCGGCCGCCGTGGACGATGACCCGATCGAAATCTTCCCCGCGCCGGCCCAGCGCGCCCAAGCGGTGGACCACCCACTCCTCCAGCAACGACTGTGCGCCTCCAAGCCAGCCGTCCTCGAAAAAGTCCCTGACGAGCCCGCGCTCACCAACCGGCTGGCCAAGGCCGCCGCCGACTTTGCGCGGGCCGCCAAACGCCGTATCGGCGTCATCGTCAACCGCGTGGGCCGCGCTGCAGCCATCGCCGGGTCGCTCCGCGCCGAGGCCCGGCTGGGTCGGGCAGCCGAGGAAGACCCCGCCTTCGACGTCTCCCTCCTCACCGGCCGCATCCGGCCCTACGAGCGCCACCTCCTCGTTGGCCCTGATTCATCGCTGCACCGCATGCTCCGCGCCAGGGACCCCGAAGACCCGCTGCGCCCGCTCATCCTCGTTGCCACCCAATGCCTCGAAGTCGGCGCCGACTTCAGCTTCGACGCCCTTGTCACCGAGTGCGCCAGCCTCGACGCCCTCCGCCAGCGCTTCGGCCGCCTCAACCGCCTTGGCCTATCCGGCGACGCACCTGCCGTCATCCTCGCGGCTGAGACCCAGCTTCAGCAGCCTGACCCCATCTACGGCTCCGCCTTGAAAGCGACCTGGGAGTTCCTTCAAAGCCAGGCCATCAGCGAGCGCAGCGAGTCAGGCACTCAAAGCACTTGCTTGGACTTCGGCGTGAACAACCTCACCCCGCGCCTGCCCACCAGCGAGGAACTCCGCCCGCTGCTCGCCCCCGCGCCCGATGCCCCGATCTTGCTGCCCGCGCACTTGGACCTGCTCTGCCAGACCACGCCCATACCGCACCCGGAGCCGGACCTTGCGCCCTTCCTGCACGGGAAAGGCCGCGGCCAGCCGGAGGTGAGCGTCGTCTGGCGCTGCGACCTCGATCCAAGCCGCCTCGAAGACTGGCCCGAAATCGTCAGCCTCACCCGCCCCGTCGCGGGCGAAATGCTCCCGGTGCCCCTCTTCCGCCTCCGCCAATGGTTGCGCGACCACACCGGTGCGGATCCCACCGGCGACGTGGAAAGCTCGGCGCCCGAGACCGACACTCCCGCGGTCCGCGCCACTGCCACGCCGTTCCTGCTCTGGCGCGGACGCGATCGCTCCGAAGTGCTCACCGACCCGGAGCGCATCCCGCCGGGCGCGGTCGTCGTCTTGCCCATCCCCGCTGATCTCGCCGCCGCCGATGCCCTGGGCCAGACTCTGCGCGAGCAGGGCTTCGGCAGGGAGCGCCTCGACCTCTGGGAACTTGCCTGGCAAGCCGCTGGCAGGCCGCCGGCGCTGCGCCTCCACCGCGCCACCCTCGCACCCTGGCTGGCTGCCTGCCCGCCGCTCGCCGAGCTCCTGGCCCTCGCAGAGCGCGACGACTGGACCATCGCCGAACTCCGCGACGCCCTCGCTGCCGTCCGCGACTGGGCGCCGGGAGACGGCACACCTTCGCCACTCGATCCCTGGCTGCGCGACCTGTTGGGTAAAGGGGCCGACGTTCGCAAACGCGACGTGGCTGTCCACCCCGGTGGCGGGCTCATCCTGCGCGCTCCCGCGGCTACCCCTCCGGAAGAACCCGACCTTTTCGCCGACGAAGACGATGCCTGGAGCGAAGCGCCCGACGAAATCCTGCTCGCCGACCACACCGCCCAAGTGGAGCAGGCCGTGACCGCGCTGGCTCACTCCTGCCTCGACACCGACGCCGCCCCGCTCTTGCAAGCCGCCGCTCGCTGGCACGACGCCGGCAAACTCGATCCGCGTTTCCAGGCCCTCCTCCGCGCCGGCCTGCCGGACCCGGATCGGCCGCTCGCCAAATCCCCTGCCCAGCGGCGCTCCCGCGAAGAGACGCGTCGCATCCGAGAGGCAGCCGGCCTGCAAGAAGGCTTCCGCCACGAAATGCTTTCGCTCCAATTGGCTGAGCGGTTTGCCGCTTCCGCCCTCCCACCGGAAGACCGCGACCTGCTGCTCCACCTCATCGCCAGCCACCACGGCCACGCCCGGCCCTTCGCGCCGGTTTGTGAGGATCCCGAGCCGCTGGCACTCGTGGGCCAGTTGGGCGAGGGGACCATCTCGCTCAGCGCCGATGAGCGCTGCGGCCTCATTCCTCCGCACCGGCTGGACTCAGGCGTGAGCGACCGCTTTTGGCGGCTGGTCCGCCGCTTCAGCTGGTGGGGACTGGCCTACCGCGAGGCCATCCTGCGGCTGGCCGACTGGCACGCCAGCGCCCACCCAAAAACCGTGCCCACCGACTCCGTCTCCCTGCCATGAGCGCCCCGCCCCATCAACTCGACCTGCCTGCTCTCGACGGCACCAACCCGCTCGGCTTCCTGGCTGCCCTGGGCGCCCTGGCTGTCCTTTCCGAGACCGACCCCGGCCTCCGCCTCGGCTGGCGACGCGGGCCGAGATGGACGGCGTTCGTGGCACGGAACAAACCGGCCAGCGAGTCTGGCTTGGCAAGGTTTCTGGCCCGAAAGCTTCAAGGAAAGCCGGTCCAACCGGTTGCCGCGCAGCAGTGCTCGGCCGCACGAAAGGCCCTCGATACGGCCAAGAAGGCCCTGAAAGACGCCGAAGAACAACTCAGGTCGCTAAAGCTCCGCGGTAAAGAACGGGAGTCAGCGTGGGAATTGCAGGTCGGGCCGCGGCATCGCGACTTCACGGAAGCGCGGCGGAACTATCTCGCCGCACTCAAGCTTGCGGTGCCCTCACCCGAACTGGCGGTGGGGGACCGTCCTGACTGCACCGTGGAGGAATTCCGCGAACACAGTTGTGAAGCCTTGCTCACCGCCGGGATCGCCAGCCGGGGCGTGCCCGACCTGTTGATGGCCTTCGGCTGCGAGTCCGGCCCGGATCACGGACAGCGCATTACAGCCACGCCCTTTTGTTTCATCACCGGTAGCGGGCACCAGTGGTTCTTGAAAACAGCGCGGGACCTGATGGGCAACGCGTCTCTGGAAAGCGTCCGGAAGGCGCTTCTTCTGCCCTGGCACTACTCCGACCCCGGGCTCTCCATGCGCTGGGATCCGGTGGAAGACACCCGCTACGCCTTGCGCCTCGAAGACCCCAGTTCGGCCGGCGTCAGCACCGTCTGGATGGCCAACCTTCTGGCCTACCGCGCGCTCGTCTTCTTCCCGTGCGCCTGGGATGGCCGCGCTCTGGCCACGGCCGGCTGGACCGCCGATGGCGACTGCCTCACCTGGCCGCTCTGGGAAACACCGCTCAGCGCCGACACCCTCCGCTCCCTGCTGCGCCACCCCGCCTGGCGCGAGCCGAACCTGGCCGACTGGAAAGCCGAACTCCGCGCCCGGGGCGTGTCCGCCATCTACCGCTCCCGTCGCATCCAGGTCGGCAGCGGCGCCAACTACAAAGTCAACTTCACCCCAGCCCAGGCCGTCTGACCATGCGAGCTTCGCCTTCAACTGGTGTTTGGGCCGCTCCCTTCGATTCGGGAACGTTTGTGGCCGGCCGCTCCGCCGCATAAACTCAGCCCTACCGAAACCATGAAACACCACATCCTCACCACCGGCGTCAGCCTGCTGCAGAACTTCGCAAATGCCCAGTCCCCGCGACTCGGCCTCGAACAGACAGTCCGCCACCTCAAGGAAGTCGAACAATTCCTGGCCGCCGACCCGACCAGGGCCTCGGCCGAACTGAACTCCTTGCACGCCCGAACCGGTTTCCTTGATGTCCAGCGCAGGCCGGAGCTTGCCGTCACGCTTGTCCATACCGAGACCCAAACCGGCAAGTGTGTCTGCTCGCTCCTGGAAAAATTCCTCAAGCGGCGCGGCCTGGCCGTCCACAAGATCCCGGTGAAGGGCTTTGACAAACCGGCTGGGAACTACACCCCGGACTTTGCCCAGCACGAGGCCACTGACGCTCTGAACCAGATGCGCGAGCGGGTGGTCCCCCACGTGGCCCGCCTGCGGGAGAAGACGCCCGACCTCGAGATCGAGCTGAACTGCACCGGCGGTTACAAGGCCGAGGTGGCCGTGCTCTACGAACTGGGCCGCGCCCTGCGCCTCCCGGTCTATTACCTCCACGAAACCTTCAAAACCTGCGTCACCCTGCCGTGAACCGGAGGCCCGCCATTCCTAGGGCCGGCCGAGCAGTTACGCATTGCGACTGTCGCCACTGCCAGCGGCGAAGCCAGACGTCTGCGGACATCCTCGCTACTGGACGCCGATTGTCTGAGTCCGTAAATCCGCCGGTTGAAACAGTGAACCGATGAGTGAAGCGCAGACCATTTTGCTCGGCGATCTGTCCGGCTTGCAGGACTACCTGTTCGATGTGGCCGCCGAGGGCGGCGGCCAGGCGCGTCGGCTGCGAGCACGCTCACTGTTCATTTCCCTGCTCGCGGAGGCTGCGGCTTTGCGCGTGCTTGGGGCGGTGGACTGGTCGCGGGAACGGCTGGTTTTCAGCGCGGCCGGGAAATTCTTGCTCGCCGGCCCGCCCCTGACCGAAGCGGCCCGTCACGAAGCCGCCCGTGTGACTCAGCACATTTCCCAGTGGCTCTTTTCAGAAACCGGGGCGGCCCTGCGTTTGGCCCTGATGATCTCGGATCGGTCTCCGGGCCATTCGCTGCCAGAGGCCTATGACGCAGCCCAGGGCGCCCTGCTGCGGATGAAGTGGCAGCCTTGGGTCAACTTTGGCAACGGAATCGGTCGCTGGTCCTCTGCCAGGCTGGTGCTGCCGGCCATCTCGCCCCCGTGCGACCTCTGCCGCCGCCGGGCCGGGTGCCACACCGACCGCGATGAGGACGGTGAGAGCCGCTTGCTGTGCCAACGCTGCTACCAAGATGGCGAATTGGGCCGGCGCCTCCCTGTCGCGCGGTGGCTGGAATTGCACGACGCTCCGACCCTGGATGCGTGGGACCTTGCCGGTTTTGGGTTGCGCGTCGCTGGCGGAGACCGTCCATCACCAGAGGCTCGGCACGTGTTCGCCTTGACCAGCGCCTACCCACTGTCCGATCCGCGCATCGTTCCCCATCGGCTCGCCCGACACATCCCGCGCCAGGCCGACGGCGACCCGGTGGAATTCAAAGACCTGGCCGCGCGCGCTGAAGGTTCGCCCTTGTTGGGCGTGCTGAAGCTCGACGCCGACAACTTGGGCGCCACCTTCCGCAAAACCGTCCAGGGCGCCCCCGACTTCGGTGCCTTGCAGCGCTTGAGCCAACGCTTGGATGACTTCTTTGCCCGGCAGGTGGACGACATGCTGGCCTGCCCGCCGTGGGACGTGCTCTACATGGTTTTCTCCGGCGGAGACGACCTGCTGCTGGTCGGCCCGTGGAACGTCGTTTTCGATTTTGCCGGCCACGTCCAACAAGCCTTCGCCCGCGCCTTCGCCCGCGAGGGGTTGACGTTGAGCGGAGGGCTGGCCCTCATCAAGGCCACCTTCCCCATCCGCCGCGCCGCCGGGCAGGCTGATGACCTGCTGCACGAGGCCAAGTTCAAACCGGCGGCGGGCGCAGATGCGCCCAAGAACCAACTGGCCGCCTTCGGGCAGGTTTGGAAATGGTCTGACCACGCCGTGGTGCTGAACACCGCGCGCAAGCTGGCCAATTGGGTGCGCCAGGACGTGATGCCGCGCGGCTGGCTCCATACTTTGCTGGAACTGGCCGAATCCCGGAATCACGCCAGCAGTTCTCCCGTGACTGCGCGCCTGGCCTACCACATTGGCCGCAACTACCCCTGGGCCCGCGCTGATGGCGCCAAGGGCGATCTCCGCCGCTGGGCTGGCGCCCTCATGGCTGACTTCGATGCCGGCCGTCGGGCGGAAACCCGCTTGCTGCCGGCCATCCTGCGCTATGCCCTGATCGCTACCCGATCACCCAGCAAAGACAAACCATGAAACCTGACCGGCAATCCTCCTTCGGCCATCGCTCCTTCGCCAAGGCCTTCGCCGGCTCCGATCCCCCGCCGCCTCGCGACAACCCGCAGACCGTTGGCGACATCTGGCCGCGCTACCTCGAGGGCGGCTATTTCACGCCCGAGGGGCACCTGCGCCGCGACTACGTCTCCCGCGATCGCGTCGAACCGCTCGTCCGCGCCATGGCCAATGCCGACCCCAAACTGACGCAAAGCCAGATGCGGCGGTTCTTCCACCACTGCCGCGCCCTCGAAGCCCGCCTCCGCGCCCGCACGGCCACCTGGCCGGCGCTGGAGGCCGAGTTTTGCAAGCTGGACGCCACTGCTGCGCAGGCCTTCGGAAGAACGCCAGGAGAACGGAAAATACCGGCTCAGTTCTATGACTTCCTCCGCCGCAACGTCGCGGCGGTGCGTTCCGAGAAGGACTTTTTGCAGGGCTTCCTGCCCCATTTCGAGGCCCTCGTGGGCTTCGGCGCCCTCCACCTTCAAAAATCCGACCGCAACTAGACCATGAAGAAGACGACCCATCACTCGCTCACTGGCACCATTGTCTGCCTGAGCGGCCTCCGCATCGGCGGCAGCGATGACCTGCTTCAAACCGGCGGCACCGACCTGACCTGCATCAAGCACCCCGTCACGCTCCAGCCTTACCTCCCCGGCTCATCCCTCAAGGGCCGCCTCCGCTCCGAGATGGAACAACGCGAAGGCAAGTTCGGCGGACGCGACGCCAACGAGCCCTGCGGCTGCGCCTGCGACGACTGCCTCATCTGCCGCATTTTCGGCCCGCATAAGGCCAAGGCCCACAAGTTCGGCCCCTCCCGCCTGATCGTCCGTGACGCCCCGCTGACCAAGGGCGGCGAAACCGAGCTCAAGGCCGAGAACGTGATTGACCGCAAGACGGGTCAGGCCCAGCACCCTCGCAAAGTCGAGCGCGTCGTCGCCGGCTCCGAATTCGCCCTCAAGCTTGCGCTGCAAGTCTGGGACATTGACAACCTCTGCAAGTTCCGGGACGACGCCGGGCGGGAGCACACGGGTCCGCAGGCCCTCATTGAGTTCCTGCGCGAAGCACTCCGCCGTGTCCAGCGCACCGGCATTGGCTCCGGGGTGAGCAAGGGCTCCGGCGAAATCCAGTTCCGCGATCTCAAGCTTGACGGCCAGGACTTCTCTCTTTGATCCGCCGTGAAGCTGCTCCGCTTCAAGCTCCGGCCGCTCTCCGCCTGGCGCACCCCCTGGCAGGCCGACACTCTCGCCGGTCTGCTCTGTTGGACGGCCGCCCGGCTTGGCGAGCGCGACCTGCTGGAGGAAGGCATTACCGCTTCCGCCCTGCGCGGCGAACCGCCCTTCGTGCTCTCCGACGCATTTCCCGGTGACCTCCTGCCCATCCCGGCCGCCCTGCGCCTGCGCGACTGGCCGGAGGCGAACCGCAAAGCCGTCAAGCGCGCCCGTTGGCTGGCGCGCGGAGATTTCCTGGCGGCACGCGCTGGTCGGCCCCTGCAGGTCGAACAACTCCTCCCCGACACGGCCTTCCATCTCTGCGACCGGCTGCGCAACACCCTGGATCGTTCGAACCAGGGCACGCCGGACCGCGGCGGCCTTTGGCCCAGTGCCGAAACCTGGCTTGCCCCTGAGCACTCCTTTCTCTCGGTTTACGCCCGGGTGGCTGACTCCTTCGCGCCACACCTCACCCGCTTGTTCGAGGAATTGTCCGCCTCCGGCTTCGGGGCCGACACCTCCGCCGGCCTCGGCCAGTTCGAGCCTTGCGGCGAGCCGGAATCCGCCGACTGGCTGGACGAGGCTGCCGCTGCGCCCGGCGGCTGCGTCACCCTCTCCACCTTCCAGCCGGCTCCGCACGATCCCACCGAGGGCTGCTGGGAAGCCTTCGTGAAGTATGGCAAACTGGGGCCGGGCTTCGGCCTGGAGAATGTCTTCAAGCGCCCTCTCCTCATGCTCCGGCCGGGGGCCTGCTTTGCGACGCCGCAAGCCCGCCCGTTCCTCGGCCGCGCCATCCCGACCGAGGAACTGTTGCCTGCCGACACCGCCGAATCCTTACGCGGCCTGGGCCGGCGCTGTGTCCATTTCGCATTTGGGCTTTCGGTGCCTTTCCCGCCGCCATGATTCTTCCCCTGCTGCTCGCCCCTTTCAACGACTCGAACTGGCGGCGTACGGCATCGCCGGCGCCAAAACGGCGCGGCGGCCCCAGGGCGGGCTACTACTCTGGCGAACGCACATGCTGCTTGGACGCTTCCAGCTCCCAGGCCCGAGCTTTCGCTCCGTTCTTTGACAACTGAACCCGCGAGCGGCGGGGTGACGCGGCCCCCACGCTGCGCCGCTCGCTTTGCAGAAACCGTTGGCCCGTTGGCTACTTGGACAAAGGCCGAGCGGTCCGTTGGCCCTGGACCCCGCACGGCTGCCCCACCGCTCGCGTCTGGCTGTTTGAGCTTTTGACACCAAACGAGTTGCACGCATACGGTTTCCGCGCTCACGCGAGCGCGGCCCCGTTGAAGCATGAAACACTTCATGCGGCGCATAACCAGGGTCGGAAGTTTCC
>FWPU01004517.1_pt1 | contig 32254 bp, 27 predicted proteins | sample 2228361 | NCBI WGS metagenome assembly FWPU01 (sample SAMEA103939777, study PRJEB20133) | metagenome
CGTGTTGATCCAGTGGCTCGTGCCCTGGATCGCCGGGCGGCTGCCCGGGCGCCTGCGCTTCCACCTGCTGCCCATCGTGCCGGTGGCCCGGCTCCTGATCCTGGCCATCGCCCTGTGGCAGGTGGCCATCCTGCTCATCGAGCCCTCCCCCCAGAACATCCTGGCCATCGTGGGCACCCTGGCCGTCGCCCTGGGGTTTGCCTTCAAAGATTACGTCAGCAGCCTGATTGCAGGGGTGGTCGCCATCTACGAGCGACCCTACCGGCCTGGCGACTGGGTGACCATTGGCGGGGACTACGGGGAGGTGCGATCCGTGGGCCTGCGGGCCATCCAGATCGTCACGCCAGACGACACCGTGATCCACATCCCCCACAACCGGCTGTGGACGGAGAACATCGCCAACGCCAACGACGGCCAGCGGGAGCATCTCTGCGTGGCTGATTTTTACGTCCACCCCGCCCACGGCGCCGGACAGGTGCGGCAGGTGCTGCGGGACGTGGCCCTCACCAGCCCGTACACTCAGTTGCGCCGTCCCATCACGGTCATCGTGCGGGAAGAGCCCTGGGGCACCCACTATCGCCTGAAAGCCTATCCCCTGGACGGCCGGGATGAATTCCAATTCATCAGCGATCTCACTGTGCGGGGCAAGGCTGCCCTGGAGGAGTTGGGATTGCAGCCGGCCAATGTGCTGCCGGCGGTGACGGCGACACCCCCCATTTGAGCGCCCCATTTTAAAGCGCCGGGCAGATTTGGGCCTGCCCGTGATCGTTGGCGTATAATAATCCCAAACCCATCCCCACCGATGATGCCCCACAGGCGACCTGTCCTGCCGCTGGAGTGGCGCCGCCAGCCCCGTGCAGAGGCCCTCCACCGGCAAGCTGTTGTGGCTGAAACCGGTTTCACATCAGGAAGGAATCACACCCATGTCCACCACCCAATCTCCATACAAGGTCCGCGCCGTCCACTGTGACTACCGGGCCAGCGACGACGAGGTCTACGAAGCCCTCAAGCGGGCCACCGATCCCCTGACCGAGAGCTGGGAACGCCTGCGCAGGGCGAAACGCATCGGCATCAAGTTCAACCAGGACAAGGAACCGAAGAACCGGGTCTATTTTGAAGGCCAGTTGCAGCAACTGGTCACCAAAAAGGTCGGCCGGGCCGTGCTGCGGCTGCTGCGGGAACGGACCGACGCGGAGCTCATCGCCGCAGATGTGAGCTTCTACACCATGTACAACGGCGCCACGGTGGAGGAGACCACCACCTTCGCCGACCTCTTTCAGGAGTTCGGCGTCACCTACGTGGACGGCACCCGGCCGCCCTATAAGGTGGTGGAGGTGCCGGGAGGCGGCCAGATGTTCCGCCAATACCTCCTGCCCGAGGGAGCCGTGGAGGTAGACGAGTTTATCTCGGTGGCCAAGATGAAGAACCACGCCTTCATGGGCGTGACCCTGACCCTGAAGAATCTCTTCGGCCTGATGCCCGGCGAGCCCGAGGGCCACACCCGCACCTACTTCCACCACCTGGTGCGTATGCCCTACATGCTGGCCGACCTGGGCCGCATCTTTAACCCGGTGCTCAACATCATCGACGCCACCATCAGCCAGGCGGGCCGGGAGTGGGGCAACGGTCGAGAGGATGGCCCCACCCGCATCACCAACGCCCTCATCGCTGGCAACCACACCATCGCCACCGACGCCTGCGCAGCCTATCTCATGGGCCACGACCCCCAGAGCGACTGGCTGACCGAGCCCTTCCACCGAGACCGCAATTCCCTGCTGGTAGCGGCCGAGGCCGGCTTCGGCACGGTCAACCTGGACGAAATTGACTTCCAGTCGGAGGTGCAGGCGCCCCTGGGGCACTTCTACGCGGTGCTCACCGACCCGATGGAGACAGTCATCAGCTGGCGGCGAACCACCGCCGAGCAGGCCCTCTACTACCTGGACCATCAGCGGGAGTTGGTGGACAAATACGCCGGCGAGTACATCTTGCTCCAGGACGGCGAGGTGCGCTGGCACAACACGGTCAGCGACCTGCGGGTCAGCCGCCGCATCCTGGCCGGGGAGAAGAAGGAACAGGCCATGTGGATGAAATACGTGGACCCCGAAGAGCGGGAGGGCGAGCACTACGAGGTCTACGACCACGCCTTGCGCCAGGCCAGGGCCGCGGTTGCCTGAGTGGCCCGCCTGTCGAGGCCATGCCCTGGGCGCTTCTGCTGACGCCTTCCCTGACCAGCGCGCTGGCGGACCGCCCAGGGCACGGAGCTTCCGTTACCAAGCGGGCACAGCCTCCTGGCTGGCCCGGGCCTCCCGGATCACCGCCTGGGCCAGCACCCGGGTGGACGAAAGCAGGGGCACCGGCAGATCCCCGTCGCGGAGCACCAGGGGGATCTCCGTGCAGCCCAAAATCAGGGCCTCGGCCCCAGCTTTCACCAGCTCCGCGCCCACCGCGCGCAGCAGATGCACCGGCTCACCGTCCAGGACACCGGCCTTGATCTGGTAGACTGCGTCCATGATGGCAGCTATAGCCGCCTGGCCCGGCACCAGCGCCGTCAATCCCTCCGCAGCCAGGGCATCCTGGTAGAGGTGACACTGGAGGGTGCCGCTGGTGGCCAGGATCCCGATACGCCGGAGGCCCGGCCAGCGCGTCATAATGGCCTGGGCCGTCTCCCGGATCATGTGCAGGATGGGCACCCGACACTGGGCCTGCAAGGCCTCCCAGTAGTAGTGGGCCGTGTTGCAGGGCACGGCGATCAGTTGGGCGCCCATCCGTTCCAGCAGGTGGATACCTGCCACCATCTGGGGCAGCGGGTCCGTCCCGCCGTGGAGGATAGCCGCCGTGCGGTCGGGAATGGTGGGATCGTTGTGGATCAGGATGGACAGGTGCTCCTGATCCCGGCGCGCCGGGGTGAGGCTCACGATCTGGTGGAAGAGGTCCACCGTGGCTGCGGGCCCCATGCCCCCCAAAATACCTACCACTTTTGCCATACTTGCCTCCTGGCCTCAATGCCCTGCTGGAGAACGGTTGAAAGAAGGGCCAGTCATCTGGCCCCAAGGTCCCTTCCATTCTACCCCAACTTTCGCCAGCGGTCACCGTAGAGACGCGCAGATGGCAGGGATACTTGAAAGGGAAACGCCATGTCCCTCGCCACCCTCTTTGAAGATTGGATCCCCAGATTTCACAGATGAACACAAATTTTGCCAGGTTTCTCGCTGGCAAACCTATCTCCCGCCAGGAGGCCGGATCTCCAGGGTGGAGCGTGCGCCTGTCTCAAGCGGTCAGTGGTCGATTTGCGCCCTCGTAGAGTCGTTTTTGTCATCTGTGCCATTTGGGCCATCTGTGGATCTAACCGCGAAGTGCCAATCGGACCGGGGATGTGGTAGGATTGGGACAGGAACATCACCCGCATGAAACCAGCCTGGGAGCTACATCATGGTACAGGAACGAGAAGAACGCCCTCTGCTGGCCATCACCCTGGGGGACCCGGCTGGCATCGGTCCGGAGGTCATCGTCAAGGCGCTTCAACACCCCGAACCCTGGGAACACTGTCGCCCCCTGGTGATCGGCGACAGCCGCATCCTGCGCCGGGCCATGGCGTGGGTGGGTGGGCCGGTCCTGGCGGTGGAAACGGTGGCCAGCCCCCAGGAGGGCCGCTACGTCCCCGGTACCCTGACGGTCCTGGACCTGGGCAACGCGGATCCCGCGATCATCCAGCCGGGCGAGATGCAGGCTGCGGCAGGCAGGGCCGCGGTGGAGTACGTCTTTCGCGCCTGCGACCTGGCCCTGAGCGGCGCGGTGGATGGCGTGGTCACCGCGCCCCTGAACAAGGAGGCCATGCACCTGGCCGGCTACCCATACCCGGGCCACACGGAGCTACTGGCCGAACGCACCGGCGCCCAACGGGTCAGCATGCTCCTGGTCGGCCCCAGGCTGCGGGTGGTCCACGTGAGTACCCACGTCTCCCTGCGGGAGGCCATCCACCGGGTGACCCCGGAACGGGTGCGGGAGGTCATCGGGCTGGCCCAACATGCCTGCCAGGCCCTGGGCATCCGACACCCGCGCATTGCGGTGGCCGGCCTCAACCCCCACGCCAGCGAGGGCGGCCTCTTCGGCGATGAAGAAGCCCGGGCCATCGAGCCGGCCATTGCCCAGGCCCGGGCCGACGGCCTGGCCGTCTCCGACCCCCTGCCGCCGGACACGGTCTTTCTGCGGGCCGTCCAGGGGGAGTTCGACATTGTGGTGGCCATGTACCACGACCAGGGCCACATCCCCATGAAGCTGCTTGCCTTCGACAGCGGCGTCAACGTGAGCATCGGCCTGCCCATCATCCGCACTTCGGTGGACCATGGCACAGCCTTTGACATCGCCGGCACCGGCCGGGCCCGGGAAAGCAGCATGTTGGCAGCCCTGGATGTGGCCGCACAGATGGCCCGGGCCCGACGCGCGGCCCGCCCCACAGTGGACCGGTGATGGGCCATGGCGCAACCGGCGACCCTCCTGATCCTGGCCGACGACTTGACCGGCGCGGCGGACTGTGCGGCCCGGTGTCATCATGCGGGACTGTCGGCCCAGATCCAGGTTACGCCGCCTGAGCCGCCCCTACCGCCCGGCGCGCTCGCCTTCACCTCCGACTCTCGCCACATGCCCCCCAGGGAGGCGGCCCGCCGGGTCTCGGCGCTGGTGGCTCCCCTGCGGGGCGAGCCCCACACCCGCTGGTACAAAAAGATCGACTCCACGTTGCGGGGCAACCTGGGCAGCGAGCTGGAAGCCATGCTGCGGAGCCTGGCCCAGGACCGCCCCCTACCGCCGGCGATCCTCTGCCCGGCCTTTCCCGCCCAGCGCCGGGGCCTGGAAGACGGCTACCTGGTCCACGAACAGACCCCACCCCGCACGGTGCACCTGCCCACCCTGCTGGAAGCCCAGGGTCAGCTCCCCGTGGCTGCCATCCCCCTGGCTGTCGTTCGCCAGGGCACAGGGGCGCTGGCCGAAGCCCTGGCTGCAGCCCATGGGCAGGGCGCACAGCTGCTGGTGGTGGATGCCCTGGCCGACACCGACCTGGCGTACCTGGTCGCCGCGGCCCGCCAGGCCCTACCCCAGGCCCTCTTTTGCGGCAGCGCAGGCCTCATGGGCGTGCTGGCAGTGGAACTGGCCCAGGAGTCCGGGACCCTGCCCACCGTCCAGGCGATTTCGCCGGCCGGGCATACGGACTGGAGACGAGCACTGGTGGTGGTGGGCAGCGGCAGCGAGATGGCACATCGGCAACTGGCAGCCCTGGGCCGATTGCCCCAGGTGCGTACCCTGGAAGTCACCCTGGAACAAACCGGCCCACCGTTCCCGGAGGCCTTCCTGGCGCCGCCATCGACTGAACCGACGGCCTGGGTGCTCCACCTGCCGCGGCCCGCCCCTGACGTCCCTCTGGAAGGGGAACGGGCCCGGCGGCTGGTGGCCCACCTGGCCAGGCTGGGCTATGGGGCCGTGGCCCGCCTGGAGCCGGACCTGCTGCTGGTGGTGGGGGGCGACACGGCCATCCACCTGCTCCAGGAGCTGGGACTGAACCGCTTGACGGTGCTGGGCGAACTGCTGCCGGGCATGCCCCTGGCAGAGGGTGTGGACGCCGCTGGCCGCCTGCGGCGGGTTATCTTGAAAGCGGGCAACCATGGGGATGGGGAGACCCTATGCCGGCTGCTGGGCCTGAACGCCGGTTAACCCTCTTCCCCGCCACCGCGGCCCGCCCGGAGCCGGGCCAGGTAGTCGGCCACCAGCCGGGTGTGGAGGGGAAAAGCCATGTCCACCGGTTCGGTGAGGATGGTACGCTCGCTGACCTCCCCTGTGGGTTCAAAGGGCGGCAGGTCGGTGGCCGGCAAGGGCGGCACCTGGCCGCAGATAACCAGGGTTCCATCCGGCGCGCTGAAGACGGCCACCGGCTCCATGGCGGCCGGGTCTATGGTGACGCCCGCCTCTTCGTACACCTCCCGGGCGCCAGCCTCCTGCCAGGTCTCGCCCCAATCCACGTAGCCGCCTGGCAGTGCCCACCACCCCCGGCGGGGTTCGATGTTGCGCCGGACCGCCAGGACGCCTGAACCCACCGGCACCAGCACGATGGTGACGGGGATGGGATTGCGGAAGGAGACGTTGCCACAGCGGGCACATTGCCGGGGCCAGGGCAGGTGCGGCGGGAAAGGTGCCCCACAGTAGGAACAGTGGCTGTGGGCTTCGTAACGGGACCGCTCTCCCATGGGGCTGCCTCAGGCGATCACCGCCATGGGCAGGCCGTAGAGCCGGCAGGCCGTCTCCCCCATGACCCGGGCCCGCAGCTCTGGGGGAAAGGCCCGGGCGGCAAAGTCGGGCGTGTCGCCGTCCCAGTGGGGATAGTCGGTGGAGAACATGAGCATGTTGCCCGCGTCGAACATCTCCAGGATGGCGGTGAAGTGGCGTCGATCCTCGGGCTCTTCCAGGGGCTGGGTGGAGAGGAGCACGTGCTCCTGCACGTATTCGCTGGGTGGGCGCTCCAGCCATGGGGTGGTCATGCGCAGGGCTTTCCAGTTTTTGTCGAAGCGCCACAGGATGGGCGGCAGCCAGGAGACGCCCCCCTCCAACATGACGAACTTCAGGCTGGGAAACTTGACGAAGACCCCCTCCACCACCATGCTCACCAGGTGGGCGATGTAGCTGGAGACCAGGTTGGTGTGCCATTCGAAGTAGCTGGTGGGATAGCCGGCCACCGTGGGTGGCCCGGAGATGCCCACCCCCTCTGTGCCCGGGTGGATGGCCACGGGCAGGTTATGGGCCACCGCGGCCTCGTAAATGGGGTGGAAGAAGCGCTGGCCGTAGGGCATGCGGGCCGCGCTGGGCATGATTACCTGGACCACGCCGGGATGATCGCCCAGGCGGTGGATCTCCCGCACGGCCAGCTCCGGGTCGTTGGGATAGACGGCGATGGATGCCCGGTAGCGGGGATCGGCCGGCAGCCAGTCGTGGATCACCACATCGTTCATGGCCGAAATCAGCGCCGCAGCGTAGTCTGGCTCCGGCGAGACGCCCAGGTGCAGGACCGAGCCCACGTTGAGGATGCCATAGCTGATGTGATATTCGTCCAGCAGGTGCTGGGCCAGGGCCTGGGGGCTCTGCTCGATCCGGGAGCCGTCCTCCAGGACGGCATCCACCCGATTCACGCCGTTGGGATTCCAGTAGCCCAGGGTACCGGAGCTACGGTTACCGGACAGAAAGCGGGTGCGCCACGGCTCGGGCAGAAACTCCGCCACCCGGTCACTATCCAGACCGGGGTGGATGTCGGTGTCAACAATCAGGGCTGGGGTGCTCATGGATTTACCTTTCTGCGAACGATGGATTTGTGATTGTCTGAAAGAAGGGAGCGAACATCATGGCGACCATTTTTCTGGCCTATCATGGCGGCCTGGCTGTCTTGAAGCCGGTCCAAGGCAGCTGGCAGGCCGACATCCACCTGCTGGGCCACGACTGTCACGCCCTGGCCGTGGATCCCCACTGCCCGGGACGCATCTACTGTGGCACCTTCGACGCCGGGCTATGGCTGAGCGACGATGAAGGCCAGCGGTGGCAGCCGGCACCCGGACCCCTCCCCCACGAAGCGGTGATGGCCGTGGCGGTGAGCCCCCACCAGGCCGTCAACGGCTACGGCGTGCTCTGGGCCGGCACAGAGCCCAGCGCGCTCTTCCGCTCGGAGGACGGCGGCCGGAGCTGGGTGGAGCGGACCGGCCTGCGCAGGCTGCCCTCGGCCCCCACGTGGAGCTTCCCGCCCAGGCCGTGGACCCACCACGTGCGCTGGATTGAACCCGACCTGGCTCAACCGGACCGCCTCTTTGTAGGCATCGAACTGGGCGGCGTCATGCGCAGCCTGGACGACGGGGAAACCTGGGAGGATCGCAAACCCAACTCCCAACCCGACTGCCACACCCTGCGCACCCATCCCCAGGCGCCGGGCACCGTGTACGAGGCAGCCGGCGGCGGCTTTGCCGCCAGCTACGACGGCGGCACCACCTGGCACCGGGAAGACGAGGGCATGGCCCATCACTACTGCTGGGGCCTGGCGGTAGATCCGGCCGACCCGCACACCGTGGTGGTCTCCGCTTCTCCGGGGCCGCGCCAGGCCCATCAGGACAGCGCCGCGCAGGCCACCCTCTACCGGCGCTCCGGGGATGGCCCCTGGCAGCCAGTCCACAAAGGCCTGCCCCCGTCTCGAGGCACCCGGGCCTACACCCTGGCCACCCATGCGGCCGAACCGGGTATCTTCTACGCTGCAACCCGCCAACGGCTCTTCCGTTCGACCGACGCTGGTCAAAGTTGGAAAGAAGTTCCGGTGACGTGGCCGAATGGCGTCCATTTTAACACGGTCAACGCCCTGGCGATCCATGCCGGCCCTGGATGAAACTGTCGGAGCAGCGCCTGGCGTGTGGCCTGCATCCCGCTTGAACGAAGGGACAAGGGGTGGTACAATCCCCCCAGGGATAGACTTCCCGGTTGAAAATTAATACCGATTGCCCAATCAAGAGCCATCGTAGGTCATGTTTTCATACGTGAGCGCTGGTTCGGTATGAAAACCGGATCTACGAAATCATGCGTGCCACTGGGTAAGACAATCGGCATTAGGACAGTTGGTATACAATTCGGTATTCGGCATAAGGTGAGGATGCCCCATGCTGGACACGCTCCGCATGCTGCGTGAACTGGAAGCGGTCATGGACCCGACGGCTGCCCAGAAGATCGTCGAGCTGGTGGCACGCGTCTACGAAGATCTACGGGACCAGCCGAGCCGGGCCGATTTCGACGAACTGAAGGGCATCGTCCAGCAACTGGCTGAAGCCCAGAAACGCACCGAGGCGCGAGTCGAAGAGCTGGCCGAGGCCCAGAAACGCACCGAGGCGCGAGTCGAAGAGCTGGCTGAGGCCCAGAAACGCACTGAAGAACGAGTCGACACCCTCGCCCTGCGTATGGAAGAGCTGGCCGAGGCCCAGAAACGCACCGAGGCGCGAGTCGAAGAGCTGACGGAAGTCGTCCAGGGCCTGGCTATCGACCAGAAGGAAACCCGCCAGCTACTGGGTAATCTGACCCATACCATCGGCTACACTCTAGAAGATCGGGCCTATCGTTCCCTGCCCGCTCTCCTGGAACGGGACTACGGCATTCGCCTGGTCAATGGGCTGGTGCGCCGCTATGTCACCGATAACCGGGGCAACAAGGTCGAGATCAATGTCTTCGGCCGGGGCACTCGCAACGGCGACGAGGTCACCATCATCGGTGAAAGCAAGAGCCAGCTCTCCCAGAACGACATCGACCGTTTCCTCAGCCGCCGGGTGGCACGCCTCCGGGATCAGTTCCCCAACATCTTCCCACTCTTCATCACCTATATGGTCAGCGATGAGGAGGTGGAAGAGTACGCCCGGGACCAGGGAATCGCCCTCTACTACTCCTACCAGTTCGATATCTGAGTGCGCTGGCGGCTGCGAACCGGCGATGCATAACCGTCGGCTACCATCTTGCCTCGGGAATGGCCTGGGGGCACCTCTTCAGTTTTCAGCCAACACCAGGGCGGCGTCAAAGTACCAGGTCTCCTCTGAGACAAAATGCCAAAGTCCGCTGGCACTGCCGACGGGCACCATGCGCAGGGCCTTGGGCCAGGGCACCCGGCGCCAGCCGTCCGGCGTGGGCACCAGGGGCGTGGAGGCTCGATTCACCAGGCGCCAGATGCCCGGCAGCACCGGCTCCGCCTTGCCGACCAGGTCATCCGCCAGGGTCAGGCGTGGCGGCGCCTCGTCGGTGGGTTCCATCTCATCCAGGTAGCAGGCCAGCACGTAGGCCAGATCCAGCTTGTGGGCACTGGCATAGAAACCCACATACTGGGATGGCAGATCCTCGATGGCGAAAGGCGTGAAGGGTCCCAACAGATCCCGGGGCGGCTGGTTCTGCCAGGCCTCAAACCGGCGACTCCAATCCAGGTAGATGCCCAGGGCCACGCCCAAAACCCGGTCGCGGGGCACCCGTCCCGAAACCCAGTAGTAGGCCGTGTAGCCGGTGATACCACCCCGCAGGCCCTGCTGAATCACCACCTGGTCCCCGCCCCGGGCCACCGCGGCGTGGACATCTCGAATCACCTGGGCCGGGTCGCCGGTGGCAAAGTGGGCGGTATCGAACCAGCCATAGCGCTCGCTGTAGAGGTAGTGGTCCCGGGGTAACTGGCCGACCACCCCGTCTCGGAATTCACATTCCAGAAGCGGCACCTCCTCGCCACCGGCCAGCAGATGGGCGACGCGGGCGACCGGGCTGACACCCAGCCAGGCGGAAAGCACCAGGGCCAACGCAAAAAGCACCTTCCCACCGGTGGCTTCCTGCCGCCGACGCCAGAGCCGCCACCCTATCAGCTGCAGCCGTACCCACAGACGAAGCAGAACAGAGACAACATCCCCGCGCCAAACCATGGCCACCAGTATCCTTGCATGCATTGGAGGTGGGGAGATGCCAGGGCATTGCGAGCCGATTCGCTCCAAGGAGCGCGTCCTGCTCCATTCTATTGTACCCCAATGGCGTCGCCGGCCAGAATCTACAAGGTCCACTCGTCCACTTCAGCGGCCCGATTTTCCCCATTCGATTCATTCCAGGGTCAGGGTGTAGGGCTCGCCTGGCCGGCCCTCCAGGGTCACGGCCAGGAAATCATACCCCCAGCGCCGCGCTCGGGTCACCGGCCATGACTCGCCGTTCACCCGACAGGCCTGGGCCGCCGGGGCAAGCCAGAGCACGGTGGCTTCGGGCAGGGCGGCTGGCGTCTCCAGGGTGACCTGGACAGCGCCGTGGGCCTGGCCATAGTTCCGCCACGTGGCCTGGCGGCGGGCCCGCTCCCAGGTGTTGATCTCCCGGGCCGTCCACCAGGCCATGCCCGCCGCCCGACAGCGCTCGACCATGGTGTGGATGGCCTGGGCTACCCCTGGCTTGCGAATGTGGGCCGGGTGGAAGAGCAGATGCAGGACGCCATGGCTGCGCAGCACCGCCTCCATCAGGGCCGGCCCCAGGGCCTCGGGGGCGAAGACCTCCAGATCCTGGGTCGGCGTACACAGCTCCAGGACCTCCAGACGCTCCCCGACGAAGTCAATCGGGAAATAGGGGTGACAGGTGCCGAAATTGAACCCGGCCTCGCCTGTCTTGGACGCGCCCTTGGACTGATCCAGCTGGATGCCCTGGCCCAGGCACCATCGAAAGAGCTCCGTGTCCCCCTCCCAGCGCAGGTAATGGTTCTTGTTGGTCACCGGCCGCTCGCCGCCGAACAGGTCCACCAGCTCCTCCCACTGGCGGACGAACTGCTCCTGGCTCCAGGGGAGCCCCGGCGTCATGCTGTCGTAGTGCATGGCCAGCTCGTGGCCAGCATCCCGGATAGCCGCCGTGAGCTCGGGCGGATACCCCGGCGGGATCACACACCAGGTGGTCCGTACGCCCGCCCGGTTCACCACTTCTAACAGCTCCCAGCCCAGCTCCACGTCGTTGCCGTCGGTGTCATGGGAGAGGTGGGCCAGGGCCGGCAGGTTGCGGGGATAGAGCCACAGCAGGGGCAGGGCCACACCCTGGACGGTGGCCCCGTGGAAGATGGTCCGCAGCAGCAACTCCCGCCAGAGGTCCGCCACTGGCTCCAGGAAAGCCTGAAGCCCTGGCACCCCAGGGACCGGCTGGCGGTCGAAGATCCAGTCCAGCACGCCGCCGTCCCCGCTCTTCAGCACCCGGTCCTCCACAGGAGCCGTGCCATCGGGCGCGGAGACGCCATCTCGGGTGACGCCCACCCCTTGCTGAATGCGCACCAAGGTCCCCGGCAGGTCCGCGGCGAGAAAGAGACAGCGGCCCTGGCCGATCTCCCGTTCGGTGAGGGCCACCCGGGGCGTCTCCCGCTGGTGGGCGTCCAGCACCGAGGCCAGCACCCTCGCGCCGGCAGGGCGAGCCGGCAGGCCGTTGAAGAAGTGCAGGGGCAGACGCAGGTGGGCCACGGCAGGGTGGTGGCCCTGCCTGGGGGCCAGATAGCCTTCGCCCAGGGTGCCCGCGCCGCCGCCAAAGCTGCGGTAGGCCGGAGGCTCAGGCGTCACGCCCAGCAGGTCCGCCAGCCCCCCGGTGCCGGCCACCGCGATCCAGACGCCGCCCGCCGCCACCCAGCGCCGCAGTTCCTCCTGGGTGCCTTCCGACAGGACGGCATCGCCAACGGTGACCAGGATGGCCAGATGGTCCAGCGCGGCATCCAGGGCCTCAGGCAAGACGGCCCGGTAGCAGAGGCCGGCATGTGCCAGCACCTCGTGCATGTAGTCGGGGTATGCCACCGTCCGGCCGGCATTGGGGGCCGGTTCCGGCAGGATGCAGAGCCCCAGGGGCGCAGTCTGAAGATCCATGGCTCACAGCTCCCGGAGGTAAACCCGCTGGCCCCGGTCCACGCTCAGGTCGATGGCCTGGCCGATCTGGACTGCCTCCACCATTTCGGCAGGATCCACCGGGCTACTGCCCCCCTGCAGGCAGGCCAGGATGCGCTTCATCCCCTCCCGGTAGCAGTCGCTGATGTCCAGGGTGACGCTGTGGACGCCTTCCCGCCCCAGGGCGGTGGCCCGGAAGGCATACTTCGCGTCCACCGTGAGCTCCAAGGTGCCGGTGGCGCCGTCGGGCCAGGCACACAGGACCACCACCGTGCCGTTGCCCTGGTCATCCACGGGCGGCCCCTCCAGGGCATGGACCCACTCCACCCCGGTGCCCTGGGTCATGAGCATGAGCTCGATGCTGTGGATGGCGTAGAAGATGGCGCCGCCGTAGGGGTTGCGGCGGGTAGCCGGCCCGGTATAGATGCCGGCGCGCACGCCGCCCAGTTGCCGGGCCGTAGCCAGAAAGCGTTGGGTGTCCTGGCTGAAGCGGACGGTAGAGAAGGAGGTGAAGGGCGCGCCCGACTGGGCCGCCAGTTGGACGATGGCCCGGGCATCTGGCGCGGTGGTGGCCAGGGGCTTGTCGATGAAGGTGGGCACGCCGGCCTGGAGGAAGGGCCGCACCAGCTCCAGGTGGAGGCCGCCGTGGCGGGTGACACAGAATATAGCGTCCACCTGGCCCAGCATCTCCTCCGGGCGGGCGACGATGGCCTCAATTCGGCCATGTTCGGCCACCTGACGGGTGCGGGCCGGGTCTTCGCCCCAGATGGCCACCACCCGCGCGTCGGCGTCGGCCTGGTAGCTGGGGTGGTCGGGTCGATTCAAAATTTCGGAAAACCGTTCGGCGTGGCTGTTGTCGCTGCCGAGAATGCCAATTTTCAACATGGGCTCGCTCCGTTGTACAGGGTTGAGATACAGGGTGGAGGGACGATGGATGAAGGGCCGTGAAACATTGGGTTACAAGGCTACGGCGGCGAGGGCAGGGGAGGGATCAGGACGCTGGTGCCGGCGTGGGCAAGGCGCAGCCCCCCTTCAGCGCCGGATGCCGAAGGAGGAGACCAACTGCCGGCCTCGTCGCAACAGAAAATCCACCACCGCACCTGCTCAGGGCTGTCCAGAGTCTCGGTGAAGATCCAGGTGAGCTCCCCCCGGCTGGCCCCATGGCGGGTCAGGCCCTGGGTATCCACAGCGCCCGGCAGGGTGCCGAACCAGAGGGCATGGCGGCCATCGTCCAGGCGGGCCCATCCATGGCGAAAGGCCCAGGCCAGGTATGCGCCCCCGTGCCAGGCCGTCTGAACCTGGACGCCGGCCGGCAGGCCCCGCAGCTCATCCTGCACCACCACCGCGGCCAGGGGAGCCTCCAGCAGCCAGACTGTACGACGAACGCTGGCATCGGCCGGCAGCTTTTCATAACAGCGGGTGATATCCACCTGGGCATACTGCCAGCCCTCAGGGGTCTCCCCCACCGCCAGCAGCCGACCACCCCGGTTCACCTGCACCGCACCGTCGAAGACCGGCGCGTTGTGGGCGTGGACGCCCAGGGTGAAGTCCCGTTCCTCGCCGGGGCGATACTGCTGATAGCCGGGGTCGGTGATCCAGAAGCGGCCCTGCCAGCCGATGACCACCTGGCCGCCGTCCCGATGGAGGTGACTCATGTCGCCTCGGTTGAGGCTGATGGCGACCAGCCGGTGGGGCCTCTCCCAGCCGGTCCGCAGGGCAACGGCGTTGGCCAGGACCGTGGGCGCTGGGCGGGGTGGTGCGTCCGGCAGTTGGGTTGGCTCCGGCAGGTGGGCGGCTTCCTGGAGGGCGGCCGCGGACATGCGCACCAGGGGCAGGCGGCGTGCCAGCCAGAGGGCCGGGCCATGACTCCGCCAGCGGGCCAGCCGCAGCAGCACCGTCATCCAGAAGGGCATCTCCGGCTCCACATCGGACAGGGGCGCGTGGAGGTCGAGCCGGCCGGGCAGGGTGAGGTGCAGCAGGTCCTGGCGCACGCTGTCCAGGGCGGGACCGTGGTCGGCCACCAGGGCCTCCCGGTCGGGCAGCCCGGCCAGCCATTCGGTCACAGAATCCAACAGGTAGCCATCGTACGCGGTGCCCTCGGTGTGGGGCGGGTCGGCCATGCGCAGCTGGCACCAGGCGTGGAAAGCGTCCCGAGCTCGGGCTTCCAACACCTGGGCCTGGGGATGGTCGATAATGCGGGCCAGTTGGGCGTTGCGGACCAGCACGATGGTGGGGATGTTGTGAAGCCGGGCAGGAGTGAGGGGCGCCGGGTCCGCCCAGGTCTCCTGATACCAGGGCCAGACATCCTCCTCCAGGAGACGTTGGGCCGCATCCAGGGCGCGTTTATAAAGGGCGGTCTCCCAGCCATTCCGTTCCTTCAGGCAGAAGGCCAGGCAGGCAGCCACGTGACCGGTGATGAGCTGAACCTGGCCGCTCCAGCCCACAAAGGTGGACCAGCCGCCCAGGGCGGCCACTTCCCGCTGGAGCAGCTGCCCAGCTTCCTGGTCATCCAGCAGGCGCCAGGCGGCCTGGAAGACCCGCCAGCGCTCCTCGAGTTCCCACCAGAGCCAGACAAACCAGGGGTAGCGGCGGCCAGAGCCGGTCCAACCTGGGATGCCGGCAGGCAGGGCATCCGGCCGGTGATCCAGGGGCAGGGGAAAGGCCAGGGTGTGGCCGATGCGATAGTAGTTGACGCGGAGGGACGGTCGCTGTTTTTGGAAAGCCGCGCGGGCGGCCAGGGTGTCCAGAACCTGCCGGGCGCTCCACGGGGCTGGCTCCTGGGGAACAAAGGGCGCCAGCTCGTAGGCCGCGGTGGCGTACGGCAAGGGAAAGCAGGCCTGGGGGTAGGGGTGATGGGTCAGCACGGCGGCGCTCCACATCCAGGAAACTCTGCCCAGGAGTCAGATCCGGCGATTTTGTCCGAACCACAAACAAACGCGGTCTACTATAACACAGATGGCAGTCCTGTCAAAAGTGGCGCGCGGGGATGGCCGGCGTTTAATCCAGCCGTCAAACTATCAGGGCTATCCTTTCAGCCCCTGGGTGGCGATGCCCTCGATGATGTAGCGCTGGAGGGCCAGGTAGATCAGGAACACGGGCACGATGGCCAGCACCGCGGCCGTGGTGTAGAGGTGGTATTCCACGAAGAACTGTCCCACATACTCCACCAGCCCCACGGTGACGGGGTACATCTCGGTGCGCTGGGCTACCACCAGGGGCCAGAGCAGGTCGTCGTACTTGAAAATGAAGACGATGATGGCCAGGGCTGCGATGTTGTGGCGGACCAGGGGCAGGACAATGCGCCAGTAGATGCCGAACTCCGACGCGCCGTCGATGCGGGCCGCGTCTAAGAGGTCGTTGGGGATGCTGTACATGGCCTGGCGCATGAGAAAGACGCCGAAGGGGAAGACTATCCAGGGCAGGATCATGCCCCAGTAGGTGTTGACCATGGGGATGCCCAGGAGATTCTGGATGCGCAGCAGGATCTTGAAGAGTGGCAACAGATAGGTGACGAAGGGCACCATGTAGGCAGCCAGGATGAACCAGAAGACCAGGTTGCCCAGGCGGGACGGATCTTTGACGATCACGTAGCCGATGAGGCTGCTGGTGAAGATGACCACCAGGGTGGTGCCGCCGGAATAAATGAAGGAATTCACGAAATAACGGGCAAATTCCGCGCGCCAGACCTCCTGGTAGTTGGCCAGGGTGAAGGTCTGGGGCCACCAGGTGGGCGGGATGGCCCGCAGCTCCGCAGGAGTCTTAAATGAAGCGGTGACGACCCAATAAAAAGGCACAAAGAAGATCGCTGCGCCCAGGGCCAGCAAGAGATACATGGCAATCCGGAAAAGTACCCGCCGTGCTCCCAGGCGGCGCAGATGCCGCTGGAGCGCCTGCTGGCGTTGGGCCAGAGTGCCAGGAGCGGTTGTCTCCATTTTGACTGCTCTCTCAACCTGATGCTACATCTGGGCTTGAGGACAGGTGCCAATGGGCTCAAGCGCTAATCAGCACGCCGGGAGCCCGTCAAGATTGACTCAATACTCATAGGTTGCCCGAATAAAGCGATATTGGGCATACCCCACGGCCACCATGATCAGGAAGTAAATGGCCGCCATGGCGCTGCCGTATCCCTCGTGGCTGTAGGCGATGGCCGTGTTGAAGATGTGAAAGGCCATCAGATTGGTGGCGTAGTTCGGGCCACCCCGGTTGCCGCCGGACTCCACTGTCATCACATAGACTTCCGTAAAGGCCAGAAACGCACTCAACGTCGTGATCACCACCACAAAGGCGATGGTCGGCATGAGGAGGGGCACGGTGATATGCCAGAAACAGCGCCAGGCATTGGCCCCATCCACCTCTGCCGCTTCGTAGTAGACGTGGGGGATGGCCTGCAGGCCGGCCAGGAAGAGGACCATGGCGTAGCCGGCTTCTTTCCAGATGCGCAGGAGCGCCAGGGAGCGCAACGCCCACTCGCTGGTGGAGAGCCAGCGGATGGGGCTAATCTCAAACCAGCCCAGGATTACGTTGAGCAGGCCCTGCTTCCCCGGCAGGTAGATATAGCGCCAGACCAGGGCCACGGCCACCAGCGGCACCACATACGCGGTAAAGAAGGAGACGGTAAAAAAGCCACGCACCATGGTGTTGCGGATGGTGTTCACCGCCACAGCCAGCAACAGCCCCAGCCCAACCACCCCGGGCACCACCATCAGGGCAAAGTTGAAGGTCACCGACAGGGACTTCCAGAAGATGGGATCGTTGGTGAAGAGGCGACGATAGTTGTCCAGGCCTGCAAATTCAAAGATCCCTGGCTCCTTGACGAAGAAGCTCCAGTAGAACATCTCCAGGATCGGGATCCAGATCATGAAGGCCATGAAGGCGAACGCGGCCAGAAGCACCACCCGCCCCAGCCGGTGTTTGGGCAGCCAATTTTCCGTGACCATGGCTCGTCAAACTCCTGAAGTCCAGGGAGAGGGGTTGCCGGCCCACCGGTAGCCAGCTGGCCGGCAATCCGCAGGAAACCAAAAGCCCACGTGCCCTCACCCGGCGGCAGTCAGCCACTGGGGATTGGCCGCGTAGTCGGCCGCGCTCAGGATGCTCCACTGGGGATTGGCCTGCAGGAACTCGTTGCCGGCCTCCTCCACCCGCTGCAACACGGTGGGGATGTCCTCGCCCTCGTCCCGGATGGAGGGCACGATCTGGTTGGAAATGTCCACCAGCTCCCGGGGCCAGAAGCCGGCGTCCACGCTGTTTTCGGGACGGTTCTTGATGGCGATGGGCGCCCAGCGCGGGCCGGATTCGGCCGAAAACTCCGGATCATCCCACATGGCCTTCAGGCTGGGCTGGATCCCCCGCAGCTTGCAGTAGCGGGCCAGGTAGGCGGGGCTGACCAGGTAACGGTAGAAGGTGTAGGAGGCGTCCAGGTGGTTTTCATTCTGGGTGGTGACGGTGAAGCCCACATCGGGCCCCCGGCGGCCGTAGATGGGCTCGCCGCTCATGGTGGGCGGGATGACCAGGCCCCAGTCCACGTCCGCATATTGGGTCTCCATAAAACCGTTGAACCAGGTCCAGTTGTAGAGGGTGACCGCCTGGCCAGCCCCAAAGCGCTCCCGGGAGACCCGGCCCTCCTCGATGCTGTCCAGGCGATGGACCTTGTAGATGTCCATGACAAACTGCCAGGCCTGCCGGCCGACATCGTCGGTGTGGCGCCAGCGGTCCTTGGTTTCGAAGATGTTGCCGTCCAGGGGACCGGCGATCTGATAGCGCAGGTCTTCGTAAAGGGAATACTCGTTGGCAAAGATGGCCATGCCCGAACGGGTCAGGGTGTCGCCGTCCCAAACCGTGACATCTTTGGCCCAGATCAGGAAGTCGTCCCACTTGCGAGGGATGTCTTCAGGGCTATAGCCCAGCTCGTCCAGCAGCGCGGCGTTGTAGTAGAGCTGGCTGCTGAAGACCCCGTTGGGCAGCCCGTAGTAGCGGCCGTCATCGGCGCCCTGGGGCAGGCGATACAGGAAGGCGGTCAGGTCGCCCATCTCCTCCCGCACGTTGATCACCTCTTCGGGGATGGGGAGCAGCACCTCCTGCTTGGTCAGCGTGTCCAGGAACGTCTCGTCGATGGAGGAGACGTCCGGCGCGTTGCCGGCCGCCTTGGCCGTGAGGAGCTTTTGTTGCAACTCGCTCTCGGGCACGAACTGCATCTCGATTTTGATGTCGGGGTTGGCGGCCTCAAATTCCGGGATGGCCTCCTTCTCGGTCATCTCGTTAATGGTGCGTCGGTCCGTGAACCAGGCCACCAGGATGATGGTCTCCGGGCCGGCGCCGGCAGCGCCGGTGTCCGCCGGGGCCTCCGCGGCCGGCGCGCAGGCCGCCAGCAGCACCCCGGTGGAAAGGCTGCCGGCCATAGCCAGAAACTGTCGACGGGTCAACGATCCGTTAGTCACCATCACGATTCCTCCTTGGTCAAAGTATTGATGAAACGGTCTGCAACGGGCAACGCAGGGAACAACAGCATGTCCGGCGGGCGAACAGAAACAGGGAGCTTCACCCGACCGGCGTCGCCGATGAACATGTTGGGGGAAATGCCAAAGCCTGAACATCACTTGCAGAGAGCGGACTTGTTTCCATCATAGCATAGCTTCCGGCCATTCTGTCAACAGGCAAAAAAGATGGAGCATCGTTCAGAATCGTCGGCAAGCCCAAGACGGGCCACCCTCTGTATCGGCCCCTACGCAAATTGCCGGACACACCACGCCTCCCTGCAACGTTGTACTCGACTGCGATTGGATGTATCATTTGGTCAAAGGCCCAGGCCAAGATCGATAAAGCTCCCTTCCCATTCGCCATCCCAACCCCATGAGGAGGAACTCATGCCTTTCAAACTGAGCTACAGCACCCTGCGCTGGAAGAGCCCCGACCTGGAACCAGCCCTGGAGGCCCTGAAGGAGGCCGGCTGGGACGGCTGGGAGTGCCGGCTGCCCCTGGACTGGCTGGGCACGCCCCAACGGCTGCGCCAGATCTGCCGCAACGCCGACATGCCCCTGGCGGTCTACACAGCCCAGGGCTCGCCAGACCAGCGGGACTATGAACATGTGGAGCGCAACAAGCGACGCATGGAATTTGCCGCCGAGATGGAGGTGGACTGCTTCATGTTTATGAACGGCCGCAAGCCCGAGGGCCGGCCCGTCACCCGGGACGACATCATCGCCGCGGCCGAGGGCGCGGAAGCCTGGGCAGAATACGCGGCACAGTTCGGCCTGGAACTCAGCTACCACATCCACACCAACCTGCTGGTGGACTCCATCGAGGATTGGCGGACCTACATGGCCCACCTGCGCGAGGCCAAACTCTGCATCGACGTCTCCCATGCGCAACTCTGGGGCTACAACCCCGTGCAGGCCATCCGCGACTTCCAGGACCAGCTCAACTACATTCACCTGCAGGACTACGCCTCCACCTCCCGGCGGGAGGACGGCTTCTACCTGCCCGTCTGGTGCGATGTGGGTGAGTCCCAAAACGTGGACTTTCCGGCCATCCGGACTGTGCTGGAGGAGATCGGCTTCCAACGCTGGGTGACCGCGTGCCCCGGCCAGCCCATCCCCGGCCAGGACGATCCCCTCAGCGAAGCCCGCCGCAGCGCCCGCATGGTCGAGTATCTGCGGAGTATCGGCTATTGAGATATTGAGAATCGGATGATTGGGGGATTGGAGGGTTCGGCAACTGGGTGATGGTATTATTGAGGATCTTTGCCATCTCCCCATCCCCCAATCCCCTAATTGCCTAATCACCCAATCTCCCCTAAAACCCACGGCGCTTGTCGATGATGTTCAGCGGCCGTTCCCCCCGCAGGTAGCGCTCCAGGTTCTGCAGGAAAAACTCGAAGACCATGCGGGGGCGGTGCTGGGAGGCGCCGGCCCGATGGGGCGTGAGGATGAGGTTGGGCGCGTCCCACAGGGGGCTGTCCGGCGGCAAGGGCTCCACCTCAGTGACGTCCAGGCCGGCCCCGGCGATCTGCCCCTGCGTCAGCGCCTCCACCAGGGCCGGCTCGTCGATAATACCACCCCGGGTGACGTTGATCAGGTAGGCCGTGGGCTTCATCAGCGCCAGCTCCTCCCGGCCGATCAAATGGTAGGTCTCCCGGGTGAGGGGGCAGGCCGTCATCACCACGTCGGAGCGGCGCAACAGGTCATGGAGGTTCTCCCGACTGCTGGGGCGCAGCTCCGCCACGAAGGGCGGCTTCTCTGTGCGAACCGGGTCGATGGCCAGAATGGTCATGTCGTACCCCTGGGCCCGTTTGGCCATTTCCATCCCGAAGCCGCCCAGGCCAATGAGCCCCAGGGTGCCACCCGAGATCTGGATCACCGGTCCGCTCTGCCAAAGGCGGCGCGCCCGATTCTGCACCGCCAGGGGGATCTGTCGGGCCAGGGCCAGCAGCAGGGCCCAGGCGTGCTCTGCCCCCTGGCTGGCGTAGAGCCCGGCCACGTTGCTGATCTGCACCTCCTCCCGTTCGATGATTTCCGGAAAGAGAAACTTGTCCATGCCGGTACTGAAAGACTGGATCCAGCGCAAGCGGGGCGCGGCGGCGCAGACCGCCGGACGGAAATGGCCCAGGATCACTTCCACCTCTGGGGCCGCCGCCACGGCGCCCTCTTCATCCGTGACGTGGATCACCTGGTGGCCGCCCAAGCGTTCCGCCAGCTCCTGGAAGGCCTGGATTTGGGCTGGCTCAAAGGGATAGTGGATCAAAATTTTCATGGTGGTTCCTGCCTTTGCCTGTGGAGAGTGATACGGAAAGCGTGATACGGAAGTAGAGGGAGGGAAAAGTCGGGGTGCCGCGCTGTCCGCTGTGGAGGAGTTCTGGGCCCGCCCCTGCCGTTTCGTCAGGGACTTGCGGGAACAGGGTTCATCCTCTACAATGGAGATCACCGCACCCCATCATAGCTGCCCATTGTAGTCGGATTCTGAGCCGGACGCAAAGCTTCTAACGCCGGACACCGGACAAAAGGGAGGTACGCCATGCCCAAGGTTTCTCCGCTGAGCGAGCAGGATGTGCAGCAAGGGCTGCGGGAACTGGACGGCTGGTCTGTGGTGAATGGCAAACTGCACCGGGAGCTCAAGTTTGCCAATTTCGTGGAGGCTTTCGGTTTCATGGCCCGGGTGGCCCTCCTGGCCGAAAAGATGAACCACCACCCGGAATGGTCCAACGTCTACAACCGGGTCACCCTCGACCTGGTCACCCACGACGCCGGCAACGCCATCAGCCAACGGGACCTGGAGCTGGCCAAAGCCATCAACCAGCTCCTGGCCTGAAGCCCCCAGCGGCCTCGCCCCATCCGTTTACCAGGATCTCCATTCCGGCCTAGAACTGACATCATATGACACGTAGAGTCCTGCGCCGGGTCACCATCCACGACCGCTATCAGCTGGAGTTCAAGCTGGGGTATCCCCTGACACCCGGCCAGGAGACCCGTTACAAGATCGACACCTACATCTTCGTGCCCCGCAGCCTGGGAATTGACCGGGACACCTACACGGAGCGGGAGTTCTACCGGGACATCCAGAACTACGTGCGCATGAAGACCCCGCGCTTTCACCTGCGGGAGCTCCTCTCCGCGCCCCACTCTCCCCTGAACAACTGCGAACGCATCCTGTATACCCAGGACCCGGCCCTGCTTAAACTGAAGGAAGAAGAGCTGATCAGCAGCTTCAAATTTCTGCGGGCCATCCTCAAGAGCGCCATCCGGGCCCATCTGGCCCGCTATCTGTGGCGCCACGGCCGCAAGCAGTGTACGCCGGACCTGGCCCTGCCCCTGGCCGAGAGCGTGGACGAGCTCCTGGAGACCACCCAGGAGCTGACCCGGCGCTACCGGGCCCTGGCTCCCTACGTGGACGTGGAACCCATGCCCACCCGGCTGCGCCAGTCCTACCGGCTGACCGATGAGGCCATCAGCCTGGTGGTGGAAGAGGGCCTGCTCCAGGCCTTCCTCCTGGTGGATCACCATCTGAATCGCACCACCCACCGGCAGCGGGGCGCCGCCCTCAAAAAACGGATCGAAGCCCACGTCCAGGCAGAACTCCAGTACCGGCAGGCCATGGGCTACGGCCCTCCCCTGCGCAGGAAAGGGGACAACGAAGAATATCTCTACCGCACATCGGTGCTGAAAAAGTACACTTCCAGCGTCCTGTGGCTTTCCACCGCCGTCAAGCGGGAGGGGACGACCCTGGAACATGTCCTCTACGCGCTGGCAGCTGGCGTCTCCATGGTCTTCGCCACGGTGGTGGCCTTCTACTTTCAGCTCAGGTTCGGCACCTTCACCTTCCCAGTCTTCGTAGCCCTGGTGGTGGGCTACATGTTCAAGGATCGCATCAAGGAGATCGGCCGTAGCCTCTCTGCCCGCTTTCTGCACAACATCCTCTACGACCGGCGGACCGTGATCCACACCCAGGGTCGCCGCCACGAGCTGGGCTACGTGCGGGAAAAGGTGGAATACGTCTCCGAAAAGGATGTGCCGGCCGAGGTGTTGGCCAGCCGGGACCGGGGCATCCTGGCCGAGCTGGCCAACGACCGCCAGGGTGAGACCATCATTCGCTACACGAAGGCGGTGGTGCTCCACGCTGACGCGCTGGACGCCGTCCACACCAACGGGCTGGAGATCACCGCCATCAACGACATCATGCGCTACGACATCCGCCCCTACCTGCGCAAGATGGACAACCCCATCCAGCACAAGTGGCTGCTGGAAAATGGGAAGCTCCATCGGGTGCGCTGCCACAAAACCTACCACCTCAACTTCGTCTCCGTCTACCGTTCGGTCGACGAGCCGGATCAGCCCACCATCTACCAGCGCACCCAGGTCGTCCTGGATCGCAAGGGGATCTGCCGCATTATGCTGGGCGATGAGGAGCTGGAACAGGAGCTAGAGGACAAGGTGTGGATCGAAGACGAGGAACAACCGGCCCGGCCTGTGGCCCTGCCCCACCAGGCCTGAGGCCCTGAGGATGCAGGAGGAACAGGCAATGACCGTACAACCCCAATCCATCATCACCCACAACCGCGCTCTGCGGGCTAAAGCCCTGCTGGAAAAGCTGGGTCTGGCAGAGATCAACCCCGGCGCCTGCAGCGGCCCCGACGGCTGGATCACTGACCCCCAGGGCGAACGGCTGGTCTCCTATGACCCCACCACCGGAGAGGCCATTGGCAGCGTGATTCAGGCCACAGCCCCCACCTACGACGCCATTGTGGCGCGGGCCGCGGCGGCCTTTGCCCACTGGCGCACCGTGCCCGCGCCCAAACGGGGCCTGCTGGTGCGGGACCTGGGCAACGCGCTGCGGGAAGTCCAGGAGCCCCTGGGCGAGATGATCACCCTGGAGATGGGCAAGATCCGGGCCGAGGGCATTGGCGAGGTACAGGAGATGATCGACATCTGCGACTTCGCCCTGGGCCTCTCCCGGCAGCTCTACGGCCTGACCATGCATTCGGAGCGCCCCGGCCACCGCATGTACGAACAGTGGCATCCCCTGGGCCCCATTGGCATCATCACCGCCTTCAACTTCCCGGTGGCCGTCTGGTCCTGGAACGCCGCCATCGCCGCCGTCTGCGGCGACACCATGGTCTGGAAACCATCCCCCACCACGCCCCTGGTCTCGGTGGCCGTGCAGCGGATCTGCAACCAGGTCATGGCCGACCACGGGCTGGACGGGATCTTCAACCTGGTCATCGGCAGCAACGATCAGGTGGGCGAACGGATGCTGGATGATACCCGGCTGCCCCTGATCAGCTTCACCGGTTCGGTGCGGGTGGGGCGCCACGTGGCCCAGCGGGTGGCCGCCCGCCTGGGAAAGACCATCCTGGAGCTGGGGGGCAACAACGGCATCATCATCGCCGAGGACGCCGACCTGGACCTGGCGGTGCGGGCCGTCCTCTTCGGCGCGGTGGGCACTGCCGGCCAGCGCTGCACCACCACCCGCCGCCTCATCGTCCACCGGAGCATCGTGGACGAGTTCACCCAACGGCTGGCCCGGGCCTACCAGAGCGTATCCATCGGCGACCCCCTGGAGCCGGGCACCCTCATGGGGCCCCTCATCAGCGAGCAGGCCGTGGAGCGGATGATGCAGGCCCTGGACACGGCCCAGGCCGAGGGAGGCGAAATCGTCACCGGCGGCCGGCGCCTTCCCCACCTGGGCCCCACCTTCGTGGAGCCCACCATCGTGCGCATGCCCCACCAGACGCCCCTGGTCTGCGAGGAGACCTTCGCGCCCATCCTGTACGTGATGGCCTACGAGACGCTGGACGAGGCCATCGCCATCCACAACGGCGTGCCCCAGGGACTCTCCAGCGCCATCTTTACCCTGAACCTGCGCACGGCCGAACAGTTCCTCTCGGCCGCAGGTTCGGACTGTGGCATCGCCAACGTGAACATCGGTACCAGCGGGGCGGAGATCGGCGGGGCCTTCGGCGGGGAGAAGGACACCGGCGGCGGCCGGGAGTCGGGCTCCGACGCCTGGAAGGCATACATGCGCCGGCAGACCACTACCATCAACTGGTCCACGGAGCTGCCCCTGGCCCAGGGTATTCAGTTCGGCGAGTAAGTCTCCAGCCATTCCCGCCAAAGGCAGGGATTGGGGTACAATAGGTGCGGCTGGCAAAGGCCAGCCCATGCGGTCCATTCCGTGCATCAGAAAGGAGAAGTCATTATGGCGGTACGAGGCGCAGAAGCTACCTGGCAAGGCACCCTGAAAGAGGGCAAGGGCACCATGAAGCTAGGCAGTGGCCTCTACGAGGGGCCGTTCACCTATGCATCTCGCTTTGAGAGCGGCGAGGGAACCAACCCCGAAGAGCTGATCGGTGCCGCCCATGCCGGCTGTTTTTCCATGTTCCTGTCCGCCCTGCTGACCAACAACGGCTTCCAGCCGGACACCATCCACACCACGGCCACCGTTCACCTGGGCGCCGGCCCCAAGATCGAGAAGATCGAGCTGAAATGCGAGGCCCGGGTCCCCGGCCTGGATGCCCAGAAGTTTGCCGAATTCGCCGACCAGGCCAAGGCCGGCTGCCCCGTCTCCAAGGCCCTGGCCGGCGTAGATGAGATCGTCCTGGACGCCAAGCTGGTCAGCTAGTAAATCCCGGCAGAAATTCGCCGATAGTATCCACCAGAGGGAGTGCGCCCAGAGGGCACCCGGAATTTCTGCCGTGGTATTTACGCCAGACTGTACTAGGTCCTGTGGACTGTTCCACCCCAGAGGCACGGAGAGCACAGAGATTCTCTGGAAGTCCTCTGTGAACTCTGTGTCTCTGAGGTGAGTATCCCTCTACCCCAGGCCTCCACCATCGCCTCTGGACTCAGGACTTCGGGCTCAGGACTTCGGATTACAGAGTATCACCTCCCGGGCGCCCACATCCGCGGCCCACTGCATGGTCAACGCCTGGCGGGTGGCGGCGAGGATGGTGTCCGTGGTGAGCTGGTCCGGCCGACTCTGGCCGGCGATGTCTGCCAGAAACGCCTGGAAATAGCCCGTCGGTTCTCCTTCCGGCACCGGCTCCTGGTAGGGCTGGTCGTGGCCGTCCAGGGCCACCAGGATGGTATCCGTGGTGGTGGATGTCTCCACCATACCCCTTTCTCCCCAGAAAGTCATCCGCCAGTAGTGGGGCAGGGTGTAGCCCATGCTATTGGGCATGAAATAGGAGACATCTCCTAGCACGCCACAGCCGTTGCCCAGGCTGGCCATGATCTGGCCGCCGTCCCGAAAGTGGGGATGTTCCCGAGCCAGGGCGTTCCAGGTGCGCGCCGCGTGGAGCACGGTGAAGGGCTGGCCGGTGATCCACGGGATGGCGTCTACCGCGTGGATCACGATGTCGTTGATGGTGCCGCCGTGTTTGCCCGGCTCGAAGTACCAGGAGGGCCGGGTCCCCGGGAGGAGGGGATGCTGCCCGCCAAAGGAGATGGCCTGGATGTCGCCGATGAGCCCACTGCGGATCAGATTGCGCAGGCCAATGATGGGGCCGCTGTCCCGCATGGTCAACATACAGCCCAGCTTGAGCCCCCGCTCCCTGCACGCCCGCTCAATCTGCCCGATCTCGGCCAGGCTGGTACAGACGGGCTTGTCCACCATCACATGCTTGCCTCGGGCTAAAGCCTGGAGGATCAGGCTGCCCCGGCGGGCGAAGTAATCGCCCACCGCCACGGCATCGCACGCCACCGCATCCAGCATTTGCTCAAAGCCCTCGTGGGTAACGGAAACGCCGCAACGGCTCATGAGCTGCTGGCGGGTGGCCGGGTCCTCCTCGCACGCGGCCACCACCGTCACGCCGTCCAGCATCTGCACGTGGTGGTACATCTCCAGCATGTGGGGATGGCGGAATCCCACAAAAGCCAGTTTCACGGCCCCCTCCCTTCCATCACGCCCGATAGAAATGCCAGCCGCCCACGGCCGGCCCATCGCCGGGGTCGTCGGCCAGGAGCTCGGCCGCGTGTTCCGCCACCTTGCGGAACGCAGCGGCATGCTGTTCGATGAGCCCGAGCCGGTAGCGTTTGAACCAGGGGATGCTGAAGGTGCGCCGCCCCACCTGCTCGGCAACGGGCAGACTCCCCTGCAGGCGCACCAGGTCCCGCTCTGCAAAGGCGATGCGGGTGGGCCGGTCGTGGCCGTAGACGTCGCACTCGGCCAGCAGCGGGTGCAGATGCAGCGGCCGGTTGACCCCTGGCGAGCAGATGGAGCCTTCGGCCCGAACCGCTTCGGCGAAGCGGGTGACGGAGAGGCCGCCCAGCTCCTCGGCCTTGTAGATGCCGTGGGGCGCATACCAGCCCGCCATGTTGCTGCCCTCCTCCCGCACCCGGTGGGCCTGCAGGCCTGGCACCCCTTCCAGCAGGTCCCAAAAGTAGTTCATGGCCCGGCGGATCTCGGCGATGCGCTGGTCGTAGTACTTGAGCTGGACCCGCCCTACTGCGGAGCTGACCTGGTGCATGCGATATTTGTAGCCGCCCAGGGGCAGATGCCGATAGGCCCGCAGCCACGTATCCTGGACTCGGTCGTCGTAGCGTTCGTAGTGTCCAAAGGCCAGGGCCCGCTCGTAGATGGTGCGGTCGTCGGTGACCAGCATGCCCCCTTCGCCAATGGCAAAGGACTTGCCAGCCATCAGGGACATGGCCGCCACGTGGCCGAAGGTGCCCAGCTTGCGCCCCTTGTACAGGCCGCCCTGGGCGTGGGAGACATCCTCGATGACCTTCAGATCGTGGCGCGCGGCCACGGCCAGGATGCGATCCATGTCCGCCGGATGGCCCAGGTAGTGGACCACCACAAGGGCCCGGGTCCGGGGGCCGATGCGATGTTCGATATCGTCGGGATCCAGGCAGAGGGTGTCCGGGTCGATGTCCGCGAAGAGGACGCTGGCGCCCAGAGAAAAGCAGGGCAGGGCCGAGGCCCAATAGGTGATGCTGGGACAGATGATCTCATCGCCCGCGCCGATACCACAGCCGAACATGGCCGCCTGCAGCGCGGCCGTCCCATTGTTGAAGGCCAGGGCATAGCGGGTTCCCTGCCAGCGGGCAAACTCCTCCTCGAACTGGATGGTCACATCCGTGCCGGACATGGCCCCCCGGCGCAGCACGTCCAGCGCGGCTTCTTCGTCCTCCTGGGTGATGATGGGCCAGTGGAAGAGGCTGTCGTCGTGGGTGGTGACGGTTTTGGGGCCGCCGTGGATGGCCAGTTGGCCCTGGATGGTGCTCATTGGGACGCCTCCTTGGGGCTCATTCTTCGTCGGGCACCAGGCGGAGCGCGTTGCCGGCATAGATCTTGGCCAGCACTTCCTCGGGCAGCTCCAAGGAGTTAAGCAGCTCCTGCATACGGTTGTCGAAGTAATCCCGGCCGTAGAGCAGTCGGTCCTGGAACTCCAGCAGGAAATCCCGGGTGAAGGCCCGGTCCCGGGTCAGCGCGGTGTAGGCAGAACCGGCGGACAGGTCGGCGTAGAGGTTGGGGTAGGTGCGGAACATTTCAATCACTTTGCCGCCGGGCACGATGGGGCCGGTGGGGTAGGGGACCTTGTTGTACTGGTCATCCCCGGAGATATGGGCCCAGAAGCCGGGGGCATGGCCCACGAAGATGGTCTCTGGGCAGGCCCGCACCGCGCGCTCAAAGGTTTCGATGCCGCCGCCATACCACCAGTTGGGCCGGGGATACCGGCGCCCGGTGTCAAACTCGTAGTCGATATGGACCACCACGGGCAGGCTCTTCTCGCCACAGAAGCGGAAGACCCGCAGCGCGTCGGGGTTGTCGTACATCATGCGCAGCTTCAGCTCCGCATAAACCCGCACGCCGTGGATCTCCATGGCCGCCTGCAACTGGTCGATGGCGTCAGGCCGCCGAGGGTCGGGCGCGTAGCCCAGGACGAACTTGTCCGGCGCCTGCTGCTTGTAGGCCAGGCAGCGGCTGAAGGGGATGGGATAGCCCCGGGGGTCGATGAGGGAGACGTGGTTGTACTCCGGGTCATACTCGCCGACGGGACACTCCCAGGAAAACAGCCAGGTCTTCTCGATGTTGTACCGGACCATGTTGGCCAGAAATTTCTGCAGGTCGTGGCCGTGCCAATCGGGATGGTTGTGGGCATCGATAATGCGCATGGGAAGCTCTCCTTGCCTCAATCGCAACGCAGGGCGGCGTCGACTTTGCGGAAGATGGCCAGGGCATCGGCGATCTCTGTCTCGCCCCAGTTTTCGTGGAGCTGGAGGTTGAAGTGGGTATCCATGGCGGCTTCGGCATTGGGGCAGGGGAACTGGCGGTGCTGGTCGCCCCGATAGTCAGGGCTGGTCCAGGGGTAGCCGCTGCGGCCGAAGACGCAACGGTGGACGAACCAGTCCATGGTGTGGGGGAGGGCAGCCCGGTAGCTAGGGTTGATGGGCAGCCCTTCTGCGGCCAGGGCCCGGCAATAGGCCTCCTTGTCGCAGCTCGCCCGCTCCGGGTGGAAGCGCAGGCGCAGGAACCAGTAGCTGGGCTCTGCGCCGTCCAGCGGGGGCGGCAGGGAGACGGTGGTCACCCCTTCTAACCCCTCGGCCAGCTTATCCACCACGGCCTGGCGTCGGGCGACAATGTCCGGCAGCTTGCGGAGCTGCACCCGGCCGATGGCTGCCGCAATCTCGTTCAAGTTCAGATTGAGCCCGGCGGTGACGTTGGTGGAGCCCGGCGGCAGGAAGAAGGGCTTGCCCCGGTCGGCGGCCCGCCGCACCGCCTGGTAGAGCTGCTCGTTCCGGGTGTAGACCAGCCCACCCTGGGCACCAGAGGCATGATGCTTGCCGGACATGGTGGAAAAGATGCCCACGTGGCCGAAGGTGCCCACGAAGCGACCGTTCAGCCGGGCGCCATGGGCCTGGGAGGCATCCTCGATGACCGGCAGGCCGTGGCGCTCTGCCACGGCCAGGATGCCGGGCATGTCGGCCGGTTCGCCGCCGATATGGGAAACGACGATGGCCCGGGTCAGGGGGGTGATCCAGGCCTCCACCTGTTGGGGGCCGGTGTTGAAGCTGCCGGGCGCGGTGTCCGCCACCATGGGGAACAGGTTGAGGAGGGGGATGGGCATCATGCCGCCGGGGTCCGTCACCGCGGCCACGACCACCTCGCTGAAGGGCTCCAGCGCCAGCGCCTTCAGGGCCACATAAAGGGCCGAAGTGCCGGAGTTGACGCCGTCCACAAAGCCGCCCCCCAGGTAGGCGGCGAACTCCTGGCAGTAGGCCTCCTCCTCCGGGCCGTTGTAGCCGGGGGCCACGCCGGTGGCCATGGCCTGCTCCAGCAGGGCGTCCACCGCGGCCTTCTCTTCCGGGCCGAAATGCCCCCGGGGTGGGAAGGGGGTCCGGCGTACCGGCTCGCCCCCATGGACGGCCAGCTGGGCGGCGCTGGTTTTGGATGCTGTCATGATTGCCTCCTGGGGAGTGGACTGGCTGCCGGCTGCAGATGGGGCCTGTCCAGGGGATCGCGCTGGCGCGATTTATTCCAGATTCAAACTTTTCAGCTCCGCCAGACCGGCGGCGGGGAACCAAGATCCGGCAAAATCCCCGCTTAAACCCGGCCCGGCAGCGGTTTCTACCACCATATCCTGGACAATCGGCAACAACCGCCAGGCAATTTGTTCACCACCCGAAAATATAACACACGCCGTCGGGCCTGTCAATCCAGATGAGAGAACGGGTATAGTTCAAGATCGTCAGGGTTCGCCCATTGGACGCCGCCGTAGGGGCGCTGCTTGCTGCGCCCGCCCACGCCGGACCAGGGCGGGGAGCCCTCTGGGCCCCTGTCCCTGCATTCTGCACCGACAAATGTGAAATATACCCGAGAGAACGCGGGACGATCGGCAGATGGGCAGCCCCGACGCGGTCGGGTATAATGGGCCAATCATCCACGACTGTTCAGCCAGCGCAGATAACCATCGCGAAAGAAGGAGATGCCCATGAACGACCCGCTGCAAGTCTACTTGGCCGACGCCCGCCCCCGCCAACTGGCCGAGCTGATGGACTGGCTGCGCATCCCCAGCATCAGCGCGCTGCCGGCCCACCGGGAGGACGTCCATCGGGCAGCCACCTGGCTGGCCGACCATCTCCGACAGATCGGCCTGGAACATGTCACGGTGATCCCTTCGGACACCCACCCCCTGGTGCGGGCGGACTGGCTCCACGCCGGCCCGGACAAGCCCACCGTCCTCATCTACGGCCATTTCGACGTCCAGCCGGTGGATCCCCTGGAAGCGTGGGAGACGCCTCCCTTCGAACCCACCCTCAAAACCGGCCCCCACGGCGAAGACCTCTACGCGCGGGGCGCATCCGACGACAAGGGGCAGATCTTCATCCACGTCAAGGCCGTGGAGGCGCTCCTGGCCACCACCGGTCGCCTGCCGGTCAACGTAAAGTTCATCGTGGAAGGAGAAGAGGAGTTCGGCGGTCGGACCATCCAGGAGTACGTCACCCGGCACGTGGACGAGCTGGCAGCGGATGTGGCCCTGATTTCGGACTCCCACATGATCGCGCCGAACCAGCCCGCCATCCTATACGGGCTGCGGGGCATGTGGTCGGCCCAGGTGACGGTCACCGGTCCGGCCCACGACCTGCACAGCGGCAGCTACGGGGGCGCTATCCACAACGCCAACCAAGCCCTCTGCGAGCTGCTGGCTGCGCTCCACGACCGGTACGGCCACATCACCGTGCCCGGCTTCTACGAACAGGTACGGGACCTATCCCCCGAAGAGCGGGCCGCCCTGGCCCGGGTCCCCTACGGCGAGGCGGAGATCCTGGCCGAGACCGGCGCGCCGGCCCTCTATGGCGAACCCGAATTCACCGTGGTGGAGCGCATTGGCGCCCGACCCACCCTGGAGATCAACGGCATGTGGGGGGGCTTCACCGGCGAAGGCTTCAAAACGGTCATCCCCGCCCAGGCCCACGCCAAGATCAGCTGCCGCCTGGTGCCCCACCAGGATCCAGACCGTATCGAGTCCCTGGTCACCAACTACCTGAAACGGCTGGCTCCGCCCACGGTCCAGGTGGAGGTGCGCACCTACCACAAGTACCAGCCCTTTCTGACGCCACCGGACCTGCCGGCCATGCAGGCCGCAGCCCGGGCCTGTCGCCGCACCTTCGGCACCGACCCAGTCTTCATGCTGGAGGGGGGAGGCATCCCCATCGTCTCGGTCCTCCAGGAGGAGCTCCGGTTACCGGTGGTTCTCCTGGGCTTCGGACTGCCCGACGACAACCTCCACGCACCCAACGAGAAATTCCACCTGCCCAATTTCTATCGGGGGATTGCCACCAGCATCGCCCTCCTGGAAGAACTGGCGGCCGGTTAGCGACGGCGGGCACGGGGGCCCGCCCCTACGGGACAGGGCC
>FWPU01004519.1_pt1 | contig 32251 bp, 21 predicted proteins | sample 2228361 | NCBI WGS metagenome assembly FWPU01 (sample SAMEA103939777, study PRJEB20133) | metagenome
ATCTCCAGCCAGCGCCACGAACTACGCAAGCCTGCTCTGGACGCACACGGGCACAGGCACCTTAACGGGCGCCACCACGCTAACGCCCACCTATACACCGGGGGCAGGGGAGACGGGAGCGGTGACGTTCACGTTAACAGCGAACGGCAACGGCAGCTGTGCATCGGTGAACGATGCGATGATCTTAACGATCACGCCGGCCCCGACGGTGAATGCAGGCAGTGATGCGGAGATTTGTCAGGGTGGAAACTACGCATTTTCAAGTCAGCTGGTACCTGCTTCTGCGGCCAATTATAGTTCCTTATTATGGACCCACACCGGTTCGGGCACCTTGTTCAATGCCAACACCTTAACCCCCACCTATTTTGCATCGCCTTCCGAAACGGGAACCGTAAGTTTTACGCTAACGGCATTTGGCAATGGAAGCTGTGTTTCGGTAAGTGACATCATGGATTTGCTGATAACCCCGGCACCTGTGGCAAATGCGGGGAGCAATGACGCAATTTGCGAGGGTACTGCTTCATTTGACTTTGCAATACGGGCCTTACCAGCCAGCTTTTCAAACGGTGCCGTTTCCTGGTCGCATACCGGTTCCGGATCATTGAGTAATCCTTCTGATATCAATCCTGTTTACACGGTAAATGCTTCTGATGTTAACACTACCATTACCTTTATCCTTACGGTTACCAGTCCGTCTTCTGTTTGCGCCCCATCTACCAGCCAGTTTACCCTGCAGGTAAACCGTGCCGCCCAGGTTTCGCTGCCCATACCGGTTACAACTGTATGTGAACCTCAGAAAATCAACCTTTCGGGATTTATAGGCGGTAGTGCCAGCAGTGGGTCGTGGACGCTGATAACCGGAGGGGGAACACTTTCGGTAAGCAGTATTACGGGGATTAACGTTACAGCGGTTTACGATACAGTCCGGGCTGATGTTGGTAATACACTGGTATTCCGGTTGACATCCAACGATCCCGACGGAGCGGGTCCATGTGTGCCAGCCTATGCCGATCAGTTTATTACCGTTGAAGAATCGCCAAAGGTTTTTGCAGGCAATGACTTCCAGGTTTGCGAATACGAGGATATTAACCTGAACGGATCATTCGGTGGTTCAGCCTCTTCGGTAACCTGGAGCGGAGGTGTGCCGGCACAATATGATAATATAAATAGTCCAATTACCACCTATAACCTGAGTGCTTCCGAGCGGTCGGCTTCCAATCTGGTATTAACCTTTACCCTCACCACCAACGATCCCCCGGGTGTTTGTCCAGCCGCAAGCGATGATGTGGTGGTTTTAGTAAGAGACACCCTTTCATCGGTAGCTTTTACACCTGTACTGGCATCTGTTTATGCGGAGAACGATCCTCCCGTAGATCTTACGTTTGCAGCCACCCCGCTGGGAGGTGTGTATTCAGGACCGGGAGTTTCGGGTATGTTCTTTTTCCCCTCGATTGCTAATATCACTCCGCAGCCCCCCAACCGAATTACCTATACTTATCAGGATCCGGCCACGGGTTGCTTCAGCGCCCCTAGCAAGCTGGTGATCGTGAACCCTATTACCGATGTGAGTTTCGTGCTGCAGGGTGAGCGGGTGGACGGATCAGGTAACGCCCATATCTGTGCCAACACGGGAGACGTGAGGCTTATTGAAATTCCGGATGTGGATATTCCTGCGCTTGTTCCCCCTGAAAACGCCGTGTTCGACAGTCCGGATCTTCCGTTGGGTAAGATTATTTTTGATGGCACTGATTTCCGCGTACGAACCAACGGGCTCACTCCCGGTACTTACCGGGTAAGGTATACCTATACCAACTCCCTGGGTGCTTCAAACACAGTTGAGCGTTTTGTGGTAATTGACCCTGCGCCAAAAGCCATTATCGATGTAACAAATTCATGTATAACCGATTTGATAACCTTTGAAGAGTCCTCAGCTATATTCGGGGCAAATCCTTCCGGTGCATTTATAAACCAGTGGTTGTGGGAATTTGGAGACGGTAACGGGAGTACCAGCCAGGAGCCCACTTACCAGTACCTGGCCTCCGGCAGCTACAATGTGCGCCTCAGGGCCACAACCAATGAAGGGTGCGTGCATGATACAACGAAGTTGTTGCGTGTGGGGCCGGTTCCGCAAATGGCATTTACCTGGTCGGAGTTCTGCAACGGCAACGATACCAAATTTACCGACATGTCCAATGCCGGCATAAGCACCATCATCAAATACACCTGGCAGTTTGGTGATACCTATTCGGTAACCAACGATGTGCCTGGCGAAGCCGTAACCGATCCGGTTCCTGCATCAAAAAGCAACGGCGGACGCACAGGCGGAACATTCCGTAATCCTTCACACCGGTATGATCTATTTGGTCAATACGATGTTACCCTTACGGTTGAAACGAACGATGGCTGCATCAACTCACTTACCCAGCGAGCTTTTATCCTTTCGTACGGTACGCCATCGCCTGCATCGGCTTATTTTGAAGATTTCGAAGCGGGTCCCGGAACGTGGGTTGCTACCCGTGTGGAGCGCACGGTTCCTACCGATACCAGCTGGATTTTTGGCCTGCCTTCAGGTGCGTTAATAAATTCGGCTGCTTCGGGTGCAAATGCGTGGTGGACGGGTGGAAATCCGAATTCGGGCATTGGTCAGGACCGGTCAACGTATTACAACAACGAAAAATCGGCTGTTATCGGGCCGTGTCTGAACCTGACTGCCATTAAACGTCCGATGATTTCCATTGATTACTGGTCTGATAGCGAAGATCGTTTTGACGGAGCGGTATTGCAGTTCTCAACCGATGGCGGACAAACCTGGCAAAGCATTGGTGACGATGCCGGTGCTGGTATAAACTGGTACAACGGGCGGGCACTCACCGGTAATCCGGGTAATCAGGTGCTGGGTCAGTTTGGCTGGACAAACCGTCAGGGCGGGTGGAAAACCGCACGATATAACCTGGATATGATTCCTCCCGCTGAACGCGATGAAGTGATCTTCAGGGTGGCCTTTGGCTCGAACAACGATAATGGTGTGCCAGCCAACAATATCCCTTATGAAGGCTTTGCTTTCGATAATGTGTTTATTGGTGAAAAACAGCGCAACGTACTGGTAGAATACTTTACCAATGCCGGAATAAGTCCGATTACCAACGATTATCTCAATAACCTGTACGCCAATCAGTTTACCTTTAAGGATAGTTCCGATTTCTTCAAGATACAGTACCATATCGGCAACCCTGCCCCTGACCCGATTAATCAGGCAAACCCCGGTGATCCGGCAGCCCGGGCGCTGTTGTATGGTGTGTCGCAGCCTCCTATAGGCATAATGGACGGTATTCTGTATAACCATTACGGAACGGTATTTAATGGCGACCAGACTAAAATAACAGCGGTTACGGTCGATAGGCGGGCGTTGGAAGATCCGCGCTTCAGAATTGGCGTACAAATAATGCCAACCAATGATCCTGTAACCAACGATTCCCTGCATGTGGTACTGCGCCTGCGTTACCTGCGGCCGGCACAGCCTTATAGCGGAAGGTTGTATTTGCATGCGGCATTGGTGGAGTCGGATGTTTCAGGCAACATCAATGTAGTGCGCAAGCTGTTGCTTACCCCCGAAGGCCGTTTATTTACCAATACCTGGGCCGATACTGTTTCGCAAATTGTAACCATTAAAACCGTTATTGACGCACCCATAGGAGCAAACAACCCTAACCTATGGCTTGCGGCATGGGCCCAGGAAGATGCCACCAAAACCATTGAACAAAGCCGCCTGGTGAAATTGCCCGTGCGCAGTCGCACCAATATTGTGGGTATTGAAGACGACCCGGCTGTTTTACAGGTTCGCGATATTGTTGTATTTCCTAACCCGGCGTCCAAACAATTTAACTTTGCCATTGAGGGGTCGTTTAACCAGCCGGTTCGTACTGAAGGATTTACCTACAGCATTATTGACCAGCGCGGTGTGATTGTGCAAACAGGTGCGTTGCAAGAGGATTGGTCGGAGCCACAGCCGGTTGACATTGAACAGCTCGCCAGCGGAATGTATCTGGTAACCATATACCGGGGAGGTAAAGCCGTTGCCCAACGCAAGCTGGTTGTTATGCACAGGCATTAAAGGTTGCCGGCATTTTATTTTAGTTCTTCTCGAAGGGCCTCTGCAGCCCGGGCCAGCTGGTGGTAAAACATTTCGGCAACTTTGCGGAGTTCACCGGGTGATGCTTTTCCGTTTTTGCATTTTTCTTCCAGATCGGCAGCCTGGTTTTTCAGATCGTTCATTCCCAATAATGAAAGAGAAGGCTTTATCTGGTGAGCCAGCCTGCCTGTTTCAGCCCAGTTTTCTTCCGAAAGGCACCTTTGCAGGCGGGTACAGATGCCGTCAGCTGTTTGAACAAAGGTGCTGATAATATCCTGAAGAAAAGAAGTGTTGTTTTCTGATATTTTACTTAGATAGCTCAGATCATATAACTTCTCAGCTAATGTTGGGGTAGGGTTAGATGGCGAAAGTTTAAGCTCAACAAACAGCACGCGGTAAAGGTCTTCGCGCGTAAAGGGTTTAGGCAGAAAGGCATTCATACCTGCAGCAAAGCATTTGTCCAGGTGATGCCGTGTGGCATTGGCCGTGAGTGCTATTACTGGTATATGTGCAGTTGGGCCGGGCAGTTGCCTGATGGCCAGAGTGCTTTCATACCCATCCATAACCGGCATTTGCACATCCATTAATACCACATCGAAAGGTTGAGCCTTAATTTTTTCAATGGCTACCACACCGTTTTCAGCTGTTTCGGTAATGCATTGCCATGATTTGAGCAGAGCTGCGGCATACAGCCGGTTCACATCATTATCTTCAACAAGCAGTACGCGTAAGCCTGGCGGCGGATTTTCGGTAGTGCGGGCTAAACTGCCTTTATCCCGAAGGTTTGCTTGAACTATTTTATAGGGTATGGTAACCGTAAATTCCGATCCCACGTGCTCTGTACTCTTAACGTTGATGCTGCCATTTTGCAATTCGGTCAGTTGACGGGCTATGGTGAGTCCCAGCCCTGTTCCGCCATATTTTCGGGTAACACTGGCATCGGCCTGGCTAAAACTTTCGAAAATGGTATTGAGCTTTTCAGCAGGTATTCCCACCCCCGTATCTTTTACGCTCACGGTAAGGAGAAATTTTCTGTTACGCAGTTTGTTGCCGTTGGCCGCCAGGGTTATGGAACCGCGGTGGGTAAATTTTACTGCGTTGCTTATCAGGTTGGAGAGTATTTGGTTAAGTCGTGCGGGGTCGCCTGCTACCATGCGGTTTACGTCGGGATGGATGTTTAAGTTAAAAGCAAGCCTTTTTTCTTTTATCTGGTAGGTAAAAGTCTGGGCCAGGTTTTGAATAAGTTCTGCGGGGTTAAAGGGTATTTGCTCAAAGCGCAATTTGCCCGATTCGATGGTGGATAAGTCCAAGAGGTCATTAATTATAACCTTCAGATTTTCAGCTGAGTGTCTTATGGCATTTATATAGATTTTGCGATCTTCTTCCGGAGGGCTTTGCATGAGCAGCTCGGTCATACCGGCTATGCCGTTTATGGGGGTTCTGATTTCGTGGCTGATGTTGGCAATAAACTGCTCTTTAGCTTTCTGAAGCCGTAACAGTTCGGCTGCGTCTTTTTTGCGCTGGGTAATATCGCGGCAATCGAGAATCAGGCCCTCCGGTCCGCCCCGGTGTTTCAGGTTTATGGAATTGAACTCAAAAAAGTGATACGATTTATCGCGGCAACGAAACGTAAACTCAACTTTCTGGTTGTATGCCCTTCGCAGGCTTTGTGCAAACTGTTTCCGGAAAAGGTCTGCTGAGTCGGGGTGGATATAATCGAAAATATTTTTGCCTACCAGACTGCCGGCTTTATAGCCCAGCGCCCGTACGGCTGCATTGTGATAGTAAATGTTTCCGGTAAAATCAACAATAAAAATTATGTCCGATCCCTGCTCTACAACAGCATCGTAAAATTTTCCTTTGCGTATGTAAGCCTGCAGTTGTTTCATAAATCAGATACCCAGTTCTTCCATTTCTTTCAGATAACGGTATATGGTTGATTTGCCGATGTCCAACTTGTGGGCTACTTCCAGTACGTTGTTGTTATACTTATTGAGATAATGCCGGATAATATGATAGGTGTAGTCCTGCAGGGTCATTTCTTTTGATAGCAGCGATTCGTTTTTTACACCCGGGGCGAAGGTTATGTTTTCGGGTTCAATAACGCCATTTGCAGCCATTACGGCTGCCAGTTCAACTATGGATTTCAGCTCGCGGATGTTTCCAGGGTAATTGTAGGATAAAAGCTTTGTTCGGGCATCTTCAGAAAAGGTAAATTGGGGTAGGTTGTTTTCTTTGGTAAACAGATCCAGAAAGTATTTGGCAAGCAGCAGAATATCATTGCCGCGCTCGCGCAGGGGAGGAAGGTGTATGGGCAACCCCAGCAGGCGATAGTACAGGTCTTCGCGGAACCGGCCTTCGCGCACTTCATCGGCCAGGTTGCGGTGTGTGGCTGTTATAACGCGCACATCCAGTTTTATAACCTGGTTTCCGCCAATGCGGGTTATTTCGCGTTCCTGCAAAGCCCGCAGCAGTTTGGCCTGAACAGGCGGCTCAAGCTCGCCTATTTCATCCAGAAACAGCGTACCTCCTTCGGCCTCCTCGAATTTGCCAATCCGTCTGGCGGTGGCGCCCGTAAAAGCACCTTTCTCATGCCCAAAAAGCTCGCTTTCAATTAACGTAGCCGGAACGGCTGCCACATTTACCGCCACAAAGGGCCGGTTTTTTCTTTTGCTGTTGTAGTGTATAGCCTTGGCAACCAGTTCCTTACCTGTGCCTGTTTCGCCTGTTATGGAAATGGTAATGTTCGATTGGACAGCTTTTTCCAGCAGGTCGAAGACCTTCTTCATAGCCGGGCTAGCACCGATTATGCTTTTTTCGAATTCATACTTCCCGGAAATTTCTTTTTTAAGATGGTTGATTTCGCGGATTAATGAGGCTTTTTGCCGGGCATTATGAATGGAGTTAAAAAGCCTTTCCTTTGTCTCCTGATCTTTGGTAATGTAGTCAAACGCGCCGGCTTTCAGCAGTTCAACGGCTGTGCCTATTTTTTCCTGAGCCGATACGATGATGACGTTGATGTCGGGATTGTACTGTCGGATTTGATCCAGTACCCTTTCGCCCGGTTGGTCGGGCAGGGAGTAATCGAGTGTAATCACATCCGGATTTTTGTGCAGATTGGCAATGCATTCCTTTCCGGTTGAAAAGAACTCAACTTCGTAATCCGGATTTAACCCCAGCACATATTTAAGGAATTTTGTGTAGGCGGGGTCATCTTCAACCACAAAAATCTTTACCGGGTCTTTTTCGTACATGCGTACTTAATTTTGCCTCAAAAGTTCATAAAAAGCATATTATTAACCAACTTTACAAAAATATGATTGCTGAACTGCAACGGCTGTCTGAGGAAGAACGGGGTTTGGTTTACACCGCTCCATTGCTGGTTAGCATTCTTATAGCCGGTGCTGATGGATTGGTCGACAAGAAAGAGATCAAGAAAGGTTTGCAAGCGGCCGAACGCAAAAGCCGGTCGGCCTCGCCTCCTGTTGCTGCTTTGTTTAAAGAAGTAAGCACCGATTTTGAAGACAAACTAAAATTGCTCATGCAGCAGTATCCGTATGAATCGGTTCAGCGTAACCCCCTGGTAGCCGAAGACCTGTCAAAGCTAAATGTTGTCCTGAGAAAGCTGGATAAACCATTTGCTGTTGAATTTTATAAATCACTTCTGCTATTGGCAGAAACCATTGCAAAAGCATCGGGCGGATTCTTTGGTTTACACAAGGTAAGCGAAGAAGAGAAAAAATATGTAGCGCTACCCATGCTAAAAAATCCTGCAGCGACATAGCCTGTATGCACCGTGCCACATTGCTTTCCAGTGCCACAGTACCCTTGCGCATGGTTTTTTTTATGTGGTTGTTTTTTTTGCTGGAGCACTACTATGGCTGGCCGTTAGGCCTGCTGGGCGTTATACCCCGTACCCTAACCGGGTTAGCTGGTGTGCTTTTTGCACCGCTTATACATGGCGATGTCTATCACCTGATGTCCAATACGGTGCCGTTGCTTTTCCTTGGCACCATGTTGTTTTTCATCTATGAGCGCATAGCCGTTCAGGTTTTTTTCCGATCGTATATATGGACCAACCTGCTGGTGTGGCTTTTTGCCCGGCCGGCAACCCACATCGGTGCCAGCGGCGTAGTTTACGGACTGGCTTTTTTTCTGATTTTTTTTGGCTTTTTCAGGAGAGATTTCGTGTCGATCACCATATCTGTTTTTACCTTGTTGCTCTACGGGAGTGTGTTTTACGGAATATTGCCTGGCAACCCCTTTGTTTCGTGGGAGTCGCATTTCGGGGGAGCATTGGTAGGAATATTTTCTGCTTTTAACTTTAGCCGCCTGAAACGGGTTTATTAACCGAAATTTTGTATGGACGATGCATTCAATAAGGTTGCAGCCGATCTGGGTAAAGGGATATTTTATCCGCTGTACTTTTTACAGGGTGAAGAAAATTATTTCGTTGATTATATAGCTGATTTTATTGAGACACATGCACTGCCCGAAACTCAACGCGCGTTCAACCAGGTTGTGTTGTACGGAAGAGATACCAACATGGCTGCTGTAATAAACCATGCCCGCAGGTTTCCGATGATGGCCGACCGGCAGGTAGTAATTGTGCGCGAAGCCCAGGATATTCCCGACCTTAACAAGGAGGCAGGCATAAAACTGCTGCTGCAGTACATCCGGCAACCGGTGCCATCAACCATACTGGTATTCTGCCACAAGAATAAACCGCTCGACAAAAGAAAAGAACCAGGCAAAACGGTAAGCAAACTGGAAGGATCGCTTACTTTTAAAAAACTGTACGACAACCAACTGCCTGACTTTGTTAACCGCTACCTTAAGGAAAATAAGATGAAGGCAGAACCCGGAGCCGTACAGATGTTGTGCGATTTGGTGGGTAACGATCTTAGCCGTTTGGTGAATGAAATAGAAAAACTGCGCATTGGTTTGAAGGAAAACCAGCCCATAACGGTAAACCACGTGCTGGAGGGGGTAGGGGTTAGCCGCGAGTACAATATTTTTGAGCTGCAAAAAGCACTGGTGCGTGCCGATCGGCTGGCAGCTGCGCGCATAACGGCCTATTTTCGGGCAAACACTAAACGTAACCCTGTAATTCCTGCCGTAGCCTTTTTATATTCCTTATTCAGCCGGCTACTCACTGCATCAGTGCTTGATAAAAAGGATGAGAAAACACTTATCAGTACTTTGAAAATCAGTCCGTTTGCAGCAAAAGATTACAGCATTGCATTACGGCATTATTCTGTACCTAAATTGGTAAACAACATCAGGCTTATTTGCGAAGCCGATTTGAAACTGAAGGGAGTGGACAGCGGCTCGGCATCCGAAGGCGATATATTCCTCGAGTTGGTATTCCGGCTCATGCCCTGACATTCTAACCTTCTTTCCTTCTTTACGTTAATTTTGATTAGCTTTGAACAGTAATTTTTTAAGCTTTTTGTTACTTCGACTGCAATATTTTTTGAACGCCTGTGTTCTATCCGTTAGCATGTTAAAGTTTTCTTTCCTTTCGTTTTGCATCACCGCATCCGTAGCACTGTTTGCTCAGGACCAGCTTTCCATTAGCCGAACTGATGAACTGTACCGAAAGGGGTTGGAACTCATTCAACACGGTAATTACGGTGCCGCGCGGAAGGTGTTTGATGACTTTCTTGACCTGGCCGGCACGCACGATCTTCGAAGGCCGGAGGCCGAATACCAGCGCGCCTGCTGCGCCCTGAAACTCTCGCACGCCGATGGCGAAAAGCTTATGGAAGACTTTATGGAGCGCTTTCCGGCCCACCCCAGGGCCGCGATGGGGGTGCTAGAGTTGGGTCATTACTTTTTCCAGGAAAAAAATTACAGCAAAGCCGTTCACTATTATGCCCGTGTGCCGCTTGGTGCACTTACCCGCGACCAGCAAAACGAAGCCCGCTTTAAATGGGGGTATAGCCTCTTTGCCCAGAAAAAGCTTAATGAGGCCCTCACGCAATTTGACTATGTAAAAATTCAGAACTCTGAATATGCAGCAGCAGCCAGCTATTATGCGGGCTTTATTGCTTACTCAGAAAAACATTACACCGAAGCACTAACCGACTTGAAAAGGGCTGAGGCGCAGCCTTCGTATGCACAGGTAGTTCCTGTTCTAATTGCCGGTTGTTATTATCATCTTAAACGCTTCGATGAACTGCTCAATTATTATGAGACCCTTCAGCCGCGGGCATCTTCAATAACTTCGTTTTCGGATATTGCCTTGTATGCAGCCGATGCCCGTTATTTTAAGCGCAACTATTCGGCAGCCCTGGAGGCCTACGAAACCTTCATTAAAAATAACTCGGGCAAAGCACCGGCAGCTGCGTTGTTTCGTGCCGGACATGCCGGCTTTGTGCTGGGTCAGGATAACAAGGCTTTTACCTGGCTGAAAGCCGCAGCCTCGGCAGAGGATACCGTAAGTTATTATGCCTCGTACTACCTGGGCATTCTTTACGTGCGCCAGGGCAATAAAAGTCTTGCGCGCAACGCATTTGAGTACGCCCGCAGACATCCAACCGACAGCAGGCTTGCGGAAGAGAGCACTTTTTATCTGGCCAAAGTAATTTATGAAAGTGGCCAGGCCGATGAGGCCATTCAGGAATTCGAACAGTTTATAACGCGATACCCGCAAAGCGCATATCAGCAGGAGGCCCGCGATTTGCTGGCGCAAGCTTACGTTAACGGAAACAATTACAACAAGGCTATTGATTTCATAGAAACACTGCCATCCCGCAATCAGGCAGTGAGAGAGGCTTACCAGAAGGCCACCTACCTGAAAGGGGCCGAATTATTCAATAAAGATGACTATACCGGAGCCGTGGTGTTTTTTGAAAAGTCGCTTGCCGATACACCCCGGCAGGATTATGCCGCTCAGGCAGCCCTTTGGTGTGCCGAAGCCCTTTCTTTGCTGGGCAAATTTGAAGAGGCCAGAAGCAAATACCAACAGGTGCTGCGCATGGAAAAGTCGGCACCGCAGGAAGTGGTTCAGCGCACATACTACGGTCTCGGATACGTATTGTACAATGCAAAAGAATACGATCAGGCGCTGGCACAGTTTAGAAACTTCCTGGCCAAAGCAAATCGGGGAACAGCCATGTATAACGATGCCGTAATACGGCTGGCCGATTGCCTATATGCCACAAAGTCCTATTCCGAAGCATTAACCTATTACAACCGCGCACGGCAGCTGGCCGTTGCGGAAGACGATTACATTCTTTTTCAGATGGCCGTAATCAACGGCATTTTGCGCAACTATGCCGAAGCGCGCAAACAGTTCGGGTTGCTGCTTGTGCAATACCCGCGCTCAACCTACCGGGAAGAAGCCCTGTATCAGCAGGCACAGTTTGAAATTGAACAGGGCAACTACGCTATTGCGGCAGAAGTTCTTTCGCGGCTTATCCGCGAAGGCGAAGGTTCGCGTTTTGTGCCCTATGCCTATATGCGCCGGGCTACTTCATACTATAACCTGAAGCAATACGATCGCGCAGCAGCCGATTACACCACCATCTTTCAGCAATTCCCCACGCATCCGGTTGCCCGCCAGGTGTTGCCGCTTTTCCAGGAAACGCTCAACATGGCCGGTCGCGGTCAGGAATTCGATCAGTACCTGGCGCTTTACAAGCAGGCCAATCCAGGCGACAGCAACCTGGAAGTGATTGAATTTGAGCGGGGTAAGAATGCTTATTTTTCCGGCAGGTACGAGCAGGCCGTCCGGGCTTTGCAGGATTTCATTACGGCCTATCCGGAAAGCACCCGAAAAACGGAGGCACGTTTTTATCTGGCCGAAGCATTTTTCCGCCAGCAACAGTACAGCAGTGCCCTGCCTCTTTATGAAGAAGTGCTCAACATGCCTTCGTTCGACCAGCAGGCAAGAGCTGCACAGCGGGTGGCTGAAATTCACTTCAGGGAAGGTCGTTACCACCAGGCCGTTATGGCCTATCGTAAACTAGAACGATATGCCGCTACCCGCCGCGAGCAGTACACGGCCTGGTCGGGATTAATGGAGTCGTTTTACCTGCTGGCACAGTACGACTCGGTAACTGCCTACGCCCGGCAAATTATCGAACGGGGCAACATCCATGCAGGTGCAGTGAACAAAGCGGCTTTGTATCTGGGTAAAGCGGCTATGGCACGAGGCGATTTTGATACGGCCAAAGATGAATTCCTTACCGCACTCAATACGGCGCGTGATGAATATGGAGCCGAAGCCAAATACCGGCTGGCGGAGATATTTTTCCAGACCAAACAACACCGCCAGTGTTATGAAACATTGGTAAGCCTGAATTCCGATTTTGCCGCTTATGAAGAGTGGGTGGGGCGGTCGTATTTGCTTCTGGCCGACAATTTCGTTGCCATGAACGACCTTTTTAATGCCAAAGCAACGCTTCAGTCGCTGGTTGACCGGTTTCCGCTGGCGCATATCCGCGATGAGGCCAAAAGAAAACTGGATGAATTACAACGAAAGGAAAAAGAAAAACAGCAAATACCCGACAGCACCAATAACAGATAATTCATGAAACTGCATATTATTATCTGCTGCATAGGCTTACTGCTCACGGCCCGCGCACAACAGCCCGTGCAGACCGAACTGGCGCCGGTTGAAGTGGAGATTGTCCGCGAACGAAAAATTGTTTTACCCGAAGCCAACCGGTTATATGATAAAATTCCACCGCGGCCTGCAGAGCCGGTCAGTCCGGCGGTAAACTATAATTTTCGTTCGCTGGAATTTGAAACACCCCTTGTTGAGACCGCCATCAGGCCGTTCCGGTTAAAAGACGAAACATCGCTGCCGGTACAGCAGGGCTTTATCAGTGCCGGATATGGCAATTATGCCTCACCTTATTTGGAAGCATTTTACAATTCGGCCCGCAACAAAAACCAGCTGCTGGGCCTTCATGCCTACCACAGCAGTTCGGGCAAGGGGCCGGTAGATGGCAAAAACTCAGCCGGCGGAAGTTCGGGCCTTTCATTGTTTGCCGAATCATTTGGCAAGGCCATAACCTATAACGCCGGTTTGGGTTTACATCACCGCTTTACCCATTTTTACGGATATCAGCAACCGGAGGCCAGCCGCGATACCATCCGGCAGGCTTTTCTGCTGTTCAGGGCTACTGCCGGCATAGCCAACGCCAGGAAGTCGGATTTCAGTTATTCCCTTGGGGCCGATTTCAGTTACCTGGATGACAAACGTAACGCATCCGAAAGCACTGTTGATTTGCGGTTTACTTCCGGTTACCGGTTTTCCGCCCAATCGGTTTTGCAAATCAATGCCTTCTATTCACTCATGTCCCGAAAAGATATTTCGCTGGATCCTTCGCCCCGGCATCTGCTTTCGGTAAGCCCTGCATATCAGTTTACGATAAAAGAAAACCTGCGACTTACGGCCGGTGTTGTTGCAGCCCTGGAAAACGACACCCTTGACAACCGCAATACACACCTTTACCCCGATGTTCGGGCATTGTACCGGCTCAGTCCCTCAGTTGAAGTGTTGGGTTCACTTACCGGGGGGTTGGAGCGGGTTTCACTGCAAACCATTACCCGCGAAAACATGTGGGTAATGCCTCGTGTTGCGTTGTATAACACCAATACCGTGTTTAATTTTGAAGGCTCGGCACGGGCGCGTGCAGGCTCAATGGTTACGCTTCAGGCAGGGTTTTCGGTTGCGGCTCTGAAAAACTTTTATGGATACCTTAATGACACCGTTCGCATAAACGAATTTCAGGTGGTGTACGATGGGGGTACAACCCGCAGAACCAATTTGTTTGCTGCTGCCAACTTTAACCGGGGCGATGTTTTTAGTCTGGAAGTGCGTGCCGATGTGTTCCGTTACAACACCGGTCAGCTGGCCGAAGCCTGGCACCGGCCGGGCTATCGAACAACACTCAATACCGCTTACAATGTCCGCAAAAAACTGCGGATAGAAGCCGGCCTGATTGCACTGGGCGACATCAGGGCCCTGAATCCTGTATCGGGGCAGGTGGTAAAGCTGGATCCGGCCCTCGACATAAGCCTGCGCACAGAGTACCTGATTTCACCGGGCTTCAGCGTGTTTATAAGGGGCAACAACCTTACCAACAACGCTTATTCCACCCTGCTTTTTTACCCGGTTAGGGGGCTTCAGGTTACCGCGGGGCTAACCTGGAGCTTTTAGGAAGGTGCATGAAAGTTTGGCAGCATTAAAAAAACGCGTAATTTTGTTTGAAACTCTATTTTTTCATTCTTCATGGCCAGAAAAAAGAAGTCGGGTGACAGCGATTCGAACGATGAGCGCACCAATTTTTCGGATGAAACTTTCGGTTTACCCGAAATTCACTACGAACCTATTCGCAAAGATTCAGAAGAGAAAGAACCGGAAGAGGTGGTAAGCGAAACACCTGCCGAAGAGACCAAACCTCTTTCTGAACCGGTGGCTGAAGAGCCCGGTGAAACAGAGCACCTGGCAGAAGAGCAAAGTGCCCCGCAAAGCGAGCCAGCTTATGTCTACTCCGAATTACAGCCTTCACCGCTATGGCCGAAAATACTGGGCCTTGTTGCGGTTCTGGTTTTGGCTGGTGCTGCGGTATACTACTTTCTGATATACAAACCAAAGCAGGATGAAGCAGCACGCCAAAAGGAACTGGCCCTTCAGCAACAGCAGGAGGCCGAGCGCAAACGCCGTGAAGAAGAAGAGCGCCTGCGGCTGATGCAGGAAGAAAAGGAGCGGCGCATGCGCGATTCGCTTGCCGCCATACCTAAAACCGGCACCATCGAAACACTAGAACAACGCACCGGTCAGTATTATGTAATTGTTGCCAGTGCCGTTGATGGCGACCTGATAATGGACTATGCCAAAAAGCTGAGCCAGAATGGTGTAAACGCTCGTATTATTCCACCTTTCGGCAAATACAAATTCTACAGGCTGGCTGTTGATGCAGGCGACACGTTTATGGCTGCACAAGCCCGCGCAGAAGGATTAAAGCCAGAATACGGAGAAGCCGTATGGGTGCTTAAATATTGAACCTTTTTTGTATACTTTTTAAAGCTTTTTCGTTAATTTTTTAAACTCTATGATTTTACAAATCGTAAACGAAGCTACCTCGTTGCAATCGGCAGCCGACCAGCAAATGTCATTGTGGGAGTTGTTCCAAGCAGGGGGATGGATGATGTACCCCATACTACTCCTTTCTTTCATCGCCATTTATATTTTTTTTGAGCGCCTGCTCACATTAAACAAAGCCAATCAAAACCCCGACGCCCTGATGAGCAAAGTAAAAGAGCTGGTACTGAAAGGCGATATTAACGGGGCCAAACTGCTTTGTGCACAAAACGACACCCCCATTGCCCGCATGATTGAAAAAGGCGTTAGCCGCATTGGCAGCCCGCTTAAAAACATCGAAGCTTCCGTAGAGAATGTGGGCAGAATTGAGGTATTCAGGCTGGAAAAAAACCTTAGCACCCTGGCCACTATCTCAGGGGCGGCTCCCATGATGGGCTTTCTGGGTACGGTAATTGGTATGGTTCAGGCGTTCATAGCTATCGCGCAACAGGAGGGTTCGGTAAGTCCCAAGTTGCTTTCCAGCGGTATATACACAGCAATGCTCACCACGGTGGCCGGCCTTATAGTAGGCATTATTTCGTACCTGGCATATAATTTTCTGGTAACCAGGGTGCAAAAAATTATCCATAAAATGGAGTATTCTTCCATCGAATTTATTGACCTTTTACAGGAACCCCGATGAACCTGCGCTCTAAAAATCGCGTTGAACCTATGTTCAGCATGGCTTCCATGACTGACCTGATATTTTTGCTGCTGGTTTTCTTTATGCTTACATCATCGTTTGTAACGCCATCGGGGTTACCGGTTAACCTGCCTACCAGTGTGCAGAGTAAAATTGAAGTGCAAAAAGTATCGGTTACAGTTACCCGCGACCTGCAGTATTTTGTTAACGACAAAAAAGTTTCGCGTGCCATGCTGGAAGCCGAACTCAAAAGCAGGCTCACGCCTGGCAGCGGCTCGGTGGTACTGCACATCGATAAAGAGGTACCCTGGGAACATGGCATTTATGTTGCCGATATTGCTACCCGGCTTGAGGCGAAAGTGATTGTGGCTACTAAACCCAGATAAAAGTGGTAACGGCCGAAGAAAAACGAAACAACAGCATTGCCATCCTGCTGTCGGTACTCATACACGCGATGCTTTTACTTATTTTCGTTTTCACCATTGCGTGGAGAGCGCCCAATCCGCCCCTGCCCGAATACGGGTTTGAGCTAAACCTGGGCACCGACCCGGCTGGGAGCGGTGACGTTCAAACCCAACCGCCATCTGGTTCTGAAAGCCCGGCAGAAACTACACTGCCCGAAAACCAACCTTCGCAACCCGAACAACCCGAAGCCACAACGGCAACACAACCCGATGAAAGCCAAACAGATTCAAAACATGAAAGTCCTGTGGCTATTCCCGAAGCCAAAAAAGAAGAAACCGTGAAAACCGAAAAGCCGGTTGAGAAGGCCGAAAAGAAAGTTGAAAAGACACCAGCTGCAGCCGATACCAAGCCTATCGAAAAAACCGAAGAGAAAAAAGAAGCTCCGGCAAAACCGCTGGCCACCTACGAGGGGAAACCTCAGGGCGATAAACCCAAAACGGCGGGCGACCAGGGGAACCCACAGGGTAAGCCCGATGCCCGTGCGCTTTACGGACAGCCCGGTGGAGGCGGCGGTGGCGTACAACTGGATCTGGCCGGCTGGACATGGGACTATATACCTACACCCGACATTCCGCCCTCTGAGCCAAACGGCAGGATTGTTATTGAAATTAAAGTAAACGATGAAGGCGAAATAATAGAAAGAAGGGTGATTGAAAACAGCAGTGGTCCTGAGGCGCTGAAGGTTTGCTTCAGCGCACTGGATAAACTAACCTTTAACCGTACAGACGGAGGATCGATACCAACCGTTACGGTGGGCCGCATTACCTTCCTTATCCGTTCCCGATAGTTTTATTTCGTTTATGGCACATGGCATTTAACCTGCTGAACGCCGGGAGGATGCTTGACAATTCGCTGAAAAAATTATTTTTGCACCGCCTGTTTCGGGCAAAACTAATCCCTGCCTATGGACATCCGCATTGAAAATCTTTCTAAGCGATATGGCATGCAGAAAGCCGTTGATGGCATTTCGTTTGAAGTTAAAACAGGCGAGATTGTGGGCTTTCTTGGACCGAACGGGGCTGGCAAAAGCACCACCATGAAAATGATTACCGGCTACCTGGGCATTGGTGAAGGAGATATTTTTATCGGCAACCGCTCGGTACGGCAGGAAGGCGATGAGTTAAAAAAACACATTGGCTATCTGCCCGAGAATAACCCCCTGTATACCGATATGCCGGTTATTGATTACCTGTCGTTTTGTGCCGAGCTGCAGGGCCTTATGGGAGAAACAAAATATACACGCATCAAAGAAATGATAAAGGTTACCGGCCTTGAAGCAGAAAAACATAAAAAGATTGGCGAGCTTTCCAAGGGCTATCGGCAAAGAGTGGGATTGGCCCAGGCCATGATACACGACCCCGAAATTCTTATTCTGGATGAACCCACCACGGGGCTCGACCCCAACCAGATTGTAGAAATAAGAAAGCTGATAAAGGAGCTGGGCCGCCATAAAACCGTTATCCTCAGCACCCACATCCTTCCCGAAGTAGAGGCCACCTGCGACCGTATTCTCATCATCAACAAAGGTAAAATTGTGGCCAACGGAACGGCCGAGTCGCTGCGTAACCAGTCATCGGGCAATACGGTTATGCGTGCGCTGATTGAAGGAGCCGATGCCGGAACCGTTAAAAATACCCTGTTGCAACTACCCGGAATTTTGCAGGTGCTGCCGGTTGATGGCCACCCCGGACGATTGGAAATAACAGCCGCCCCGGGACATGCTTTGGGACGAACGCTGTTCAATTGCTGCGTGCAAAACGGATGGGTACTTGCCGAAGCAGTGCCGGTAGAAACCCGGCTGGAAGATATTTTCAGAAATCTAACCCTGAACTGATATGCAGGCTGTATGGGTAATTGCCAAACGTGAAGTTAATTCTTTTTTCGACTCACTTGTAGCATATATCCTGCTGGTGCTCTTTCTGGGCTTCAGCGGATTTTTTACCTGGCTTTATGGAGCCGACATTTTTCTATCGGGCCAGGCAAGTCTTCAGGCATTTTTTTCTACTGCCTATTGGAGCCTGTTTTTCTTTATACCAGCTATTACCATGCGTTTGCTTGCCGAAGAAAACAAAACCGGCACCATTGAGCTTCTCCTTACCAAAGCGGTAACTGACCGGCAGGTGGTGGTGGGTAAGTTTTTGTCGGCCTGCATGCTGGTAGGCATAGCCCTTGTCTTCACCCTTCCTTACGCTTTTACTGTGGCTTCCATTGGCCCGTTAGACTGGGGCGCCACTCTGTGTGGCTACCTGGGCCTTATGCTGATGAGTGCCTCCTACATCAGTATAGGTTTGTATGCCAGCAGCCTTACCAACAACCAGGTAGTGGCATTTCTAATCTCCCTGTTTGTAGGCCTGTGTTTCCATGTTCTGTTCGATGCCCTTGCGGCAAACTTTACCGGCTTTGCCGGTATGCTGTTCAGCACACTTAGCATGTCCGAACATTTCGACAGTCTTTCGCGGGGCGTAATCGATACACGCGATCTGATTTACTTTTTTCAATAATTTGCTGCCGGTCTGCTGCTGGCCGAGTTTTCATTAACCAAACGAAACCTGGAGTGATTATGAAGACACGTGTTTATACAACATTGGCACTACTGCTCGGCATATTGCTGGTGTTAAACCTGCTTTCAAATGAACTTCATTTCCGCCTGGACCTTACCGAGGGAAAACAATACACCCTTAGCCGTGCCACACTGGACATTCTGGACAACCTCGAAGAGCCGGTTACCGTAACAGCCTATTTTTCAAAAGACCTTCCGCCCCACATCGCCAAAACCAGACGCGACTTTCAGGATATGCTGGTGGAGTATGCCATGCGATCCAACGGCATGGTGCAATACAATTTTGTAAACCCTAACGAAAAAGAAACACTCGAAACCGAAGCCACCAACAACGGCATCCAGCCCGTATTGATAAATGTGCGGGAGAAAGACCAGATAAAGCAGCAAAAGGCTTTTCTGGGTGCGGTTATAGCCCTTGGCGATAAGCAGGAAGTACTGCCTTTTATTCAGCCCGGAGCCGCCATGGAATACGATCTTTCAACAGCCATAAAAAAGCTGTCGGTTGACGAGAAGCCTGTCATTGGCTTTTTGCAGGGTCATGGTGAGGCCACAGCGGCCGAGCTCAGACAATTATACAGCGAGCTTGAAATTCTATATACTCCGCAGGATGTGCGTCTCGATTCTTTGGATGTTCCGCTTCAGGTTAAGACCCTGGTTGTTATTCGGCCGAACGATACCATACCACCGGCCCAACTGGAACGCGTAGAGCAGTTTCTGGCCAGGGGAGGAAGGCTGCTGCTGGCCCTGAACCGCGTGCAGGGCGACCTGCAACAGTCGGTTGGCTTTGCCATTAAAACCGGCTGGGAAGAATGGCTGGCCAGACGCGGCATTACCGTTGACGATTCTTTTGTTATCGACATCCGGTCGGGTTCGGTAACCGTACAACAGCAAACGGCTTTCGGCCTGCTGCAAACACAGATGCCTTTTTATTACCTGCCCATTGCAGCATCTTTTGTCCAGCATCCGGTAACTACCGGTCTGGAAAATGTGATGTTTGAGTTTGTAAGCCCGCTGGAAGTAAAGGCCGACTCCGGCCTAACCTACACACCATTAATATTCTCATCCGAACGCTCCAATTCCCTTAAAGCCCCGCAGTACTTCGACATCAACCGGCAATGGACTGAAGCCGACTTTTCCAGGCAAAACCTGGTGCTGGGTGCAGCTTTCGAAGGACCGGTGGTCGGAAATACCTCTACACGCATGGTGGTAATTGCCGATGGCGACTTCATGCTCACCACCAATCAGCGTAGGCCACCTGATAACATCAATCTGATTGCCAATGCAATCGATTGGCTTTCGGACGACACCGGACTGGTTGCATTGCGTACCAAAGGGGTAACCTCCCGGCCCCTTGAAGAACTGGCCGATGGCACCAAAACTGCTTTAAAATATGCTAACTTCCTGTTGCCTGTACTACTAACCATTGGGTATGGTCTGTACCGCTATCAGCAAAACCGGATACTTCGCATAAAACGCATGACTGATTGGTATCAATAACCCGTTAACTATGCGTAAGATTAATGTAAAATACCTCGTTACAGCTTTTGTTGCCATGCTGGCAACCTGGCTTATCATCTTATATACCGGTTCGGCCAGAAAATCATCGAATGTACGTACGCAGTTGCTGAATCTGGACACAGCCCAGGTGGATGAGTTGTTCATTCACAGGCAGGGCGAAAGTACACCCATCGTCCTGAAACGCCTTGATAAGGGAAGCTGGAAAGTTGGTTTTGAAAATCAGCCGGCCTATCATGCCGATCCGGTTGCCGTTCAGCAGGCGCTGGGCGTTTTGCATAAGCTTACCGCACAACGCATGCTAACCCGCCAAAAAAGCAAATGGAAACAATACGAAGTTACCGACAGCGCCTTGCTGGTAAAAGCCATGCGCAAAGGCAAAACCATAGCTGCCTTGCGGATAGGTAAGTTGTCATATCCGGCTTCGGGTAATGCATTTACGGCCGTGCGACTGAACGATGAAACCGAAACCTTTGCGGTTGAAGGCTACCTGAGCACCAATCTGGGCCGTGGCCTTAACGACTGGCGCAATAAAACCTTTATGCGGCTTAACCCGGAAAAGACTGATAAAATTTTCTTCGAATATCCGGCCGATTCTTCCTTTACCCTGATTAAAGCAGACACCATCTGGAAACTTGATGAAAAGCCGGTAAGCCCCGATAAGGTAAACCGTTACCTGAATCAGTTCAGAAACAAAAACCTCAATACTTTTGCCGATGATTTTACCCCATCGGGTGAACCGCTTTACCGGATACGCTTTGAGGGCAAGGGTGCTGAACTGGAACGGGTGGATATCTGGCAAAAGCCCGACAGCACCTATGTTTTGCGTGGCGTTCATCTGCCCGTTTTCTTTTCCAACAAAGGTTCGGCCATTATCAACGAACTGCTTAAACCGAAAAAGCACTTTCTGCCATAGTTGTTACAGCAGGGCAGAGTAGTTGAAAAACATTTTGAAGGCTTGCGGTTTTTTGTAATCTTGTTAGCGTAACAAGAGTTATGAAACGCTTTCTAATCGCCTTCATGAGCATCGTAGTGCTGTTGGGTTATGCGCAGCCTCCCGACAGCCTGTTTAAAAATATTTTCTTTCGCAACATCGGCCCGTTTCGCGGAGGGCGTTCGGTGTGTACCAGCGGAGTGGTAACCAATCCGCTGGTGTACTACATGGGTACCACCGGTGGTGGCGTTTGGAAAACAGAAGATGCCGGCGCTTCATGGAAAAACATTTCCGACGGATACTTTGGCACCGGATCGGTCGGGGCTGTGGCCGTATCCGAAAGCAACCCAAATATTGTGTATGTGGGCATGGGCGAGCACGCTCCGCGTGGAGTTATGACTTCTTACGGAGATGGGGTGTATAAATCGTATAACGGGGGAAAAACCTGGGAAAAGCTGGGACTGGAAAACACGCGGCAGATTGCGCGCATTGTGATTCATCCGCAAAACCCCGACATTGTGTATGTGGCAGCTCAGGGCGCCATAAACGGCCCTTCAACCGACCGGGGCGTGTACAAGTCGGTTGATGGTGGAAAAACCTGGCGCAAAACATTATTTGTAAACGAGCTCACGGGTTGCTCCGAATTATCAATTGATTATCAGAATCCTCGCGTGCTGTATGCGGCTATGTGGCACCACCAGCGTCTGCCATGGAAAGTAATCAGCGGCGGACCGGGCAGCGGCCTGTATAAATCAGTTGACGGGGGAGAAACCTGGCAAAAAATTCAAAACGGTTTGCCCAACGAGTTGGGCAAGATGGCTGTAACGGTATGCCGGTCGAATCCCGAAAAAGTATATGCGCTTATTGAAAGCGACTCAGAAAAAGAACAGGGTGGGTTGTTTGTAAGCCACAACGGGGGGCATTCATGGGCGAAGGTAAGCAGCGACCACCGGCTGGTGCAGCGGGCATGGTACTATATTGAGGTGTTTGCTGATCCGGTTGATGATAACACAGTATATGTGCTGAGTGCGCAGGCTCTCAAATCGGTTGACGGTGGCAAAAGCTGGGAAACCATTGCCGGGCCGCATGGCGATTACCACGACATGTGGATAAACCCCTCCAACTCCAAGAACTTTGCCCTTGCCGATGACGGCGGAGTAGGCATAACCTTTAACGGTGGCGCCACCTTTTCAACTCAGTACAACCAGCCCACCGGGCAATTTTATCGCCTCAGTGCCGATAATCATTTTCCCTACCGCATTTATTCCGCCCAGCAGGACAACACTTCGGTGCGGATAGAAAGCATTGCCTTAGGCAGGCATGGTATTACACAGGAAAACTGGACCTATTCGGCCGGAGGTGAAAGCGCATTTCTGGCTTTTAACCCCGATAACCCACGCTATGTGCTGGGCGGCAGTTACCTGGGAACCATTGAAGTGCTCGATACCGAATCCAAAGCTGCTACCAACATCATGGCTGCGCCCATACAATACCTGGGGCGCGATGCCAAAGACATGAAATACCGGTTTAACTGGAATGCTCCTATTATCTGGTCACGCCATGAACCCGGCACCTTTTACCACGCGGCCCAATGCCTGTTGCGCACCCGCGACATGGGTAAAACCTGGGAAGAAGCTTCTCCCGACCTTACCCGGAATGAAAAAGAAAAACAGGGTAAAATGGGAGGTCCCTACACCAACGAGGCAGTGGGTGCCGAAAACTACGGCACTATAAGCGCTGTGGCCGAATCGGCTGATGAACCGGGAACAATATGGGTAGGTACGGATGACGGGCTGGTACAACTTACGCGCGATTTTGGAAAAACCTGGGTAAACGTTACGCCAAAAGGAATGCCCGAAACGCTGATTAATGCCATTGAGGTAAGTCCGCATAGCAAAGGAACAGCCTACATTGCCACTACCCGCTACAAGTTTAACGATCTGTCACCGGCCATTTATAAGACCACCGATTACGGCAAAACCTGGACAAACATAACCAGGGGCATACCTTACGGTGCCTACACCCGCGTGGTTCGCGAAGACACCCGACGCAAAGACCTGCTGTTTGCCGGTACCGAAACCGGCTTGTATGTTTCATTTAACGGAGGTATGCAATGGCAACGCCTGCAGTTAAACCTGCCCGTTACACCCATAACCGATTTGCTTATTCACAAGGATAACCTGATAGTGGCAACGATGGGGAGAGCCCTCTGGATTCTGGACGACCTGCATGTACTCCGGCAGTTTCAGCCTGAAGATGTAAGAGGAAAGCTTTACCAGCCGGCTGATGCAATACCCGGCAACTGGCGAAGTGTACTGAACGATCCGCCCGAAGATTTTGAAGGTACCAGTCCCTTTAGCGGCGTAAACCCTGTTAATGGTGTAACCATTCACTACTTTCTTCCCGACAAATTGCCTGATTCAGTACATTTAACACTTACTGTTTCGGATGAAGAGGGAATAGTAATAAGAACATTCTCATCTAAAGCCGATGGGGCATTTCAATCTTATGACGGAGGCCCTCCGGCTGAACCGGTGCTCACCCGCCGAAAAGGCCTTAATCGTTTTGTCTGGGATATGCGCCATGCCACCATGCCGGGCATTACCGGTGCCTACATTGAAGGCAGTTACCGCGGGCATAAGGTTATTCCGGGTAACTATACAGTGCAGTTAAGCTATGCCGATAAAATTTGGAAAACCACTGTGCAGGTTAAAGACAACCCGTTGTACAATATATCAAATGAACAATACCGCGAATACGATGCTTTTATGCGTATGGTTGAGGCTGAGCTTACCGATATGCATAAAAAGACCAATGCACTGTATAAAGCTCAACAACAATTAAGTGAGTTGTTAACCGAACTGCAGCGCAACGAAAAATATGCCCCTTTGGCCGAAGAAGCCAAAAACCTGTTGCAGAAAATGCGCGCCTGGGATGAAGATATGGTGCAGCGAAAGTCGAAGGCCTACGATGATGTGGAGAATTTTCCCAATAAGTTTACGGCCAACTTTCTTTTTCTGATCAATCAAACCGAAAGCGATATACCCCGTGTAAACCAGCCTTCGCGGCAGCGATATGCCGAGCTGCACGCCATGTGGGAGAAATTAAAGCACCGGTACGAAAGTCTGGCAAATACCGAGTTATCTGCCTTTAACCGTAAACTTGCAGAAGCCGGAGTAGGAGCCATAAGGCTGGGAAATTTTTAACCCGCAGTTTCGGGTGCGGGAGCCGGTTTAAACCACACCCGGAATACACCACCTCCTTCGGGATGGTTGGCGCATTCCAGCCTGCCTCCGTGGCGCTCCAGTAACTCGGTGCACAGCCTCAGGCCAAGGCCTGTACCCTTTTCGCCTATAGTGCCGGGCTGGTTAACGGGTTTTGCGGTGGCCAGCTGCTGCATTAATTTTTCCGGAATGCCTGCACCCTGATCGCGTACTTCAAAATAGCATTCGCCATTAATTTTTCCTGAGTTTACGAAAACTGTCCCGCCCGGATTACTGAATTTAATGGCATTGTGAATGAGGTTTCGCAGTATAAGTTCCGCTACATTCCGGTCGGCTGTTATGTACAGTTCTGGGTTAGTTTGATTAACAAGTCGTATCTTTTTATGTTCAGCCATTTCAACAAATAACCGGAAGACCAGGTTTACCAGCTCATACATTTCAAGCGAAACGGGCTTAAAAGTTAACAACCCAAGTTGGGTTTGGCCCCACCTCAGCAGGTTTTCTAACGTTTCGCTGGTACCCAGCAATAGTTGCATCACTTTAGGTACGAGCATTCTGAATTCATCTCCGGTAATCTGGCCTTTTTGCAACATAGAAAGCAGGCCTTGCAGGCTTACCAGCGGGCTGCGCAAATCATGGCTGATAACGGAAAACAATTTGTCACGCAGGGCTGCCGCTTGCGCCATGTTTCGGTTTTGCTCTTCTATGAGCAGGTTTTTCTGCTGAAGTTCTTTATTGGCCTGCTTACGGTAAAAGTTATTTCGTAAGGACAAAACCAATATCGTACCCATTAATACCACAACAACCGCAAATGCTATGGAAATAATAAGTTGTTCCCGCCGCGCGCGTTGCGCCTCCACCTCAAGGGTAGCAAGCTGTTTGAGCTGCCGTTCATTTTCCAGTTGAAAACTGGCCAGCAGTGCCCGTTGGGCTATTTCTACATTTAGCAGGGAGTCTTTCAGCGTGTTGTAATGCGTAAGATGAGAATAGGCTCTCGTATAATTGCCTAGTTCAGCATAGGCTTCGGCCAGGCCCTTGTGGCATTCTTTCATAACTTCCCGCATTTTTACATTCAATGCTACATTGGCAGCTTCCTTAAACCACGTCAACGCCTGTTTTGGCCTGCCAGCCGCCAGCGCTGTTTCGCCCATAAGCTGCTTGTTGTAGGCAAATACCGCCTGGTCGTTTACTTTTAGGGCTGCCTGGTTAGAAATTTCAAGGTGGTGCAGGGCCGAATCATAATTACCATGGGCTTTGTAAAGCAAACCTTTAGAGTTGTGGTTATAAGCAAGAAGCTTAAGATCTTGAAGCGAATCGGACAGGTGAATACCCTGATTTGCTATACGGTGTGCTTCTGTTAGATTGGTTCCGGTAATGGCATAAATCCAGGTAAGGTTGCCGCAATTAGCTGCAATGTTTTTAACATCATTAAGCAGTTCAAACAGGTTTCGTGCCTTAAGTTGATGCTCAAGAGCATGCCTGTACTGTTTTAACCCCAGCGTGTAAATAATGCCCTGGAGTCGATGGGTCAGCGCGAGTGCCAGGGTGTCGTTTTCATGGGTAGCTTTGGCAAGCACTTGAGTAGCCTGTTCAAAAGCCTGTGCATAGTTGCCCACCATGAAATGGTACTCGCCTAATGCAATGAGTGCCAGGTTTTCTCCATGATGGTAATGGATTTTACGCGCAAGGGCCAGGGCTTCATTTATCTTTTGCCAGGACTTTTCGGGTTCGTTGCGCTGATAAAATTGTGCCGAATCCAGCAGCGCCTTAAATTCCTGCTGTTGGGCATTAGCTGCTGGTGCAGCCAGAATGAACAAAATCCAATGTATAATTACAGGATGCGCCCGCATTCCATTTTTTTATTTATGCCCAGTTTAAGTAAACTTATCGGTTATCGCAAGGAGGTTTTCCAGCAGGTAAGGCAAAAATCCTTTTCCAGAAACTCCTCCTCTCGGTCAGGCAGGGCGGCAAAAAAGTTCAGACCTGTAAAGCGCTCCAGGCTGTCTATAGAAACGGCAAATGCCAGGGGCGATTCACTCGTTCTTTCGTTTCGCATAATAAACCCGATGCTTCGTTTCTGTGAATGGGAATAAACCAATACGGCCTTGAAGAAATATGCCGGTATGCGTACGGCCGATCCGTTTAGCCGGGGAAGGGTATCGCTAAGCACGGGTCCTGTGGTAATGTACAGTACCGAGTCGGTCTGGGCCCAGGTGCGTACCAGTGTTTCCAGCTTTTTCCATATGCCCCGGTTAAAGGCCGGGAGTTGCGGACTGATGTTGCTGTAATAAAACGACTCGTGCAGCGATTTTGCCGACCAGCTCATATCGGCTGCAGGGGCCAGGTGCCCGCGGTCGTACCCAGACCTGCGGTAGTGGGCATCGGTGGCAGTAAGTCCGGGAAGCTGCGGGTCGGGATAAAAGCGTGCCGAGCGGGGTTCAGACCCACGTGTCTTGTCGGCAGTAAGCACATAGGCCACCCAACGGGCCTGGCAGTATGCCGAATCGAACAAAAGCGAAAATCCGGTATGCTGCACCACACGCACCCCATGCGGTATTTCGGGCCACTCCAAATGTAAACCGGTTAAGCCGGTTTGCCTGGTGTGCGGCTGTTGAAAGCAGAAAAAGATTATTGAACAGAAAAGCCAGAAACCTGTTTTTTTATTTTTTTTTTTATGTAGCTTCGCCAATATGGCCATGCGTGTATGTTGCGTTGGGTTGTGCCTGTTTATTTCCGGGCAAGTTAGTGCACAGGAAGTTCCGCTTAAAAACGAAAACGAATTTTCGGTTCGCGTGCATATGGAGTTCAAAAGCCGTCCGCCTGCCGATGCCGAGCGCATACAGGTAACCGAAACGCTTGCCGAATACCAGAAAAGAACGGCACCCACACCGCTGCCTTATCTGTATCTCTATCTTACATTCACCCGTCTTGCACCGGAAGAAGTGAGGTATTCTGTTTCAAAAGGAGGGAAGGGCTTCATTAACCGTAAAGCAGAAATTAACAAGGAAGTGAAACTGGATATTGGCTTTACCGATGACATTAAAGACCGAACCACCGAACCTGAATATGTAATTACCCTGCTTTCGGAAAACAAAAAGCCGATAAGCCGCATTGTGATCTACTTTTCCGAGTCGGGCGATTATCTGGTCAATGGGGTAAAGCGGGGCAGAATCTGAGCATTTAAGCGTTTCCGTTTATCCGTTATCAAAAGCTTTGGTGTAAAGGCGTCACAGGATTATGAGGCATATTTTGTTTATTGCACAGATTAAACCTGGCCTGCTATGCGTCTTATTGCTCTGTTGCTTGCGTTTTCAATTACGGGTTACGCACAATACCGTCAGCCTCACGCGGCTGCTATTAGCCAGAAGTTAAAAAGGCTGAACTTCCTGGGATCGGTGCTTTATGTGGCTGCGCATCCCGATGACGAAAATACGCGCGTAATAGCCTACCTGGCCAACGAACGCCTGGCCACCACGGCTTACCTTTCCATGACCCGCGGAGATGGCGGCCAAAATCTTATAGGACCTGAAATAAGAGATGAGTTGGGATTAATCCGCACGCAAGAGTTGCTGGCAGCCCGCAGAATTGATGGCGGGCTTCAGTTTTTTACCCGCGCCAACGACTTTGGATTTTCGAAAAACGTTAATGAAACATTACAGGTGTGGGGCAAGGATGCCGTTTTAAGCGATGTGGTACGGGTAATAAGGCAATTTCAACCCGACGTGATAATTAACCGCTTTCCGCCTGACGAACGGGCCGGGCATGGCCACCATACCGCATCGGCTGTGCTGTCGCTGGAAGCATTTAATCTGGCAGCCCAACCTACGGCCTTTAAAGAGCTGGCTCATCTTAAACCCTGGCAGCCTGTGCGCATTTATCTAAACACCGGCAGGTTTTTCAGCAATACGGTTGATGAAAACTCACCGGGTGTAACCGTACTAAATGTAGGTGGGTATAATACCTTATTGGGAAAAAGCTATTCTGAAATTGCTGCCGAAAGCCGTAGCCAGCACAAAAGCCAGGGTTTTGGTTCATCGGGCCGGAGGGGCAATGCCAAAGAGTTTTTTGAACTGGCCGGGGGGAAACCCGCCCACCACGACATCTTTGATGGAATAAACACTACATGGACCCGCCTGAAAGGCGGTGAAAAGGTTATACCGCTGGTGGAGAAGGCCATAAAAGATTTTAATCCCGAAAAACCATACGAAATAATACCGCAATTGCTGCTTGTGCGCAAAGCCATTCAGGGCGTTGAAGAAAGTGTGTGGAAGCACCGTAAACTGGATGAAGTGAACCAGCTTATCCGCGATTGCCTCGGGTTGTTTGCCGAGGTAACAGCCGAACGTTTCTGGGTGTCGCCCGGTGATCGTGTGAATTTATCATTTGAGATCATCAATCGTTCTCCGGCAAACGTGGTTCTCTTAAGCCTTCAGGGAAAGGGCGTTGCGCTGGATACTGTGCTGAAGAAAAAACTCGACTTTAATGAAGGGCTCCTGTTCAGAACAGGTAAAATAATTTCAAGACAAGAGTTTTCAGACCCCTACTGGCTGCGCCAACCTCACGGTGCAGGAATTTTTACCGTTAACGATGAAAGCCTGATTGGAAAGCCCGAAAACGATCCCGCACTGGAAGTGAGCGCTACTTTCGATGTAATGGGCGAAGCGCTTGAGTTAAACGTTCCGGTTGTTTATAAATGGACCGACCCCGTAAGAGGAGAACTGTGGCGACCTGTAGAGGTAACACCCTCTTTATTTGTAAACCTTCAACAGGGGGCTATGGTCTTTCCATCTGACCGGTCCAGGGAGGTGTCCGTAACTTTAAAATCCGTCATACCCAAAAAACAGCGCGGAACACTGCGCCTGGAGCTTCCGGATGGGTGGCGCTGCGAACCCGAAGCACATCCTTATGAACTGGCTGCGCAGGAAGAACAGGTAAAAGTCTTCCGGTTATTTCCGCCGGCCTATCCCTCAACCGGCAGGATAACAGCTGTGGCTCAGGATGGTGGTCAAAAATTTTTCAGGTCGGTAAAAATCATTTCATACGATCATATACCGATACAAACCCTTATGCCGCCCGCACAACTGAATGTAGCGAGGATCGATCTTAAAAAGGAAGGCAACCGGATAGGCTACATCCGCGGAGCAGGTGACGATATACCGGATGCCCTCCGGAATATGGGCTACGAAGTCTGGGAGATGCGGGATGAGGAAGTTACCACCGACAACCTGCGAATGCTCGATGCGGTTGTGGTGGGCGTTCGTGCCGTTAACACTAACGATCGAATTGGCTTTTTAATGAAAGCACTATTGCAATATGTGCAGGAGGGAGGCACACTGGTAATGCAGTACAACACTACTGCCGGGCTGGTAACCAACTCCTTCGCGCCCTATCCGCTAACCTTAAGCCGCGCGCGCGTAACGCAGGAAGACGCAGAGGTGCGTTTTCTGCTGCCGAATCATCCGGTGCTTAACCATCCAAATAAAATTACTGCAGCCGATTTTTACGGCTGGGTACAGGAACGTGGCCTGTACTTTCCCGGCACGTGGGACAGCGCCTACGATGCCGTGCTGTCCATGAACGATGACGGTGAACCTCCGGCCAACGGCAGCCTGCTCGTGGCCCGCTATGGAAAGGGATGGTTTGCATATACCGGTTTATCTTTTTTCCGGCAACTGCCCGAAGGCGTGCCTGGCGCATACCGGTTGTTTGCTAATCTTGTTTCCTTGCGCAGCCGGAATGAAGATGCTGCTCCCGAGGTAAACCGGAATAAAAAGTCAGGTCGCAAGCGTAACTAAAAATTATGCAAGAACCCGGCCACATCTCGCCCGCTGACGACCGCCCCCCTGTTTTTTCAAACTGGCGCGGATGGTATTGGCTGCTGCTTGCCTGGCTCGCGGTGCAGCTCATGTTTTATTATTTTCTTACCTATTTGTTTGCATGACAAACATCGACTGGCTGGTATTGTTTGCTGCGCTTGTTGCCATTGTGGTATATGGCGTTGCTAAAACAAGGGGCAGCCATAACATGGAAACCTACCTGCGCGGTGACAATACCCTGAAGTGGTGGATGATTGGCATTAGCATTATGGCTACCCAGGCCAGTGCCATTACTTTTTTAAGCACGCCAGGCCAGGCCATTGAAGACGGCATGCGTTTTATACAGTTTTATTTCGGCCTGCCCCTGGCCATGATTATTATTTCGGCTGTGTTTGTCCCGGTTTACTATCGGCTAAATGTGCTCACTGCCTATGAATTCCTCGAACAGCGCTTCGATTTAAAAACCCGGGCACTTACCGCCATATTGTTTTTGCTGCTCAGAGGCCTTTCGGCCGGTATTACCATTTTTGCGCCTTCGCTGGTACTGGCCACGGTGTTGTACTGGCCGGTAGAGCTTGCCACCGTGCTCATCGGCTTGCTGGTTATGATCTATAGTGTTTCGGGAGGATCGAAGGCCGTTAGCCTCACGCAGCGTCTTCAGCTTTCCATAGTTATGGGAGGCATGCTGCTGGCAGGTGTTATGGCTTACACCATGTTACCAAAAAACCTTGATTTTATTGAAACGATACAGCTGGCCGGTTATCTGGGCAAACTTAACCTGATTAACATTTTACCTGCCGATGCGGCGCAAAATCTGCCGGCCGGAGTAAATTCGGTTGATGAACTGTCATTGCTTCAAAAAATAGATTTGATTTTAGAAGATCGCTTCAATATTTGGAGCGGTATGATTGCCAGCGTTTTTCTTTTCTTATCCTATTTCGGTACCGACCAGTCGCAGGTGGGGCGCTACCTGGGTGGCAGAAATCTTACCGAAAGCCGGCTGGGGCTAATGTTCAACGGCCTGTTGAAAATACCCATGCAGTTTGTGATATTGTTTATAGGGGTGCTGGTATTTGTATTTTATCTCTTTAACCAACCGCCGGTTTATCACAATCAGGTTTTATACCAAAAGGCCCGGAGCGCACAACCCGATAAACTGGTGCATCTGGAGAGTAAATACGATACACTCTTTTCTCTTAAACATACGGAAACACTTAAACTGGTGCAGGCAATTGAAGACCGCGATCATGATGCCATAGCGCAGCACCGTATGCGTGTGCGCGAACTGGAACAGGCTGAAAAGGCGCTGCGTGATGAAGTGCGAACACAGGTGGCCATAGCGGTGCCAGGAGCCAAAACCCAGGACCGGGATTACATATTTTTGAACTTTGTTCTGCATTATCTGCCGCATGGCGTTGTGGGCCTGCTGCTGGCGGTAATGTTTTTGGCGGCCATGTCATCAGTTGCAGGCGAACTCAGTGCACTGGCTTCTACCACTTCGGTTGATATCTACAGGCGATTGATTGTACAAAATGCTTCTGCCCGCCATTACCTGCGGGCTTCACGTTTATTTTCCGTTCTGTGGACTATGCTGGCAGTGGGCTTTGCTATACTGGCATCTTTTGCCGAAAATCTTATTCAGTTTGTTAATATTGTTGGATCGTTGTTTTACGGAACAATCCTGGGTGTTTTTGTTGTCGCTTTTTTTATCCAGTATGTGCGGGGTACAGCGGTATTTCTTGCTGCTGTTTTTTCAGAGTTAATCGTGCTGTATTGCTATCTCTATACCGATATTGCCTTTCTGCTTTACAATATTATTGGCTGTGCATTGGTGGTGCTAACCGGATTGTCCCTGCAGTGGCTG
>FWPU01004520.1_pt1 | contig 32247 bp, 21 predicted proteins | sample 2228361 | NCBI WGS metagenome assembly FWPU01 (sample SAMEA103939777, study PRJEB20133) | metagenome
CTCTTCCTGTTCATCGAACCTTGCCTCCTGCGACAAAGGATACTCTCTTCCCCCTGGGGGGGAACGGACGCCGTACAAGGACAGCATACAACAAAATGCCCGGCTTGTCAAGTGATGGAAAAGATGCTCTATTTTGCGATTATATGCTGGCTTGCCCCGGTAGGAACTCCTTGCCGGTAAGGAGTTCCTACCGGCCTGGTCTGCTGTTTTTTCCTTTCACGCAGGGGCACCAGGACCCCCGCAAGGTCCCACAAGAACAACGAGAAGAACAAGCCCGAGTAACTGCTCAGCCGCACACCACTGTTCACCACCGAGACGCGGAGGAGGCAGAGGTTTCGTGTTTCCACAGAGGACGAGGGAGGTCTCTGCGGCCCCAAAAGTATCCCTCGGCGTGCTCTGCGACTCTGCGGTGAGCAGTTACACCCATTTTACCTCAAAACCGGAGAATGCGATTGCCCTGGCACGGCCGTAAATCCACCTTGACGTCTCTCTGCCCTTGTGGTACGATGAAGGGCACGCAGGCGGCGTGTAAGAACAGGAGGACCGATGAAAGGCATCGCTCATTTCAGTACCGGTGTCGCCATCGCTACCTTCTTCCCCCAGGTGGTCGAGCAGGGGGCTCAGGGAGGACTCCTCCCCGTCCTGGGGGGCATCGGCGGCATCCTCCCCGACACCCTCGATTTCAAATTCGTCCGCTATTTCGAGCAGTACGATGACGAGATTGACCCCGACGCCCACAACCCGGACCCCCGCGAGATTGCCGAGCGGGTGGCCCAGACGATGCGCCAGGCCTATGAAAGCGGTCGTTCCCGCAACATCATGCTGCACACGATTCGCCTGGGCGCGGACCTCTGGCGGCAGTACAGCATCCGCTTTGTCCCGGAGGAAAGTGCGGTCATTGTCCGCATCGGCCCCCTGGTCAACACCGGCCAGGTGCCCTACCCCGGCTCGGAGCCGCAGGAAAAGGCCGAGGCCCGCGTCGAGGTAGGTGTCCCGATGGTGCACACCTACGACGCCGAGAACAAAATCGACATCTTTAGCGGTCCCTCCTTTCGCTTCGAGCGGCGCGGCGACCACCTCCACGTGCACTTTTTGGACTGGCACCGTCGCTGGTCGCACGCCCTGACGATCGCGCTCCTGGCCGGGGGCATCGTCGGGCTGCTCGCCTGGAACCTTTGGGCCGGCCTGGTCTTTGGTCTGGGCTTTGCCGGACACATCCTGGAGGACCAACTCGGCCATATGGGCAGCAACCTCTTCTGGCCCTTTACCAGGCGGCGCACCCCCGGCCTGCACCTGCTCCGCTCCGGCGACGCCATCCCTAACTTTTTGACCGTGTGGACGTCGCTGGCCCTGATTCTGTGGAACCTGGACCGCTTCTCGGCCACGCCCCGGCTGCCCACGCTGCCCTACCTGCTTGTTGCCCTAGGGGTGCCCTGGCTCCTCCTGGGCGGCCTCTATCTGCGGCAGCGGCTACAGCGCAGGCCCGAACCGCTGGAAAAGTTACGCCAGGGCGATATCGTGGCCGAGGCCGAAGAGGTCGAACTGGCCTGACCCTCCTGTCTCCTCACTCCCGGCGACAGGAGAGCGTGCTATGGAGGTGCCCTATGCGTTCCTTCTTGCGGTGTCTCGTTCCGTTGATTCTACTCCTGACCTTTCTCCCCCTCTGGCTCCCGGCCCCGGCGGGGGCCGGTGTGCCCCTGCGCCCGGCCGCCCCCGGCGATATCGTCATCAGCGAGGTGGCCTGGGGGGGCACGGCTGCCTCCACCAGCGACGAGTGGATCGAACTCTACAACACCACCGCCGGAGCCATTGACCTGACCGGTTGGACGTTGCAGGCCCAGGATGGCACGCCGGCGATTCCCCTGGTCGGCACGATTCCTGCCTATGGCTACTTTCTCCTGGAGCGCAGCGACGACAACACCATCTCGGACATCCCCGCCGATCAGATCTACACCGGCGCTCTGGACAACACCGGCGAGGTGCTGGAACTGCGTGACGCCGGCGGCGTACCGGTGGACACGGCCAACGGCGACGGCGGCCCATGGCCGGCCGGCAGTGGCTCCCCCGACTATCTCTCCATGGAGCGGATAGACCCCTGGGGCGGCGACTCGGACGCCAACTGGGCCGGCAACGACACCCTCGTCCGCAACGGTCGAGATGCCAACGGCGCCCCGATCAACGGCACGCCCAAACTGCGCAACTCGGCCTCGGCCCCCGCCGCCGACCTGGTGGTGGCCAAGGCGGCCCCCGCCGGCGTTGCCGCCGGCGCGCCGATCACCTACACGATTCGCCTGGAGAACCGGGGCAACCTGGCCGCGACCGCCACCCAGATCACCGACACCCTCCCCTCGGCCGTCTCGTTCGTGGCCCAGGCCGGCCCCTACCCCTTTACCTACATCCCTCCGCGCACCTTGCTCTGGGAGGCCGGCACAGTCCCCTTTACCCTGACGCCGGCCCTGATCACCATCAGCGGCACCGTCGCCCTGACCGCCTCGGGGACGCTGGTCAACCAGGTGGTCGCCTCCACATCCGCACCGGAGGTGACCATGGTCAACAACACCGCCCAGGCGGCCACCGTCGTCTGGGAGGCCCTGCCCGACCTGGCCGTGAGCAAGGCCGGCCCGCCCACCGCAACGCCCGGCATGGTGGTCACCTACACCCTGGTGGTGGAGAATAGCGGCCCGCTGGATGCCCCGGCCGTCCTGCTCAGCGACACCTTGCCGGCCGGCCTGACCTTCCTCACCCAGACGAGCCCCTACACCTTCTCCATGCCCGCTCCCGACCTCCTCCGCTGGGAACTCGGCGACCTCCCCGACGGGGCCATGGCCTCCCTCCTGGTCCTGGGAGAGGTCCTCTCCTCCGCCCAGGGCCTCCTGACCAACACCGCCTGGGCCAGCACCTCCTACACCGAGACGACCCTGGCGAACAACACCGCCCGCTGGACGATCACGCTGGCCCTGCCCGGCAGCGGCGACGTGGTCATCAACGAGGTCGGCTGGGCCGGCACGGCCGCCTCCACCAGTGACGAGTGGATTGAACTGTACAACGCCTCACCCTACGACGTGGACCTGACCGGCTGGACCCTCGACGACGGCGGGGACATCTCGATCACCCTGAGCGGCGTCATCCCCGCGCAGGGCTACTTTCTCCTGGAGCGCAGCGACGACAGCACCATCTCGGACATCCCCGCCGACCAGATTTACGTGGGCGGGCTGAGCAACACCGGCGAGACGCTGGTGCTGCGCAACGCCGGCGGCGCGCCGGTGGACACGGCCAACGGCGACGGCGGCCTCTGGCCGGCCGGCACCGCCTCCCCCACCTTCCGCTCGATGGAGCGGGTGGACCCCGCTCTCCCCGACGACGACAGCAACTGGACCTCCAACGACATGGTCCACCGCAACGGCCGGGACGCCAACGGCGCCCCGATCAACGGGACGCCCCAAGCCCTCAACTCGGCGGCCTATCCGCCCCCGCCCACCCCGGATGTGGCCGTGAGCAAGGCCGGCCCCCTCACGACGACGCCGGGCATGGTGATCACCTACACCCTGGCCGTCGGCAATATCGGGCAGTTGCCCGCGCCGGCCGTCGTCCTCAGCGACATCCTCCCGGCCGGCGTGGCCTTTCTCTCCCAGACGAGCCCCTACACCTTCTCCCAGCCCGCCCCCGACCTCCTCCGCTGGGAGGTCGGTACCTTGCCCAGCGCCACCTGGGGGCTGCTGACCGTCTCTGTCCGCGTGGAGGCCGCTGCCGTCGGCACGCTGACCAACCTCCTCTCTGCCACCACCACGGTCAGCGAGACCGACATGGCCAACAACACCGCCCGCTGGGATACCCTCGTGATCGTCACCGGCACGTCGCAGGTGCTCATCGAGGCCCTCCTCTACGACGGCTACCAGACCAACGACCCCGACGAGGCTGCCCTCCTGGTCAACATCGGCGGGGGGGCGGCCGACCTGACCGGCTGGCGGCTCTGCGATGCTCCCGGTGGTGGTTCCTGTGCAGCCCTTCCGGCCGTTCCCCTGGGGCCAGGGGAGCGTATCTGGGTGACCGGGGACGCCGCCGCCTTTGCTACCTCCTTTGGCGTTTCCCCCACCTTCGACCTGGCCTCCTGGCCGGGCTATTCCAACAGCGGCGACGAGGCCGTCCTGCGCGACGACACGGACGCCGTGGTGGACACGCTCGTCTATGAGGGAGGGGACACCAACGCCTCCGGTTGGTCCGGGCCGGCCGTGGAGCCCTATGCCGGTTCGGGGAACTTTGGCTCCGAGGGGCAGATTCTGCGGCGCATCCTGGACGAGGCGACCGGCCGGCCGGCCGGCGACACCAACACCCGCGCCGACTGGATGCAGTACCCCGGCGACTCGGACAACGCCCGCCGCCTCTCCTACCCTGGCTGGGACCTGGAGGCGTTCTTCTGGCCCCTTTCCTTCACTCAGCATGTCTCGATGACCGTCGCCATCGCCCCGGACAACGCCGCCGAGGTCTTTTTGCGGGCGATCAACCGGGCCACGACCTCGATCGAAGCCGTGTTCTACGACCTGAAGCACTATGGCATCGTGCAGGCGTTGGCCGAAAAGGCAGCCCAGGGGGTCAGCGTGCGGGTGCTGTTGGAGGGGGAGCCGGCCGGCGGCGTCGCCGACCAGGAACTGTGGGCCTGCCAGGAGATTGAGGCGGCCGGCGGGGAGTGCTGGTTTATGTTCAACGAGCCCGCCGTGCGCATCTATGACCGCTACGCCAATATGCACAGCAAGATCGTCCTGGTGGACCGCACCTGGGCGGTCGTCTCCTCGCAGAACCCCACCGGCGGGGGGCTGCCCGACGACGACAAGAGCGATGGCACCTGGGGCTCGCGCGGTGTCCTCCTCCTGACCGACGCCCCACCCCTGGTGGACCGCCTGGCCGCCATCCTGGAGGCCGACCTTGACCCTGCCCACCACAACGACCTGACCCGCTGGGCCCCCGACAACCCCTACGGCTACAGCACGCCGCCTCCCGGCTTTGTCCCGATCACCTCCAGCGGGGGAATCACCAGCCCGGTGGATTTTCCCGACCCGCTGGTCACCTCCGGGACGATGGGGATCGAACTCTTTTCCGCGCCCGAGGCGGCGTTGCGGCAGAGCGACGCTCTGCTGGGCCTTCTCGCCCGTGCCGGCCCCGGCGACTGGGTGGATGTGGAGCAGATGTACGAGTACCGCAGTTGGGGCGTAATGGAGGACAGCACTCCCGCCCCCAACCTGCGCCTGGAGGCCTATATCGAGGCCGCCCGACGCGGGGCCCACGTCCGCATCCTGCTCAACTTGGGCAGTTTCGACCAGGACTTTTTTGACATCTCGAAAAACCTCGAGACCGTCGCCTATGTCAACGGGATCGCCCACCGCGAGGGGTTGAACCTCCAGGCCCGCCTGGGCGACCCTACGAACTATGGTATCCACAACAAGCTGGTGCTGGTGCGCCTGGGAAATCAGGGCTATGCCCACATCGGCAGCATCAACGGTAGCGAGACCTCCAGCAAGATCAACCGCGAGGTGGCCGTGCAGGTCCGCTCCAATGCTGTCTATGACTACCTGGAGGAGATGTTTGAGCGGGACTGGAACCGCTCCGGCTGGCTCTACCTGCCGCTGGTCATGAAACGGCAGGTGGGGCCGGCCGACCACCTCCTGGTCAGCGAGGTCCTCTACGACCCGGAGGGGACCGATGCGGGCCGCGAGTGGGTCGAACTGTACAACCCCACTAACGAAACGGTGGACCTGACCGGCTGGACGCTGGGCGACGCCGTCGTCCTGGGCGAGTATGGCAGCGGTCGCTACGCCTTTCCCGCCGGGGCGACGATTCCGCCCTTTGGCCTGCTGACGGTCGCCGCCCAGGCCGAGGATGTGAGCGGCTTTGTCCCCAACTACGAGTTTCTCCTGGACCCCTACCGCGATGACCCGACCGTACCCAATATGGTGCCGGTGGACACCTGGGACGGCTTTGGCTTTGCCCTGGGCAACGCCGGGGACGAGGTTATGCTGATGGATGCGAGCGAGCAGGCGGTGGACGTGCTCGTCTATGGCACCGGCGACTATCCGGGGGTGACGCCGCATCCCGGCGGGGTGACGGCCGGCCACTCCCTGGAGCGACGCCCGCCAGAGCGGGACACTGACGATTGCAGCGTTGACCTGAGCGCCCGTTACCCGCCGACGCCGGGGGAATTGCCGTAGTCCTGAGGGCCCTTCCGCTCCGAGCGGATGGGCAGGAGCGATGCCTCCTCTGCCCCAGGCCACCGGTTCGGGGAAGTAAAAAGAACGAGGCTCGATTGACAACCCCCCTCGATTGTGGTAAAGTGCGCCCAAGAATGTCAGAGATTTAGGAGGGCTTGCTATGAAAAGGGTTGGAGTACTGGTGCTGATTTTGGTCGGCCTGGTGGGGTTGCTCGCCTGTGGCCAGGTCCCGGAGCAAGCACAGCCGGACAGCGTGCCCGGAGAGGCCCCGTTGCCGCAGGCCCCTTTGCTGCCCCCACTGCAGGGGGAAACCCTGGTGCAGGAGGATTTCTCCGCCGGCACACAGGCCGACTGGGCTGTGCTGGACACGGCCCAGACCCCCGGCGAGCAGGCCTACTGGTACGTCTCCGACGGCGTGCTGGTCCAGGGGGGCACGACAATGGAGCGGGACTCGGTGGACCCGGCCTACTTTGTCGTCGGCGGAAGCGACTGGAGCGACTATACTGTGCGCGCGGCCCTCTATGTCGAAACGAACAACGAGGTCGGGCTGATCTTTCGCGTCAACGACCAGGGGTTCTACCGCTTCCGCATCCGCTCGGCAGTCTTTGACGGCCCCTTCAACATGGGCCTGGACCGCTACCAAGCCGACCGCTATGAGGTGCTCTGGCACGACTTTGGCCAAGGGTTCCCCCTCGAGCAGTGGTTCACCCTCCAGATCGAGGTGCGGGGAAACACCTTTACCGTCCTGATGGACGGCCAGGTTGTGGCCGTCGTGCAGGACCCAACCTTCCCCACCGGCGGTGTGGGCCTCTACGCCTGGTCGGAAGGAGGGGCCTATTTTGACAACGTAACGGTGACGCGCTGAGGCATACAGGGAGAGAGATGATGAAGATACGAGCCTATCTGTCCCGCCAACCGCTGGCCTGGATTGTTCCCCTTTCTCTGGGAGGCATGGCCCTCCTGCTGGCCCTCTGGCCGGCTTGGGGGGCATTCTCGGCGTCTGGATGGACCACGCCGGAGAACATCTCTGATTCCGCCTACGGGGCCTACAGCCCGGAACTGGCCATTGACTCGGCCAACTATGTCCATGTCGTCTACTGGGGCGACGGCGAGACCAGTTCCGACTGGGCCATCTGGTACACGAACAACCGCAGCGGCAGTTGGGACTCCCCCAAAAAGATCACCACCGGCAGCGACCTGCGCTACCCCCGCATCACCATAGACACCAACGACACCCTCCATGTGGTGTATGAGGATCGGGGGGTTGATGAAATTATGTACCTCCGCTCCACCGATTATGGCCAGACCTGGAGCACCAAGGAGAATATCTCCAGCACCTCGGGCAAAGCCTACGAGCCGGACGTCTTTGCCGATCCCGACGGCCGGGTGCATGCCGTCTGGATTGACAACCGCTGGTCCGGGGACTATCAGGCAACCTACTCGCTCCGTGACACGAACGGCTCCTGGTCCTCGCCGGTGCGCATCCAGAGTTCGGTCGGCTTTAACAAGCAACCGCGCATCGCCACCACCGGCTCCGGGGCCAACCTGACGGTTCACGTGGCCTTTTTCGGCAAATCGAGTGCCGAGGCCCCCAGTTGGCAGAATGAAGTCTATTACCTCCGCCAGCCCCCCTCGGGCGGCTGGAGCAGTGTCCGGAACATCTCCAACTCTTCCGGCCAGGGCAGTTACGACTCCGACATCGCCGGCCTGGGTGCCGACACCCTCTTCTTAACCTGGGACGAGAACCCCGACACCGCCGAACAATACCACGACATCTACCTGGTCCGTTCGGACGACAACGGGAGCAGTTGGTCCTCGCCGCTTCACGTGACCGAGGACCCGGACCTGGACCGCTACCCGGCGATTGACTATGGCCAGGACAAACTCCAGCTGCTCTATGATAGCAGCAGCGCCGGGAACGGGGATGCCTTTTATGTAAATTATGACCCCGGCACGGGCGGCCTGTCTTCGCCGGTGAACCTGTCCACAAGCAGCGGCGAGTCCAAGGAAACGGACGTCCAGGTGACCGACTGCCGCATTGCGGTGGTCTGGATGGACAAGGGTGCCAAGTGGGACATCCTCTACACAACCACACCGACCAGCCCCTGCCCCACCCCCACCCCCTCGCCGGGCACGCCGACGGCAACGCCCACCTCGACTCCTACGCCGACACCGACGTTCACACCGACCCCCACGGCGACTCCAACCCCGACCCCCACGCCCACCCCGACCCCCTACCTGCCGGAGGGGTGGGTGGACATCTATGCCCAGCAGCCTTATTCCAACACCCAATACACCCGCGACCTCCAGGTCGCCCTCAACCTCTGGGCCACCTCGCCGATCTCCAGACCCCTGTCCATGCGCTTTTCCAACGATGCCTCTTTCAGTGACGGACCCGGTTGGGTGTCCTACCAGCCCTGGGTGGTCAACTGGCAACTCTTGGAAACCCCCTACGCCTGCGAGTATCGCTGGGTCTTTGCGCAGTACCGCGACGACCAGCAGCACGAATCGCCCATCTATACCGACTATATCTTTTACGACAGTTACCTGACGGCCACGCTGGTCCTGAACGGGGGGAACGACTACACCGCCGACACCCTCGTCCTGATCAGTGTCGGCGATGAAGCACCTCTCTGTGGCGGACTGGAGGACATGCGCTTCTGGGAAGAAGGCCAGGTTACCCAGACCTTCTGGGTCAGTTACACGCCCGACATCTATTTCTTCCTGGCCGACCGGGACCCGTTGACCGGGACCGCCACGGTGTACGGTGAGTTCCGTGACCACGCCAACAACACCGGCATCTACAGCGACAGCATCACCTTTGACCCCAACCCGCCCTTCAGTGGCACTCCGCCGACCTTGAACGGCGGTCGTTCCCCGGTGGACACCCTGCTGATCCCGGTCTCGGGTCTGGAGGCATATGATGACGAATCGGGTATAGCCAACGTCTGGTTGGCCAACCGGTCTGACGGCCTGTGGGCGGTCTTGCCCTATACGCCCGCGTACACCTACACCTGGAACCTGGGCTATGGAGGGCCGCCCTACATCAGCCCGACCCTGCACACCGTCCATGTCCGCTACGAGGATGGCTCCGGCTACGGCGACCTGCCCGGCAACCTCTCGCCGATCTATTCCTCCTCGATTCGGGTGGTTGGGATTACGAACGCCTACCTGCCGATCGTGGCACGGGGCTACAGGGGCCCCTCAGGCGAGCCTGGTGGTGAGCCGGCCCTGGTGCACCTGCGCCTGCTTACCCTGCCGGCCCGGGGCGCCCCCGGCGAACACCTGATCTGGCTGGCCGCCGAGCCCACCACCGACACTTTCCGGGGAACACTGCGGCTGGACCTGCCTGAAGGCGCGCGCGTGCTGCGGGCCTGGAGCGCCTACGGCGATCTGCTCCAGGTCTCCGACCGGGAGGTCCTCTCCCGCGAGCAGGTCTCCCCCGATCTGGTGCCCTGGATTCTGGTGCGCGTCCGTCTGGAGGAGGACCGGCCCCTCCGCATCCAGGGAGAGATTCTCTGGGACGGTGGCTCGGCCTCTGCCGCACCGGTCTGGATTCAACCGTAGCCCTGAGATGGAGCGTTTCGCTTCCCGTGCCCACCCCGGATCGTCCCGGCCCCGCCGGGTAGATCCGGGGTGGGTTGTACTGTTCGTCGTCTTGGTCCTCTCCCTACCGCTGGTCACCCCGCGCATCTATGCGGTGGACTCGGTGGAGTATTTTGTCTACCTACCCTCGCTGCTCTTTGACGGCGACCTGGACTTTGGCGACGAGTACGCCATCCTGGCCCAACGCAACCCAGAAGCGGGGATTGAGGAGTTTGTCAAACTGGACCCCACGACGGGGTTGCCGTTGAACGTGGCCCCGGTGGGCACCGCGCTGCTCTGGTCGCCGGCCTACCTCCTGGCCCACGGGGGAGTCCTGCTGGCCCGCCTGCTGGGAGCGCAGGTTGCCGCCGACGGGCTCTCCTATCCCTACATCCTGGCCGTCTGCTACGCCTCGGTGGGGTATACCTTTGCCGGCCTGCTCCTGGCCTACCGCCTCTGCCGGCGGTTTTTCCCGCCCTTCCCCGCGACGCTGGCGGTGCTGCTGGTCTGGCTGGGCACGCCGGCCTTTTTCTACAGCCATGCCAGCCCCCCCTGGTCCCACAGTGCTTCGCTCTTTGCGGTGGCCCTCTTTGTGAGCGTCTGGCATGGAACACGCGGTCGGCAGAGGGCGGGGCGGTTTTTTCTCCTCGGCCTGCTCGGCGGGTTGATGGCGCTGGTGCGGGAGCAGGACGGCCTCTTTCTCCTGATCCCGCTTTCTGAGCTCCTGCCGGCCTACCTGGAGCGGCTGCGCCTGCGGGACTGGCCGGCCCTGCTTCCCATGCTGGCCCGGCACGCCCTCCTGCCGCTGGGAGCGTTCCTGTCCTTTATCCCGCAACTGGCCGTCTACCGCGTCCTGAACGGACACTTTGGCCCCAACCCGACGGTAGCCCACAAGTTCGACTGGTTTAGCCCGCACTTTTTCCAGGTGCTCCTGGACCCACACTATGGCCTCTTTCTCTGGACGCCGCTCCTCCTGCCGGCCCTGGCCGGATTGGTCTGGCTTTACCGTCGGGACCGCCTCCTGGCCCTTTCGCTGGGGCTGGCCTTTCTGGCCCAGGTCTATCTCACCGGCGCGTTCCTTACCTGGCAGAGCCCGGGCTCCTTTGGCCAGCGTCGCTTTATCAACTGCACGGTCATCTTTGCCCTGGGGCTGGCCGCGCTCGTCGCCCACCTGCGGGAGAAACGCTGGCCCGCCTGGGTGCTGAGCATCCTGGGAGGGCTCTTTGTGCTCTGGAACTGGGGCCTAATGGCCCATTGGATCCTCTACCGGGCGGACCGTGAAGCCGGCCTGGATTGGACCGTCCTCCCCAGGCGGCTCTGGAAGGAACTCCCCGCCCAGGGATGGACCTTCCTGCGGCGGTTGCTCCTGGAGCGGGAAAGCCTCTATCGCAACCCGGGACGCTGAGCGGTTGCCAGAGAAGCGGTTTTCCGCTATAATACAGTGTGGGCATATCCGGACCCAGGAAGAGAGGAGTGCCGAGGAGATCATGGACCAGAGGCTACTGCAGGAATTGCGGGACCTGGAAACCGAAATGGCCGAACTGGAAAACCGGCTGAATGTGGTGCTCCCGGAGGAAGACCGGCGGGCCGGCCGGTCAGTGGACAGACGAGAGATCGAGGAACTCACCCGCGAACTCGCTCGGGCGCGCAACCTGGTCGGGCGATTGCTCCCCACCCTCCGCTCCGCCCGAGAGTCGTTCAGCGATATCCAAAAGGAACGCCGGCAACTCTCCACCCTCTACGAGGTCAGTCAACTGGTCAACTCGACCCTGGAACTGAAGGACCTCCTCGAGATTGTCATTGACCGGGCCATCGCCGTCACCGGGGCGGAGCGCGGCTTTTTGATGTTGCGCGACGAGGCCAGCGGCCAGTTGCATTTTGCCGTCGCCCGCAATATGCGCCGCCAGGATATTGACGAACTCTCCTTCCAGGTCAGCCGCAGTATCGTGGACCGGGTGGCCGAGACTGCCGAACCGGTCCTGACCGACAACGCCAGCGAGGACCCCCGCTTTGCCGACAGCGTCAGCATTGCCACCTATATCCTTCGCTCGATCCTCTGCGTCCCTCTGCAGGTCAAGAACCGCACGATCGGCGTCCTCTATGTGGATAACCGCGTCCGCATCGGCCACTTTACCCCGGACGACCTGAACCTGTTGACCGCCTTTGCCAATCAGGCCGCCGTGGCCATCTCCAACGCCCGCCTCTTTGAGCATATCGTCGTGCTGGACCAACTCAAGGGGGACTTTTTGGAAAGCGTCTCCCACGAACTGCGCTCCCCCTTGACCTCGCTGAGCGCAGGGGTGGAACTGCTCTCCGAGGCAGCGGGACAGACTGACTCCTCGCTGTGGCAACTGGTCCAAGAGAGCACGCAGCGGCTGACCGATGTGGTCAACCGGCTGACCCGCTTTGCCGAGATCGAGCAGGATGGGCGCACCTGGCTCTCCTCGGCGGGGGCGGCGAATCCGATTCCCCTGCGGGAACTTTTGGCCGAGGTGGTGGAACCGCACCGGGCGCGGGCGGAGGAAAAGGGTCTGGTGCTCAACCTGGTGGTCGAGGGCGAGATTGTCGCCCTGCCCGTTCCGGAGGGGTTGATTCGGGCCCTGAACGAGGTCCTCTCCAACGCCGTCGCCTACACCGACAAGGGGGTCGTCTTTATCACGGCCCGCCGGAGCGGCGAGGAACTGCTCATCAGTGTGGCCGACACCGGAATCGGCATCCCCTCCGACGAAATCCCCTACATCTTTGACAAACTCTTTCGCGGGCGCAAGGTGCGGGCGCTGGCCCGCACCCAGGGCCTGGGGTTGGGCCTGTCGGTGGCCCGCTGGGTCGTCCGGACCTTTGGTGGGCGCATCTGGGCCGAAAGTGTCGAGGGAAAGGGCAGTGTCTTTACGATCGCCCTCCCGTTGGCCAAGACGGCGGAAGGCTGGCGGGTACAACTGGCCGATTTGCCGGCAGAAGGTCAATCGGCGGGTCTCTGAGAACCGGGGGAATGGGCCGGTTCCGATCTTTTCGAAAAAGATGGCGTGGTTTCGCAAGGGCGAGCCGGCTTTCCTCGGGTAAAGAGCAGATGATCTTGCGCAAATAACTCGAAGCAGATAAAGGAGCGGGCGTAAGATGAACCGCTGCGGTCATTGGGGATGGCGTACCTCGCTGTTGCCGGTTCGCCGACAGGGGCCAGCCACCCCGAACCGGCTTGCCTTGGAGAAATAGGGTGGACACACGTGAACGTCTGGGAACGGTCGTCTCGGGCTCCCTCAGCGATGGGCTTGTTGTCCGGTTGGACGGTCAGGTCTCGGTCGAAGATGTGGCCGTGGGTCGCTATGTTGTCATCGAGGGGGAGCGGATGCGCTTCTTTGGCATGATTACCGATGTGCGCCTGGGGCTTTTGAACGAGCAGTTCCGCCTGACCCCACCGCCGATGAGCGATCCCTTTATCGCCCAGGTAGTCCGGGGAACAGGCACCTTTGGGCTGATTGAGGTGGCGCCTATGCTGACCCTGCCTCTGGGAACCGAGGCCACCCTGGAGCCGACCCCCCGTCCGGTCAAGACGATTCCGACCCACTTTGCTCCGGTCTTTCCGGCCGGCCCCGATGAGGTCGCTGCCGTCTTTGGTCAGGAGAACGAGGAGCGCTTTTTCATCGGCACACCGATTGATATGGAGCAGGTGCCCATCTGCCTGAACCTGCCCCGATTGGTCGAACGCTCCAGCGGCATCTTTGGCAAATCGGGCACCGGCAAGACCTTTCTCACCCGCCTCCTGCTCATCGGCATTGTGCAGCGCAACGCCGCCGTCAGCCTGGTCTTTGACATGCACAACGAGTACGGCTGGGAGGGCAGTTTTGAGGACCCCCGCTACGGCAAGGTGCGCGGCCTGAAGCGGCTCTTTCCGGCCAAGGTGGCCATCTTTACCCTGGACCCGAAATCCTCCAATCGGCGCAAGGTGGCCGTGGACTTTGCCGTGCAGATTCCCTACGACCAGGTTATGGCGGAGGATATCGAGATGCTGCGGGAAACGCTGGACCTCTCCCAGGCGATGGTGGACGGCGTTTACCGGCTGGCGGAGCGGCTGGGACCGGCCTGGTTGCCCACCTTCCTGGAGGGGGATACCGAAAATCAGGTCGAGTGGGCGAACGCCTTTGGTTTGCACAGCGGTTCTTTGCAGGCCCTGCACCGCAAACTGAGCCGCCTGCGACGGCTCGAGTTCCTCCGCCCGGAGGTGGCCGACGACTCGGTCCGCCGCATCCTGGAGTGCCTCCGGCAGGGCATCCACGTCGTCCTCGAGTTTGGCCGCTACTCCGACCTGACCACCTACGTCCTGGTCGCCAACCTGCTCACGCGCCGCATCCATGACCACTATGTCCAGGCGATGGAAAAGGCCCTGGGGGAGCAGGGGGTGCAACCGCTGCCCCTGCTGATCACGATCGAGGAGGCGCACAAGTTCCTCAACCCCCGCGTGGCCGCGCAGACGACCTTTGGTACGATCGCCCGGGAGATGCGCAAGTACAACGTCACCCTGCTGGTGGTGGACCAGCGCCCCAGCAGCATTGATGATGAGGTGATGAGTCAGGTCGGCACGCGCATTACCTACCTTCTCGATGACGAAAAAGACATCGCCGCCATCCTCACCGGCGTTTCGGGGGCCGGCCGGTTGCGCTCGGTGCTGGCCCGGCTGGACTCGCGCAAACAGGCGCTGCTTTTGGGGCACGCCGTACCTATGCCGGTGGTCATTGAGACGCGCGAGTACGGCACGCCGGAATCGTACGCGGCGCTGGGGGCATTTCTGGAGGGGGCAGAGATCGCCCAAGCCGGCGCTGAGCAGGACCTCTTGCGCAGTGCGGATGAGGAGGAAGACTGGCTCTGAGCGGCCCCCGCCGAAACGGTGGCGGGCGCGCCCTCTTGCCGGCCGCCCTGGACACCAGATCCGCGGTCGGTGCCCACCCACCGGGCAAGGGAAAGAGCGGTGCAAGAACCAGGTCTCTACGCCGAGGTCATCATCCGGCAGCGCAACCGGCCGATGGGCCCCTTTACCTACACCGTGCCGGCCGCGCTGCGCGAGCAGATTCGGCCAGGGCAGATCGTGTGGGTGCCCTTCCGGCAGGGGCAACAACCGGGTATCGTCGTGGCTCTCTCCTCCGAACGACCCGCCATCCCGCTCAAAGCGGTCGCGGCGATTGTAGACCCCCGGCCGGTCCTGACCGAGACGCAACTGGCCCTAGGCCGGCGCATGGCCGAGTACTATCTCTGTTCCCTGGCCGACGCGCTCCTGGCGATGCTCCCGCCGGGGCTGCTGCACGGAGTTCACACCCGCATCCGCCCGACCGCAGAGGGGCGGACACGCCCGCTGACGGACCTACCCCCCCCGGCCCGCCGGGTCGTCGAGGCGTTGCGCACCACCGAACGGGGCCGCACCGTCGCCGCCCTGGCACAGTCCGTGGGGCGGCGCGGACTGCAGCGGACGCTGGAGCAACTTGTCCGCGAGGGGTGGGCCACCCGCGAGACGGTAATCGCCCCGCCGGCCGCCCGCCCGCACCGTGAGCCGTTCCTGGCGCTGACGGCCCCCCCGGAGGAGGTGGCCCGACAGCGGCAGCGCTTCTGGGCCGGCCGGCGGAACTCGGCCGCGGCCCGGGTGTTGGAGACGCTGGCCCGTGCAGTCGGCGGGAGCCGCACCCTGGCCTCGCTGCGTCGGGAGTACCGGGTGGACCGGCGCACCCTGCGCGCCCTGGAGGCCGATGGGTTGGTCCGGGTCGAGGAGGAGGTGCACCTTCTCCGGTTGACCGCTTCGGAGGAGAGGTGGGACGAGTTTTTCGAGCGCAAGGCGGCCCGGGCCCCCCGGCAGGCAGTCCTGCTTCAGGAACTGCTCGAGGCCGGCGGGGAGGTGGACCTGGCGACGGTCGAGGCCCCCGCCGAGGTGCGCCGGGCGTTGCAGCGACAGGGGCTGCTCCAGGAGGAGCCCCGGCCGGCCCGCGTCCGATTGACCGTCCTGCCCCAGGTCGCCGAGGAGCAGGCCGCCGCCCTGCGCCGCACCCCCGCCGACGAGCGGTTGCTCCACCTCCTCGACCTGCTGGAGGATTCCCCCGACCGGGCCCGGCCCCTCTCCGAACTCACCCGGCAGGTGCGCGGGGCCGGCCGGCAGGAGTTTCAGGAACTCCTGACGGCCGGGATCGCCCGGGTCGAGCAACGCCAGGTCTACCGCGATCCGCTGGCCGGCCAGGAGGTTTCCCCCGAACCCCCGCCCCCTCTGACCGGCCGGCAGGGAAAGGTCTGGCGGGAGGTCTATGAGGTGTTCCGACAGGGCGGCGGGCAGACCTTTCTCCTCCACGGGGTCACCGGCAGCGGCAAGACCGAGATCTACCTGCGGGCACTGGCCCGGGCCCTGCGGGACGGCCGGCAGGCGATCGTGCTGGTGCCCGAGATTTCGCTGACCCCACAGACGGTGCGCCGCTTCCTGGCCCGCTTCCCCGGCCGGGTGGCCGTCCTCCATAGCGGCCTGAGCGTCGGCGAGCGCTACGACCAGTGGCGGCGGGCCCGCAACGGCGAGGTGGACGTGGTCATCGGCCCTCGTTCGGCCCTCTTTGCCCCCCTGCCCCACCTGGGCCTGATCGTGGTAGATGAGGAGCAGGACGATTCCTACAAGCAGACCGACCCACCCCCCCGCTACCACGCCCGCGAAACCGCCCTCTTCCTGGCCCAGATTAGCGGCAGCGTGGTCATCCTGGGCGGGGCCACCCCGGCGGTTGTCTCCTACTACCGCGCCGCCCAAGGCCGATTTCGCCTGCTGGAACTGCCCGACCGCATCCGCGTCGAGGAGACGGCCGACGGCCGGCGACGGGTCCTGGTGGACCGGTCTATGCCTCGCGCGGAGATTGTGGACATGCGCGCCGAACTGCGCGCCGGCAACCGCAGCATCTTTAGCCGTTCGCTCCAACAGGCCCTGCGGGAGGTGCTGGCTGCCGGAGAACAGGCGATCCTCTTTCTCAACCGGCGGGGGATGGCGACCTTTGTCCTCTGCCGTTCCTGTGGGCACGTCCTGCGCTGCCCCCGCTGCGAGGTCGCATATGTCTATCACAGCGACCGAGCGCGCCTGCTCTGCCACCGCTGCGGCCGGGAGCGGGCCATGCCTACGACCTGCCCGGCCTGCGGGAGCCGCACCATCCGCTACTTTGGGGTGGGCACCGAGCGGGTTGAGCAAGAGGTCCGCCGCCTGCTGCCTGCGGCACGGGTGCTGCGCTGGGACCGGGATGCCGCCCGGGCCGGCCGCGATGACGCCGCCATCCTCGACGCCCTGCTCGATGGCCGGGTTGACTTCCTGGTGGGCACCCAGGTGCTGGCCAAGGGGTTGGACCTGCCCCGGGTAACGCTGGTGGGGGTCGTCAGTGCGGACACGGCCCTGCACCTGCCCGACATCCGCTCCGCCGAGCGCACCTTTCAGTTGCTTGCCCAGGTGATCGGCCGGGCCGGCCGGCGGGCGGAGCGGGGCCGGGCAATCATCCAGACCTACCACCCAGAGCACTATGCCATCCGCGCGGCGGCGGCCCAGGACTACCGGGCCTTTTTCCGGCAAGAGATCGCCTATCGGCGGGAGCACGGCTATCCTCCCTTTCTCCAACTGGCCGGCCTGACTTTTCAGCACCGCCAGGAGGCGGCCTGCCGGGAGGAGGCCGGCCGTGTGGCCACCGCACTGCGCCGACGTGCCCAGGCCGTCCCCGGGGCGCGGGTGATCGGGCCGGCCCCGGCCTTTGTCCCCAGAGCCCGGGGGCGCTACCGTTGGCAGGTCCTTCTCCTGGCCCCCCGCGTGCAGCCGTTGCTCAAGGCCCTCTCGTTGGGCCGGGGATGGCAGGTGGATGTGGACCCGGTCAGTCTGCTCTGACATTGACATCCCGCCCACTTTCGCTATAATGGGCATGCCACGACCTTCCGTCGTAGAGGACGGACCGGAGACAGAACCAAAGGAGGTTCCGTTGACCACACAATGGCAGGCACTCTTTTCCGAGGGCGGGCGCAATATCCGTGCCTCCGCCGTCCGCGAACTCTTTAAGGTGATTCAGCAACCGGGCATGATCTCCTTCGCCGGCGGCATGCCGGCGCCGGAGGTCTTTCCCTGCGAGGCGGTTGAGCAGGCCTGCTCCCGCGTCCTGCGCGAGCAAGGGCGCGTGGCCCTCCAGTACAGCCAGACCGAGGGATATAACCCTTTGCGGGAGTATATCGCCGAGGTCTGGATGGCCGAACTGGGCCTCCAGGCCCGCCGGGAAAATGTCCTCATCACCACCGGCGGCCTCCAGGCGATGGACCTGGTACCCAAGGTGCTGCTCAACCCCGGCGAGGCGATCGTCGTCGAGGCCCCCACCTTCCTGGGGGCCCTCTCCTCCTTCTCCTCCTACCGACCGCGCTACGTGACGATCCCGGTGGACGTTGCGTCACAGGACGGCGAAGAGGTCGGCCTGCAGGTGGACCGCCTGGAGGAGGTCCTGGAAGGGGAAAGTGGGGTCAAGTTCATCTACACCATGCCCACCTTCCACAACCCGGTGGGCTGCACGATGGGGTTGCGGCGGCGAAAAAAGTTGGTCGAACTGTCCGACCGCTACGGTATCCCCGTTGTGGAGGACGACCCCTACGCCATGCTGCGCTACAGCGGTGCGCCGCAGCCGCCCCTGATCGTCCTGGACCAACAACGGTTAGGCACGGGAACGACCGAAGAGGCCTACGAGGTGGGCAATCTTCTCTATGTCGGCTCTTTTTCCAAAATCCTTTCCCCCGGTATGCGTCTGGGGTGGGTGGTCGGGCCGGCCCCGATCATCGCCCACCTGACCCGGGCAAAGCAGGGCGTAGACCTGCACACCAGCCTGCTCGTCCAGATGATCGCCTACGAACTCTGCCAGCAGGGCTTTTTCCCCGACCACATCGCCCAGATTTGCCGCCTCTACCGGGAACGCCGCGACCTGATGCTCTCGCTGATGGAGCAGCACTTTCCGCCGAACGTCTCCTGGACCCACCCGGAGGGCGGGCTCTTTATCTGGGCTACCCTGCCCGAGGGCTGCGACGCCGGCGAAATCCTGATGCAGGCGATCGAGGAAAAGGTGGCCTTTGTTCCCGGTCGCTCCTGCTATGCCACCAACGGCAGGAACAACTGCTTCCGATTGAACTTTTCCAGCGCCTCCCCGGACAAGATCGAGGCGGGGATCACCCGCTTAGGCCGGGTGTTCTGGAAGGTGCTGGGGGGCCAGGCAAAGAAGGGCCCAGGGTCAAAGACCGGATGATTTTCTCCCGGTTCGACCGGAATGCCCGGTGCGAACTTGCCGTGTACCAGGAAGCATAGGGTAAAAAGGTTCTGCGAGGGACAGGGATTTGCTCCGGGTTTGGCGCGAGTTCCCGGTCTGGACCGGGCCACCTACTGACCGCCCTGGGGAAAGGACGGGTTGCCCAAGGCCGTTTCCACCGGCGGGGTGGAACAGAGGTGTCGGGTGAACGAGGGACAGGACCACCGGGCAGGGCCGGCCGGGGAACGGCCCCGGTTGGACCAACTGCTGGTCCGGCGGGGTCTGGTCGAGAGCCGCGCCCAGGCGCAATGGCTGATTCGGGAGGGCCGGGTCCTCTGTGCCGGCCGGCCCTGCCTGCGCCCCGGCCACCGCGTCCCCGTGGCTATTCCCCTCCAGGTGAGCGACCCGCTTCCTTACGTCAGCCGGGGCGGGCTCAAACTGGCCCACGCCCTGGACACCTTGGCCCTTTCGGTGCAGGGAAAGGTGGCCCTGGACGTGGGCGCATCCACCGGCGGGTTCAGCGACTGCCTGCTGCAGCGGGGGGCGCGCCGGGTCTATGCGGTGGATGTGGGGCAGGGACAACTGCACCCCCGCCTGCGGGAGGACCCCCGCGTCGTCTCGCTGGAACAGACCGACATCCGCGACCTCCGGTCGTTGCCGGGGGGCGAACGGGCCGACCTGGCCACCGTGGATGTCAGTTTCATCTCTCTACGTCTGGTGCTGCCGGCCGTGCTGCAGTTGCTCCGGCCGGAGGGAGAGGTCATTGCGCTGGTCAAGCCGCAGTTCGAGGCCGGGCCAGGGGAAACCGGCCGCCGGGGGGTCGTGCGGGAGCGGCGGGTCCACCGCCGCGTTCTGGCGGAGGTGCTCGAGGCCGCTGCCGGGTTGGGGCTACACCTGGCCGGCCTCTGCCCGGCCCCCCGCTTCGATGACCGCGCAAACCAGGAGTACCTGGCCTACATGCGGCGACAGGGGCCGGCCCTGCCCCTGGAGAGGGTCATCGCCCAGGCCCTGGGCGACGACCTTTGAGCCTGTCATGCTTTCTTAATCCGGCCCTCTTGCCGGTCATCGAGGCGGACTGATATGATGGAAAAGTAACTGCTCACCGCAGAGTCGCAGAGCGCGCATGAGGGATACTTTTGGGGCCGCAGAGAGCCCCCCTCGTCCTCTGTGGAAACACGAACCCTCTGCGTCCTTCGCGTCTTGGCGGTGAAGATTGGTGTGCGGCTGAGCAGTTACATGGAGAAAAACGGGGGACCAACATGACCGAGCGCCCACAGATTATCCTGGCCGTATCGGACGGCACCGGCAGGACCGCCCAACGGGTCTCGGAGGCGGCATTGCTCCAGTTCGCTGCCCGCCCTGAGGTGCAGATCGAACGCCGCCCCGGGGTGCTCACCCCCGAACAGGTACGCCAGGTCATCCGGGAGGCCGGCGAACGTGGGGCGATGATCGTGCACACCCTAGTCTCGGCCGAGCTGCGCCGCTACCTCTATATGGAGGCCACTTCCTACAACGTCATCGCCGTGGACTTGATGGGCGGCATCCTCACCGAGATGGGCCGTTACCTGGAGGCCACTCCCCAGTCCAATCCGGGCATCTTTTACGGGGACAGCCGCTACCTTCAGCGGGTAGATGCCCTCGATTACACGATTCGCCACGACGATGGCCGCAGCACCGAGGACCTGGAGCGGGCCGACGTCATCCTGGTGGGAGTCTCGCGCACCTCCAAGACGCCGCTGAGCGTCTTTCTGGCCTACCGGGGGTACTGCGTGGCCAACATCCCTGTGGTGCTGAATATGCCTCTGCCAAAAAAACTGGACGCGGTGCCGGCCGGCCGCATCGTCGGCCTGGTGGTGAACCCGCGCATCCTGGCTGCCGTCCGCGAGTCGCGGCTGCGGCAGTACCCGGAAATCGGTCTGGACTATGCCTCCCTGGAACATGTCCGCGAGGAACTGCACTACAGTCGCCTGCTTTTTGCCGAGCGGGGCTGGCCCGTCGTGGACGTCAGCGGAAAGGCGATTGAGGAGACGGCCCGGGAGGTACTCTCCCTGATCGTCCCGGAGTAAAAGATGCAGAAAAAAGGCCTGATCTTGCAGAACGGGCGAGTTTATACCCTGAACCCGGAGCAACCGGTGGCCGAGGCGATTGTCCTGCGTGGGCCGCGTGTTGCCCACGTGGGCACCACCGCCGAGATGCGCGTCTGGAGCGGCCACGGCGGTTGGGAGGTTGTGGACCTGCAGGGGCGTACCGCCATACCTGCCCTGACCGACAGCCACGTCCACCTCTCCGGCTATGCCATCGCCCGCACACGATTGGACCTGTTCGGGGTTTCCTCCCTGGAGCAGGTCCTGGAACAGGTGGCCCACTGGGCCGGGCGGACTCCCAGGGGCCGCTGGATCGTGGGACGGGGTTGGAACCATTACCTCTGGGGAGGCCGCTGGCCGACCCGCCAGGACCTGGACGCGGTTGCGCCGGAGCACAAGGTGGTCCTGGAGCGGGTGGACGGCCACACCGTCTGGGCGAACACGGCCGCGCTGGAGGCGGTGGGGGTTGACGCCGAGACGCACGCGCCGGCGGGCGGCGAGATCGTGCTCGATGAGGAGGGCCGGCCGAGCGGCATCCTCAAGGAGCGGGCTGCCACCCTCGTCCTGGAGCAGGTCGGCAAACCGGACGCCCAGGAGCGACAACGCCTTCTGGTGGAGGCCTTGGCCGAACTGCATACCATGGGCATCACCGGCGTCCACGCCCCCGAGGAGGCCGAGGCGTTCAGCGACTACCAGGCCCTCTGGGCCCACGGCCGGCTGCGCCTGCGCCTGCTTACCCACCTGCCCCAGAACCGCCTGGAGGAGGCGATCGCCCTGGGCATCCGTTCCGGCTTTGGCAACGAATGGCTGCGCGTCGGCGCACTCAAGATCTTTGCCGACGGCAGCCTGGGCTCCCGGACGGCCTCGCTCCTGCAGGGGTACGAGGATGACCCGGCCTACCGCGGGCTGCCCACCCTCTCGGTGCGTGAACTCAACGACCTGGTCCTGCGGGCCGCCCGCGCCGACCTGGCGGTCGCCATCCACGCCATCGGCGACCGGGCGGTGCGCCTCTCCCTGGATGCCATCGAGCGGGCGCAACGGGAGGCCACTCCCCCACTCCCGCACCGCATCGAGCACGCCCAACTCCTCCATCCCCAGGACATCCCCCGCTTCCACGCCCTCGGCGTGGTCGCCTCGATGCAGCCGATACACTGCCCCTCCGATATGCCGGTAGCCCGCCGCTTTTGGGGGGATCGCTGCCGCTACGCCTACGCCTGGAAAAGCCTGCTCGACCAGGGTGCCGTCCTGGCCTTTGGCTCCGACACACCGGTCGAACCGATCAACCCCTGGTACGGCATCCACGCCGCCCTGACCCGCCAGCGCGCCGATGGCTCCCCTGAGGGCGGATGGTACCCCGAGGAACGGTTGACGATCGAGCAGGCGGTGTGGGCCTATACCGTCGGGCCGGCCTACGCCGCCGGCGAAACGGCGATCAAGGGCACCCTCCAGGAGGACCGGGTCGCCGACCTCATCGTCCTCGACCGCGATATCTTTCGGGTATCCCCGGAGGAGGTGCGAGAGACCAAGGTCCTGATGACCATCTTGGGGGGTGAGGTCGTCTACACGGCCTGATTTTCCTTGCGCCCCTGAGGAGGTTGTAGTACAATACAGATAACCGGTTTATCGTTGAAGGAGGATTCGCGCAGCGATGGCTGTTCTGGTACTGGACGGACAGGTCATCCATTATGAGGTCCTGGGGCAGGGCAAACCCGTCCTCTTTTTGCACGGCTGGATGGGTTCCTGGCGCTACTGGCTGCCCACGATGGAGGCCGTCGCGCAGCACTTTCGGGCCTACTCCTTTGACTTTTGGGGGTTTGGCGACTCGGACAAGGAAGCCGAAGCCCATACAATCAAGGAATACTCGGCCCAGGTACTGCGCTTCTTGGACGGCATGGGGATCGCCCGGGCCCGTCTGGTAGGCCACTCGATGGGCGGGATGGTCGCCCTCAAGACGGCGATAGACTATCCGGAGCGCATCGTCAGGGTGGCCACGGCCGGCGCGGTCATTGAGGGCTCGGCCCTGGCCCCCCTGCTCAAGATGACGACGAACCAGTTGATCACCCGCCTCTTCGTCCGGGGGCCGGTGGTCCAGCGCATCTGGTGGCAATTGATGCGCAACATCCGTTCCGGTTGGCGCCGCTGGTTCGGTGAGGTGATTGAGGACAGCGCCAAGGGCAGTCAGGATGCCATCCTGCAAAGCGTCCGCTCAATGCGCCGGACCGACCTGCGCCCGGAGTTGGGCCGGCTGAAGGTTCCCGCCCTGATCGTCCACGGCAGTGAGGACGACATTGTGGACCCCGACCAGGCCGAGATCTTTCAGGTCTATGTGCCCACCGCCCGGGTGGTAGTCATGGAACACTGTCGTCACTTCCCCTTCATGGACGACCCGGAGTCCTTTAACCGCCTGCTGATTGACTTTTTACTGGAAGAACCCTGATTCCAAGGAGCTCCGAATGCCCGTCTTGCTTTTACAGGAACGCTGCGATCACCGCCCGAGCTGCTTTGCCGCCACTGCCTGCCCCAACCAGGCCCTCTTTTACAGCGAAACGGAGGGCCGGGTGGTGGTCCTCCCAGAACGCTGTGGGGACTGCCGGGGCCCCTGCCTGAACTTTTGCGACCTCTACGCGCTCAAGTACGCGCCTACGCTGGAGGAACTGCGTCTGCTGCAGGCCGAACTGGACGGCAGCATGTCCGCCGAAGAGATTGCCCAGGAGCGGGCACGCCTGCAGAAAAAGGCCGAGGAGGAGCGACGCGCCCGCATGGCCCCCCAGGTAACGGCGGCAACCTTCCAGAGAGAGGTCCTCCAGGCCACACTCCCCGTTCTGGTCAAGGTCGAAGCCCCCGCCAAGCAGGAGGACAACACCCCGCAACAACTGGCGCAGACCTATGCCGGCCGGTTGCTCATCCGCCGCGTGGATGCCTACGCCGAACGGCAGTTGGTCGCCGCCCTGCAGGTGCGCAACCTGCCCACCTTCCTCCTGTTCTACCGGGGCCAGTTGGTGGACGGCGTGACCGGGATGCCCTCGCCGGCCCAGTTGACCGCCTGGATCAACCATGTCCTGGACCAGATTCAGGCCTTTGAACTGGCCGAGCAGGAAAAGTCCTCCCCGGAAGCGCTGTCCATCAGGTAAACCCGCTGCTCCGCTGCCCGGCGGCTTTTGAGGAGGTGCACGATGATTGAAGAACAAATCCACTGGTTGGGTCATGACGCATTCCGCATTGACGGCGAGCCGGTCGTCTACTTTGACCCCTGGAAACTCGGCGACAACCCCCCGGCGGCCGGCCTGATTTTGATCAGCCACGCCCACCACGACCACTGCTCTCCCGAGGATGTAGCCCGCATTCGCGGCCTCAACACGGTCGTGGTTGCCCCCGCGACCTGCGCCCAGTCGCTGGGCGGCCAGGTGCACACCGTGCAGGTGGGGGACATGCTGGAGGTGCACGGTGTCCCCATCGAGGTGGTCCCGGCCTACAATCTAAACAAGCGGTTTCACCCCAAGAGCCCCCACAACGTCGGCTATATCATCACCCTGGAGGGAACGCGCATCTATCACGCCGGCGATACCGACCACATCCCCGAGATGGAGGGGATGGAGGTGGATATCGCCCTATTGCCGGTCAGCGGGACCTATGTGATGACCGCCGAGGAGGCGGCGGAAGCGGCGCAGGCGATCGGCCCACGCCTGGTCATTCCCATGCACTATGGGACGATTGTCGGGGACGAAAGCGACGCCGAGCGGTTCCGCCGGCTCTGTCCGGTTCCCGTCCGCATCCTCCGGCCAGAGTAGGGATATGCTGGGCCATTACTCAGGGCAGTCGCCAGATTGACAAAGCAGGCAGGTTGTGGTAAAATACCCCACAGGGGTATACGACCCCAAGACCGATTAGAGGAGGTGTATTGGTGACCGAAGCGAACGGCCCGTTGCATATTGGGGACAACGATTTTGAGGAAAAGGTTCTGCAGGCGACCCTGCCGGTCATGGTGGACTTTTGGGCGCCCTGGTGTGGTCCCTGCCGGATGATCGCCCCGGCCGTCGAGGCACTGGCAGAAGAGTATGCCGGTCGGGCAATCATCGCCAAACTGAATACCGACGAGCACCAGTCCTGGGCCCGTCATCTGGGGATTCGCGGCATCCCCACCCTGATCTTTTTCAAGGGCGGACAGGAGGTAGACCGCATCGTCGGGGCCGTGCCCAAAGATGTGCTGAAGAACTATCTGGACCGGCTGCTCTAGCCGGAAAGCCGTTCCCAACGCCGCCTCGCCGGCCGGCCCAAGCGGGCCCCGGTGGGGTGGCCTTTTTCCCTATCCCAACCGAACCCCCGCCAGGTCGCGCTGCCCCCGCAGGAAGGTGGCCGCGTCCAGGCGGCGCTTTCCCTCCAGTTGCACCTCCTCCAGCCGGAGGAGCCCCTCCCCGGTGACGACCAGGAGGGCATCCTTCTCCAGGAGCACCGTCCCCGGCGGGGCAGGCCGTGGCGGGGACGGGAAGACGCTCGCCTGCCAGAGGCGCAGCCGCCGGCCGTGGAGCAGGGTATGGGTCCCGGGCCAGGGGTCATAGGCCCGCACCATACGCTCGACATAAGCGGCCGGCCGGGACCAGTCCACCCGTCCATCCTCTTTGCGCAAAATGCGGCTGTAGGTGGCCTGCGATTCGTCCTGGGGGCGGGGGAAAATCTCTCCGGCCAGCCAGGCCGGCAAGGTGCGCCGGAGCAAGTCGGCGGCGAGTTCGGCCAGGTGCGTGCTCAGTTCCCCCCGCCGCTCCCGGCCATGCAGGGGGACGACCTCCTGGGCCAGGATCGGGCCGGTGTCCAGCCCGGCATCCATTTGCATCAGGGTGACGCCGGTTTCGGCCTCGCCGGCCAGGATCGCCGCGGCCACCGGCGCGGCCCCCCGGTGGCGGGGGAGGAGGGAAAAGTGCAGGTTGAGGCAACCATACGGGGGCAGGTCGAGGACGGACGGGGGCAGAATCTGGCCGAACGCGGTCACGACGATCAGGTCGGGCTGCAAGGCCCGCAGGTAGCCCACGGCCTCGGCGGTGCGCAGGGTCGGCGGTTGCCAGACCGGCAGGCCCTGCTCCTGGCAGAACACCTTGACCGGGCTGGGCTGTGGCCGGCGGGAGCGGCCGGCCGGCCGATCGGGCCGGGTCGCCACCTGAACGACCTCATAACCGGCCCCCAACAGCGCCTGCAGCGGCGGGAGGGCCACCTCCGGCGTGCCCATGTAGACGATGCGGGGCATGGTCTCCTCATTCACGTTCCAACGGGTAGCGGCACTCAGCGGGCAAAGCCGATCGGCTTGTCCTCGCCAACCCCCTCGTCGGGGATATGAACCTCGCCGAACTTTTCCTCAAAGGCCGCCAGATTCTGCCCCAAGGCCCGGTGGAGCAGTTTGGCGTTCATCGGGGTCATGACGACGCGGGCCTGGACGCGGGCCCGCGGTTGCCCGGGCATCTGGCGGATAAAGTCAATCACAATCTCGGAGGCCGAGTGGGTGATGACGGCCAGGTTCGCATAGACCGCCTCCAGGTCAGGCGGCAGTTCGATGTTCAGACGGACCTGCTGTTGCTGTGGCGTCGGTTTCACCAGAACTCCTCCTTTGGGGGGCGTCGGCCGGAGCGAAGGGTCCGGCCCAGCACGCCCAGGACAAGCCCCAGCCCCAGGTAGGTGACCAGGGCGACAACGGTGGCCCGTTCCACGGTCAGAACGGGCAGTTCGGTGGGCGGCCAGAGCAGGGACCAGGGGAAGAGGAAGGGCCGGCTCAACGCCAGTACGACGGGGGTTACCGGGTTGGCCGGGTTGGCGATCATCAGGCGAAAGAGCAGGCGCAGGGTCAGCAGGCCGGCCGGGAGGGCCAGCACGGCCGGGGCCCAGGAGAGCAGTCGGGCGGGCAAGCCGGCTGGCCGGCCGTTGCTTCCTCCCAACAATCGCTCCGACAGTCCCATCGCCGGCTCCTTTTCTAACCGTTGAATCTGGAACGGCGCTAAGCCGTTCCCAGGCAGAGGCCCACCCCGGCCAGGGCAAAGGGGCCAAGCCCCCCGGCCAGGCCGGCCAGGGCCCACAACCACCACCGGCCCACCGGCCGCCCCGGCAGGCGGAACCCCCCGGCCCGCAAAAGCCGCCAGCAGCCATACCCCAGGGCCCCGGTCAACAGGACGACCGGCAGGACACCAATGGCCGGGCCTTCCAATCGTCCCGGCAGGCAAGCCAAAAGCCCGCCCCAGCCCAGCGTCGTCCCACCCAGAAAGCCGGCCAGGAGGCCGTTATCGAGGGGGCCGGCGGCTATGCCGCGCAACCGCTCCTGCAGCGACGCCCCCCAGCGGGACAGCCGACCGGTCAGCGCAGGTGCGCCGGCCAGCGCACGCCAGAGCAGTGCCCCGGTCAGGCCCAGGAGAACCGAGGTAATGACGGGGACATTTCCCCGGTTGGTGCTGATCGGCCAATCCCAGGCCGGGGGCCTGGGCAAGAGGTTACTGCCCACCCAGCCTCCGACCATGCCGGCAAGGAGCGAGCCGGCGTACCCCAGCGGGCGTGGGCCCCGCAAGATCAGTTCGGCCAGGTAGCCGGTCAGTGCGCCGACGAGCAGGAGGACGAAGGTCTGGCCGGCCGAGGGGAGTACCTCCTGCAACCAGCGTAGGAGCAGGAGGGCCAGGGCCAGGGCGAGGGCTTCCAGCAGCAGGACCGACAGCAACAAGAGCGTCGCCTGCCGGCCCGGCCCTCCTGCCTCTCCACGCATACCTGCCTCTCAGGATCTATCCAAAACCTGCCGTAGGACAGCCTGAAAATGTCCTACGGCTTTTTCCGACTCTCAGTACCCCTTGGTCACTACAGGTAGATAGACCCTGGCAATGCAGGGGTCAATCGTCGTGGTGGCGATATAGATCGCCGGCCCGACCTCGTCTGACTCGAGCGAGACGGTGTTGATGATCTGGCAATTGCTGGGCGGCACCTCATCCACCCGGACGAGCAGGGAGATCGTGCTCCCTTCTCCGGGCGGCAGAGAGGAGAATTCCCAGTAGCAGACGTTGTCAATGCAGTAGGACGGCGGCGGGCTGGGTGTGCCGATGAGGGTGTCGGCAAAGAGGTCCAGCGTGTCCTTTAGCACCACATTGTTCGCCGTCATCCCACCTTGGTTGATGTAACTGATCGTATAGGCGATCTGTCCACCAGCCTGCACCGGGTCAGGCACGTCGGTCACGGTGGCCTGAAGGATCGGCACGCGCAGTTGGGTGGCCACCGTCTCTCCTGAAACGGGCAGTACCTCGTCGGAGGAGATCTGGATGTCGTTATAGATCCACTCCACCCCGGCCGGCACCGGCCTGTTCACCTGCACGGTCACCGTAATTATGCCCGAATCGCCGGGGGGCAGGTCTCCGATCAGCCAGCGGTTGCTCGTGCCGGTGTAGGGCGGCGGGCTGGCGGCGATAAAGGTAACGTTGGGATCGTAGGTGTCCTCCACCCACACCACTGTCGCCGTCACCGGGTAGGTGCCTGTGATGTTGTCCATGTTGTTGTAAAAGATCGTATAGTCGATCTGCTGGCCCGGCTCCACCAGGGCAGGCGAACCAACCTTGGCCACGCCCAGGTAGGGCATGCGGATGCCGGTGTACTCGTAGCGGACCACCTCACCGGTCATGTCCCCCTGGCCGTCAATCGCGGCGGTATTCACAAGGAATGTCTCGTTCTGGTCAAGCGGCTTGTCCACCAGGAAATAGACCTCGATGACATAGTCATCCAGTTCGCCCCCGGTGCCGATCGAGTCAACCCCCCAGACCACGGTGCGGGCCACGGGGTCGTGGCCGATCGCCACGATCGGCGGAGCAAACTGCGCCCCCAGGTAGGTCAGGCGGGCGTCGTAGGTGTCGGTGATACGCACATTGGTCGCCCCATACAGGTTGCTGGTGTTGCCGAACTTGAGGGTGTAGGTCAGGACGGCGCCGGGCGCGGTCGGGTCGTAGGGGGCATCGCTCTTTTGCACGCTCAAACCGAGGACGACAAAGCGCTCTCCGTTGACCGGTTCGGGGATGGGGTCGTCGACCATCTCCCCATCGTAGTCCTTGTAGTGGCGATCATCGGGGTTGGTGCTGCCGGGCTGGCTGCTATAGTCGGCGATGGCGGCGGTATTGGTCAGCCAGATGCCGGGGATCGCCTCGGGTTCCACCAGCGTGTCGTAGTGGAGCGCGATCGTCTGGCCGGGGTCAATCGTGCCCAGCGTCCAGGAGACCACGCCGGTGGCCCCAACCGGCGGCTCCTCGATCAGGTTCTCCGGCGGGCTGCCCTCCAGCCAGGAGTCCTGAACCGAGATGCCCAGCGGCAGCGAGTCGGTGATGATAATCTCGTAGGCCGGCCCCTGACCGGTGTTGCGAACGTCCACCTGGAAGCGCACCGTCTCGCCGACCTCGTACTCTTCCTTGGGCATATCGGGACGGGACTTGGTAAAGGTGTCCGCCAGATAGGGTTGCACGACCATCGTCCGGGCTGAGATGGTGTCCGCCAGGCAGTACTCCGTTGCGCCTGGCTGCTCGCTATCGTGCCAGCAAACGGTCAGGTTGTTGTCGGCGTTCTTTTTCTGAACAAAGTCGTTCCGGTTGGCGGCATAGACGTCGAATCCGTCGGTGTCCTTACCCGTCATCCGGGCCTTGTAAGCGATGAGGACGGTATCGGGGGCGTTCCCGCCGGTGTTGTCAATCGTCTCCAGTTCCCAGGAGAGCAGTTCGCGCGCCCCGGTCGTCGGGGTATAGATCGGCGAGCCGACCAGACTGCCGCCTATGACTTGCATCGAACCGGGGACGTAGTGGAAACCGAGCGGCAGGATGTCCTCAAAGAAGGGCCTGTACATGATTAGGCCGGGGTTCAGGACGATCGTCACCGTATAGTCCACCTCATCCCCGATGCGGACATTGTCGGTCGGGTCCACCTGTTTGGTCACACCGAACCCACCGACAATCACGTCCTGGGCGGTGTAGGGGTCATCCAGATAGTTTCCTTCCTCGGCGTAATCCCCTGGGAAGGTCGTGTAGCGGGCCTGGGCGGTGCTGGTGACGGCCGCGCCGGCCACCATCGTCGGCGGCAGGGTGGCGGTAATCACATAGACCTCCTCATTGTCCGAGATCGGCGTGGTCAGCGTCCAATAGAGGGCATAGCCGACACCAGGGATATCCTGCTCGGCATCGGGCGGTGGGCTGGCCCCGACGTAGGTCAGGTTGGGGGAAAGGGTGTTGCTAAAGACGACCTCGTAGGCCGTTGGATAGGGCGTCCCCCCTGAGCGGTTGCGCAGCGTCAGCGTAAAGACCACATTGGCATTGCCTCCGAAACCACCCCCGGCAAAGCCGTGTACAAAGTAAGAGCCGCTGCTCTGGCTCTGGTAGCGCAGGTCGGGGCGGACGAACTTGACCGCCTCATAGGGGTCGTTCGTCTCGGTGTTGCGCTGGCGGTAGTTCTGGTCGTTGGGGTCCACCTGCCCATCAGGAGAATCGGCCCAGCGGACGATCGGGACGACCTGCAGGGTCGTGTTGTGGGGAATGTCCCCCGACCCAGGCGGGATAAAGTACTGCTGATTGGCCCGGATGACAAAGCGATAGGTCAGCGAGGAGGGGCCGTACATGGTGCTCAGCCCACTCCAGGTCAACTGGGTCCAGCGGCCACCGGGGGCGTAGGGGTCGTCTGCCGGGATCTGCTGGGAGGGATCACTGGGCGGGTCAATCATGGATTCGTAGGAAAGGCCGTCGGCCAGCAACACCCGCAGGATGGGGTTGTAGATGACCAGACCATCGGGCACGGTGAACGAGACCGAGACGGTAATCAACTCACCGGCCATCGCCTGGAATTTGGTGTTGTTGTGGTACTCGGGCGACTCCATGTACTTGCCGATCTCGATATTCTGCACATAGGCGGAGACGCTGTCGCTGGCGGTATAATCCCGCTCCCCTATGCAATCCCCCGGACAGGAGTCGCGTATGGTGTTCACCTCGTTGATCAGCGGGGCGTGGGCGACGTTTCCGGTCAGGGGGAGTTGGGCCAGGATGCCCAGGTCCACCTGGGTGCCGGTGACCAGTTCGGAGATTGTCCAGGTGACATAGCGGCCGGAAACGACAGGGACGTAGGGCCCGAAATAGTCCACATAGATGGTGCGGGTCGGCATCATGTCGGTGATCACCAGGTCGTAGGCCGTGCCCTCGCGCTCCCCGTCCTGGTTGAGCATCGAGATCGTCCAGGTGATCGGATCGCCGGGATAGACCTCGTTGTTCGGGCGGGGGAAGAGGTCCTGCGTCTTGTTCAGGGTAAAGTTGGCCGGCTGGAGCAGGGTGACGTCGAATTCGGCGGTGGCCGGCCCGCCCTCGTTCCAGGAGAGGGTGGACGCGCTGTGGGCGATGCGCCGGTAGGCCCCGTTGCCGTCAAAGTAGACGCGGACGTGGTAGTGGATTTCATAGATATAGTCCCCGCCGGAGTGGTTGGAGATATCCTCCAGGGCCCAGGTGATGATCGGCCGGCCCGGTGTGCTTTCGTCCACCGTCGGGGTGACCGGGGCAACGGGCGGGGCGTTGCCAAACTCGAAGGGACCCTCGGAATAGAGGAAGGTGACCGGCAGGTAACTGTTGTTGGGTGGCGGTGCCTGGGTGAAATCATCCACCAGGGTGATGCCGGTCATGTCCTCCCCATCGGAGATGGTGTAGCGGAGGATGTAGGTAATCTCTTCGCCGTAGGAGGCGAACCCATCGGCCGAATAGTCGGACTGCTCCTCGACCTCCAGGGTGACGGTCTGGGGCCGTTGGGCCGGCCTCTCCTGGACCGGCGAGGCCATCGCCGCCGGCCCGAGCAGACCCACCAGCAGGACCAGAAGCAGCCCCGCATAGAGGGTTGTGCGGACGAAGCGGGGTCGTCGTCCGAGCCTGTGAGCATAGATTTGATTCATCTTCCTTGCCTCCTTCTTTCTTGACCGGGTGAGAGAGGATCCAGTAAACTGCGTCTCCATTTTACCACAAGGCGGCGATGCTGTCTAGGGGGCGAAACAGGGCGGTAGTGTACCTTTAATTCAGGAGGGGCAGTGGAAAATGGTGACCTCCTCTGCTATACTGGTTTCATCGAAAATCATCAGCAGAAGGAGGCCACCGTGACTACCAGTATAGCACA
>FWPU01001438.1_pt1 | contig 32242 bp, 24 predicted proteins | sample 2228361 | NCBI WGS metagenome assembly FWPU01 (sample SAMEA103939777, study PRJEB20133) | metagenome
GACTGGAAAGTGCACCTGTCCAAGGATTTCGACTACCCCTGGAGCTACGGGGCCAGCGGTAACCTGGATGGCGAAGGCTCGGCCGACGTGGTGCTGATTGATGATGACAGCGTAGAGACCCGCATCGACGTCTACACGGTGGACAACGATTTCGCCCGCCTGGACGGCAAGAAGACCGACAGCGACTCCTGGCGGCGGGCCGCCGTCGGCCAGGTGATAGCCGGCGGACGGGACGAAGTGGTGGGCGTCAAGAGCGTGGAACGGGCCGACAAACCCAGCCTGATCGTCTACCGCATGAACAGCGACAAAGAGCTGGATTCCGACAGCGATGACGAATTCGCCTTTGCTCCCCAGCCAGAGGAAGTCTGCCTGGCGGACATCACCGGCAACGGGGACAAGGAGATCTTCTTCACCCGCAAGCACCCCAGCGAAGATGGCAGGCGCTTCATCATGCGGGACGAATGGGGCGATGACCGAGATCGGACGCCCACCATCGAACTCTCCTTGAAAGAGTATGGTGGGGCTGACAATGGCTATCGGGTCTGCAAGGGCGGCGATGTGGACGGGGATGGCAAGGAGGAGGTGGTGGTCATCCGGGACAATCGCATCCTGATCTTCACCCAGCCCGACACGCCGGTGAACAACCAGCAGGTAGTCAACGTCTACGAGCTGAGCACCAACAAGGACGCCCTGGCCATCGGCGATCTGGACAGCCAGGGCTTCATCGAGGGGCCCCAGTTCGGTGTAGACAAGAACCGCATCGAGGCCGCCCTTGCTGTGGGCACCACCAGCGGCATCTACATCATCCAGGTCACCAACATCAGCACCAGTGAATCCGTGCCGGTGATCGTCGGTTCCGGCCTGCCCTCCTGGGTCCAGGTCACCCCCACGGTCACCCAGACGCCCGCGACCCTGCGGGTCACCTTCGACGCCACCAACCTGGACATCGGCACCTACTCCACCCGATTGGAGATCCGGGGTGACAGCCGGGTGATCAACAGCCCCTACTACGTGGACCTGGTCCTGACAGTGGAGCCGGCCACCCTCACCCCGCGGCCGACCGTTGCCAGCTTCGTCTACACCAGCACTGTCGACGTAAACCAGAGCATGGACGTCTCCATCAACGGCACTGTGGGCCTGAAGTACAAGGCCGCCGTGCTGGGCGTACCCGAAGCGGCCGCGGCCCAGATCCAGGCCAGCGGGGGCATCGCGGCCGCCAGGCTGGATGAAAACGGCGACCTGGTGCTGACCGACGGAGCCGGAAACAGCCAGGTCATCCCCATGCCGGACACCTCCCAGGCAGTGCCAGGAACCCAGGATGTGGCAGCCAGCGCGGTGGAAGCGGTGGACTGGCCGGTGCTGGATGTGCCGTGGGTGATCAGCGCCACCTCCGAGTTGGCCATCGTGCCGGATATCCTGACCCTTACGGTAAACCCCTCGTCCCTGGGCACCGAGTTCGGCTTCCACCTGGCCATGGTGGTACTGGTACCCGACACCACCGCAGGGGTGGGCACGGTCTTCAGCCTGCCGGTGACCATCTTTCTGGCGCCGGAGCGTGTCTACCTGCCCGTGGTCGGCTTCTACGATCCCTTTGCACCGTAGGGGCGGGCCTCCGTGCCCGCCCGCTACCCCCCAACCCCAGGCGGGCGCAGGGACGACGACCATGCGCCGCTGCGAGCGGCGCCTACGTGCGGGTAGGAGTGCCGGTTAATGCTTGACTTCGCCATGGGCCGCGTGTAAGATGAACCTGTATCGTCCGGGGGGATGGCATCAGGACCACTCCTCCGCCCTCCGCCGGCTCGCTGGTTTGACTTTTTCTTGCCCGTTTGGGACAGGAATGGATCCATGTTATCAAAATATGGGCGTCAGCTCGTTGCAGAACCGCTGGCACGGTTGGTTGACCTTTTGCACCGGGCGGGTGTTACGCCGAATGGGCTGACCTATTTCGGCTTTATCCTGACGGTGGGGACGGCCCTGGTGCTGGCGGGCGGTTACTTTCGGTTGGGTGCAATTTTGTTGTTATTTGCGGCACTCTTCGACATGCTGGACGGCAGCCTGGCCCGCCTCACCCATCAGTCCAGCACCTTCGGCGCCTTTCTGGACAGTACCCTGGATCGCTATTCCGAAAGCGTCACCTTTCTGGCCCTCGCCTACTACTACTCCACCCGCCTCCAGACTCGCACCGAATTGGTGCTCATCTTCGTGATCCTGGTGGGCTCGCTGATGGTGAGCTACACCCGAGCCCGGGCCGAAGCCCTGAAAGTGGAGTGCAAGGCGGGCATCCTCCAGCGGCCAGAACGGGTCGTATTGCTCATTTTGGGCCTCTTCACCGGTTGGATGCTGCCGATCCTCTGGATCCTGGCCATCTTCACCAACTTCACGGCGCTACAGCGGATCTACGAGGTCTACTGGCGGACCAACCAACCTCAGGCGCCCGTGGCTAACCACATCGCCAATTCCAAGGTGGTGAAGCCCAACGACAACTGGCCGGTTCAGGGATGATGGGCAGGGCAGGTTTCGCCGCTATGGGGGCGGCCACCGTAATCCCATACCCAACAGTCCCCTGCCCGCCAGGGGTTTCCCGTAGCCACGTTCCGCCGGGCAGGGCGCCTACCCGGGCGCGAGGCCTCCATCCCTGCCATCCCCCGCTCTCCCAGGTACCCTACGCCTGGCATCCGGTCCCGCTACGGCCAATTTGCCTTTCGCCTGAAAGCGCAAATTGGCCGTAATTTTTCCCGGCACCGGGCGTCTTCAAGGGTGAGAATGCTCCGCGGACAGAATGCATCGATGAACCGAAAATCGCTGAAAGATTGTACCGAAGAAGAGTTGCTGGCGGGTGCGATCAATCTGGATGAAGCGGCCCTCAGCGAACTCTACGATCGGTACGAACTGAAAATATACAGCTATATCTACCGACGCACCAGTGACCAGGCGCTGTCCGAGGACTTGACCGCTCAGGTTTTCCTGAAGATGCTGGAGGCAATTCGCAACGAGCGGGCCTGGCACAGTTCGTTCTCCGGTTGGTTGTACCGTATTGCCCATAACCTGGTCATCGACTACTACCGGAGCAGAGATCGACAGAAGCAAATTTCCCTGGACGAGGCGCCCTTCATGCCAGATGCACAACAAAACCCGGTGCGGGCAGCCGAGATCCAGCTGACGGCGGAATATCTGCGTTCGGCCATCAACCGGCTTACCGAGGAGCAGGCCCAGGTGATCAGCCTGCGCTTCCTGGAAGGATACAGCTTTGCAGAAATCGCCGCCATGATGGACAAAACAGAAGGCGCCGTCAAGGCGCTCCAGCATCGAGCTGTGAGCACCCTGCGTCAGTTGCTGGCCCACGAACAATTTCAGTAGCACACCCGGCAGCTCAAGGAAACCCGACATCCCAAGGAGCCTACTGATCGGATCGCAGCGAGAACAGTACCATGAACACCAATTCGACCACCTTTGAACCCGAACCGGAGGAGATGTTCGCCGAGGCCGTGGCCCGCCTGGAGGCAGGCGAATCGGTGGAGGCCATTGTCACCGCATACCCACGCCAGCACCAGGCGGAATTGCGGGAAATGCTCGCCATCGTGGCCGCCGCGGCCGAGCTGCAACGTTCGCCCGTGCCGCCACCCTCGCTCGAGTGGCAGGCCCGGTCGAAGCGGGAGTTCCTGCGCGCAGCAGCCGCCATGCGGGCCCGCCCCAAGGCCGCACCCATCGTGGTCTCGGCCCCGCGCCGCCTGGCCAGCCGACCCCGTGCCCCCCTGGCAACCTACCTGGCGCGGATCGTCGTGGCCGCCCAAAACTTCTTCACCATCCGCACCCTGCGGCTGGCGCCCCTTATCGCGCTGCTGGCCCTGGTACTCCTGAGCACCTCCACCCTGGTCACCATGGCCCAGGCCTCGGTGCCCGGGGACCTGGCCTACAGCTTCAAGCAGTGGATCCGCAAACAGGAGCTGGAGCTGGCCCCCGCCGAAGTGCGGGAGGCCGTGCGCCTGGCCCAGGAACGCGAGTTGGCCGAAGATGTCCGCAAGGCCGCAGCCAAAGCCGACATGAACAGTGCCGTGATCCAGGCCGAAGATACCCAGGTCTACTACGGCCGTAGTGGCCGCCTCCTCAAGATCGGGGGGCTCATGGTCATGGACCGCTACCAGCCGGATGCCAACGTGGAACTCTTCAAGCCCATGGAGGTCGAGGGCGAGCTGGTGCCCGGCGCCCAGGTGGCCCTGGTCTACCAGATCATGCCCGGCCAGAGCGACACCGTCCAGGGCATTCGCCTGCGGGTCCTGGATGAGCCGCCGGCGCCTGTGACACCCCTCGCGCCCGAGATGCCGGCCGTGGAAGACGCCAGCGGCGGCGAGGAAGCCGGCGCCTGCACCGTAAGCCCGCCCGAAGGGTGGCAGCCCTATAGCGTCAAAGCGGGCGACAACCTGACCTTCCTGGCCCAGCGGGGCGGCGTGAGCATCAATGAGCTGAAGGCAGTTAACTGCCTGGAGACCGACACCATCCTCATCGGCGCCACCCTCTATCTGCCGGCCCCGGCGGTGGAGCAGGACGGGACTGGCCGCTACTGCGGCGCCGCCGTGCCCGAAGGCTGGGTGGCCTACGAAGTGCGCATCGGCGACAGCCTCTCGGTCCTGGCCCAACGGGGTGAGACCACCATCTCCTTGCTCAAGGAAGTCAACTGCCTGACGTCCGACACCATCCTGCTCGGGTCCACCCTCTACGTGCCGGCGGCTGCAGCAGAATCCGCCCCGTAGAACCGGAAGCGCTCCGTCCCCTACATCAGTCATCTGGCAAGACAAACAGGCTGGCGTGGTTTCAGAGACCATGCCAGCCTGTTTCATTGGAGACGCATGGGGCAAGATACAACAGCGAAGGCGGATTCCCCACAACTCCTTACCCGGCCCGGGGAATCCAGACCCGCATTACGCCGGGGCCCCGATTGGCCCAGGCGTAGTACGGAACCGCCGTGAGGGCCACCGGGCTCCGCACCGGTGTTTGGCTTTCCGCCACGGGGCGGTAAAGGCTATCGCCCCAGGGGGTGGGATCCATCAGCTGGCCCGGGGCCTGCACCACCATCACCCCTCCCAGCAGGTCTCCCCGCCAGCTGGCCTGCAGGGGCGCATCCGCTTCGATGGCCACGTCGTGAAGGTCTATCGCTGGGTCGTGGTCGGCCTGCTCCAGGCAGTAGACCAGGGGACCCCGCTGGATGGCCACACTCCCCCGGGTGGCGTCCACCCGGGGGTGGCCGGCAACCAGGGTGGGCGCCATGGGCAGGGAGAGGTGGATCTGGTCACCGGCCTGCCAGGCCCGGGTAACCGTCCAGTAGCCATTTTCCAGGCTTGTCGGGACGGCGGCGCCGTTGACCCGGAGGGACGGCGCCGTGCACCAGGCGGGGATGCGGAGGGACAAAGCCTGCTCATAACCCACGGCCTCCTCCACCGTCAGGCCTACTTCTCCCTGCCATGGGTACTCCGTCTCCAGCCGCAGCCGGAGGGTGGGCAGGTTCACGGTGCCGGCCGCGTACTGGTGGAGCTGGACGCCCGTCTCGTCGGCGGAGACAAAGTAGTGGCCGATGGCGGAAAGCATCCGCATCACGTTGGGCGGACAGCAGGCGCAGCCATGCCACTCGGGCCGCACAATGTGCTTGCGGCCCATCCACGGCTCCTGGCCATGGCTCAGCAACGGGTTGACGTAGAAATAGCGTCGCCCGTCCAGGGAGACGCCGCTCAGGAAGCCGTTGTAGAGGGTCCGCTCCATGAGGTCGGCGTAGCGGCCTTCGCCGGTGGCCAGCAGCATACGCCAGTTCCACATGATGCTGGCGATCTGGGCGCAGGTCTCGCAGTAGCAGCGCTCGTTGGGGAGCTCGTAGGGCTCGCCGAAGGCTTCGCCCGCGTGCTGGGAGCCCACGCCCCCGGTGATGAAGAGCTTCCGACTCACCATATCGTGCCACTGGCGCAGAAGGGCCTGAAAGAGGGCATCCTCGCCGGTCTCCAGGTAGATGTCGGTGACGCCGGCCGTCAGGTAGAGCTGGCGCACCGCATGCCCTTCCACGGTGGTGGCCTCCCGCACCGGCACGTGGTCCTGGTAATAGGCCGGGGAACCCAGCCGGTGAGCGCCCAGGAGCCCCCGGCCCCGCTGGTCTACGAAGTAGCAGGCCAGGTCCAGGTAGCGACGTTCGCCCGTCTCCCGGTAGAGCTCCACCAGGGCCATTTCGATCTCAGGATGGCCGGGCGTTCCGGCCCGTTTGCCCGGCCCGAAGACGCTGTCGATGTAGTCGGCGAAGCGACGGGAGACGTTGAGCAGCCGGTCATCGCCGGTGGCCCGGTGGTAGGCCACCGCGGCCTGGAAGAGGTGGCCGGCACAGTAGAGTTCGTGGCCATGCTGCAAGTCTGCCCAGCGCCGCTCCGGCTCCACCACCTGCCAGTAGGAGTTGAGGTAGCCGTCGGGGGCCTGGGCCTCCTGGATCAGGCGGATGGCGTAGTCCGCCTTCTCCTGCAGGGAGGAATCGGCCCCCTGGGCCAGCTGGTAGGCCACCGCCTCCAGCCACTTGTAGACGTCGGAATCCATGAAGACGGGGGTGCGGTAGCTCCCTTCTCCCTTGCCTGCAGCCAGGAGCAGGTTGTTGAAATTGCCGAATTTCTCCAGTTGCTCAAAGCCGTGGTGCAGGCTCACCCGGCGGTTGACGTCCTGTTTGTGGGCCCAGAAGCCTTCACCCAGGGTAAAACCTTCCAGGGGAATGGTTTTCCAACGCGCGTGGGGGCTGCGGGAGGTGTCAACTGGTCCTAATGCCATAAGAAGCTCCTCATTGCGATAGGGTAGAATGGTTCAATCCTTCATCCGAACAGGGCAATCGTGGACACAACCCAGGCGGGTACGGCCAACCGGGTTGGGCAAATCAGCCCTTCAACCCGGTCAGGACGATGCCCTGGATGAAATAGCGCTGGGCGAAGAAGAAGAGCAGGACCACTGGGACGATCATGGCGGTGGAGGCGGCCATGAGCAGGTCCCAGCGGGTGCGCATGACACTGCGGAAGGTCGCCAGTCCGATGGCCACGGTGAACTTCTCCGGCGAGTTGAGGTAGAGCAGGGGGCCGATGAAATCGTTCCAGCCATTTAGGAAGGTGAAGATGGCCACCGTGGCCAGGGCCGGCTTGGCCAGGGGCAGCATGATGCGTCCGTAGATCAGGAACTCGTTGCAGCCATCGATGCGGGCCGCGTCAGCCAGCTCCTCCGGCAGGGAACGGAAAAACTGGCGCAGGAGGAAGATGTTGAAGGCGCCGCCGCCGAAGAAAACGGGCACCGTCAGGGGGAGAAAGGTGTCGATCCAGTTCAGGCGGGTAAAGATGACGAACTGGGGCACCATGAGGACGAAGTAGGGCACCATCATGGTGGCCAACAGCAGGGAAAACCAGAAATCCCGGCCGGGGAAGCGCAGGCGGGCAAAGCCATAGGCACAGAAGGAAGCCGACCACAGGATGGCGATTTCGTTCAGGACGACGATGAGCAGGGTGTTAGCGATGTAGCGGCCAAAGGGCTTGTAGGTCAGGGCGTCCACATAGTTTTGAAAGCGAACCGGATTGGGGATCCACTCCGGCGGAAAGACGAAGATGTCGTTCTCCAGCTTCAACGAGCTGCTCACCAGCCAGACAAAGGGCAACGCCATGGCCACGGCGCCAGCCACCAGGATCAGCCATACCAGCAGACGCCACCAACGTTCACCATCGGCCAGGATGTCCACGGCCTGAGCCAGGCGAGGCCGGGCCTGCCCCACGGCCACAGAGGCAGATGCCGGGGACGCTTTACTGATTCGAGTCATCGCCGATTCTCCATGTACCAGATCGTTGTTTCCACTGCCCGGGCGTCAGGGCGAGATTCACGGAGAGATCTCATAGTGCACCATGCGCCCCACATATTTGAAGACGAAGAGGGTCAGGGCCAGGATGATAAAAAAGAGAACCCAGGCCAACGCAGCGGCATAGCCCATGTCCAGGTACTCGAAGCCGTTGCGGTAGAGGTAGAGCACGTAGAAGAGGGTGGCGTTCTGGGGCCCGCCATTGGTCACCAGGTAACCGGCCGTGAAGATCTGAAACGAGCCGATGATCCCCATGATCAGGTTGAAGAAGATGATGGGCGACATGAGGGGAATGGTGATGTGGCGGAGCTGGGCCCAGCGGCCCGCACCGTCGATGCGCGCGGCCTCGTAGTAGGTCTCGGGGATGCCCTGCAGGCCGGCCAGGTAGATGATCATGCTGCCGCCCAGGCCCCACAGGCTCATCAGGATTAGCGCAGGCAAGGCCCATTCCGGGTCCTGCAGCCAGGGCACCTTGGGCAGCCCCAGGGCCTGGAGCAACACGTTGAGCAGGCCGAACTCGGTGTTCAGGATCCACGCCCACAGCACCGCGCTGGCCACCGCGGGGACAATGCTGGGCAGGTAATAGACGGTGCGAAAGAAGGCGATCCCCCGTACTTTGGTGTTCATGAGCAGGGCCAGCAGAAAACTCAGGACCAGCCCCACAGGCACGGAGATGATGGAAAAGACGGTGGTCACCTTCAGGGATTGCCAGAAGAGCCTATCCGTGCCCATTTTCAGAAAATTGTCCGCCCCCACAAAGCGGGGCGGCCGGATCAGGTTCCAGTCATTCACCGCCAGCCAGAGGGCCGTGACGGCCGGGAGCAGGAACCAGAGCAGGAAGCCCAAAATGAAGGGCGAAATGAAGATGTAGCCCACCAACGTGCGCCTGCCGGCCAGCGTCTGGGGGGACAGGCGATGGATCCAGTGGGTGATGGCGGTCATGGAACGGCGTCCTCCTTCCCGCGCAGGGTTCTCATGGCGTCAGGGAGCAGGGGGCCACGGGACAGGGTGGCCTGGCGCCCATCCCGGCATCCGGCCACCCTATCCCGGCATCCGGCCACCCTATCCGCCCCGATCCACGGGGTCAGCTCCGGGACAGTTCTTCGCTCAGGATGGCGTTGGCCTCTGGCACCGCCTGGGTCAGGGCCTCCTCGGCGGTCATGTCACCCACCCAGACCGCATCCAGCGCCGGGGTGATGATGGCGTCCACCTTGGGATAGCCGGGCGGCATGTAGAGGACATGGCCAAAGCGGGGCAGGTACTCGGTGGCGATCTTCTCGTACTCGGGCGGGTGTACGCCTTCGGTGATCCAGGTCTTCAGCCCTTCCTCGGTCAGCAGCGCCGTCTGGCTGGGCAGCCAGAGGCCGGTGCGGCAGAACTGGGTCTGGTAGAAGGGGGTGGAGAGGAAGCGAACCCACTGCCAGGCCTCTTCGGGGTGTTTCGTCGCCGCCAGGGCGCTGTGGAGATGGGCCTGCATATTGGTGGCCGGCTCCACCATCATGGGCAGCACACCCGTGCCCAGGGTGGACTCGATCTCCTTCATCCAGTCCAGCGCCCAAGAGCCGTCCACGGCCATGGCCAGCTTGCCCGTGTCCAACATCTGGGTGTTGCTCATGCCCAGGCTCTCCATCACGGTGGACTGGGGCATCACCTGGTGGACCAGCATCAGATCGGCGATGGCCTGGATGGCTTCGATGGCCGGTGGCTGGTCCAGGATCAGCAGTTGGGTGTCCGGGTCGATCCAATCGCCCTTGTTGGACGTGATGGCGGCGTGGAGGGGGATCCACCAGGTGGGCCAGTGGACGCCCCAGCGTTCCACGTTCTCCACGTCGAAGTCGCTGTCGCCCGGATGGTTCCCGTTGGCGTCCACCGTCAACCGCCGGGCCACCTCCAGGAAGTAGTCCCAGGTCCACGCCTCATCGGGGTCGTTGCTGGGCGGCTCGATGCCCTCCGCCTCAAAGATGTCCACGTTCACGTAGAGATGGGGCGCCACCCAACAGGAGCCGATCCCATACCAGCGGCCCTGGTAGGTGCAGCGATCCCGCTCCTGGGGCTGGATAAAGTAATCTTCCGCCCCCAAGAGGGGATCTGCCTCCAGCTTGTCGGTGATATCCAACAGCAGACCATCCCGGGCGTAGGTGCGGAAGTCGCCGCTGCCGATGAAGGCCGTGTCGGGCGGCGTGCCGGCGGCCACGTTGGCCAGGAATTTTTCCTGGTAGTTCTCCGGTGTGTGGAGCCACTTCACCTTGATGCCGGGGGTTTCCTCCTCGAACTTGGCGATGGCATTGCGCACCCCCTGATCCTCGCCCGGGTTGCCCCAGCCCATGAACGAGATTTCAACCACCTCCTGGGCGGCCCCCTCCTGGGCGCCCGTCTGGCTGCCGGCACCTGGTGCCGGGGAGCAGGCAGCCAGGGTCGACCCGGCCATGGCCAGGCCGGCCATCTGCAGGAACGTCCGTCGCGACAGTTTTCGGGTGTTCATCGCTTCATCCTCCGATGTGGTGAAAAGTAGACGGGTAGAGACCCAAAACAACCCACCCCTGCATCCGGCGCCGCCTCTCGGCATACCCGGTTTGGGCAACCGACCAGGCAGGGACCACCGCCCAAGGGCCATGACGGCGGCCGGAAGACAGAGGGGATATCCCAAAAAGGGGAGCAGATGCCCAGACCGGCAGTACACCCGCGGCTGCAAACCACGGCCCCCGGAGGGGCAGCGGCTCCATCATCCGGGCAGGTTTTGTCGCCGGCCGGTCCGGTGATACAATCGGAGGGCTGAATCGGGACACGGCCCACGGCCGGGGCATCGCCCCTGGACCGGGACCGTCCCTGGTTTCAGCGCCACTTCCCTGCAGGGACCTGTCCTATCCGCCAAGATCACGACAGGTCCCTGCCCCATTTCCCCTTACCCATCCTCCTGGCAGCGGGGCACAAAGGGATCGTGGGGGAAGGCATCCGCCGTTGGCGACGTGCTGGACCAGCGCGCCGGGTTCGGGTTTCCCCCACAGGAGGAGCGCACGTAAAGCTGGCCCGGGACCTTCTCCTCGTCCACGTCCCCCTGGGCACCTTCGAGCTTCTCCCACAAGATCTCCGCGGCCCGCACGCCCATCCGGTACGCGGGCAGGCTCACGGTGGTGATGGGCGGTCGAACCCGCCGGGTAAACTCCTGGTTATCGTAGCCCACCACGGCGACATCCTGGGGCACCCGCAGGCCGGCATCCTGGATGGCGTAGATCGCACCCAGGGCGATCCAGTCGTTGGCCGCGAAGACGGCCGTGGGCCGCTCGGGCAGGGCCAGAAGCTGCCGGCACGCCTCGTAGCCGCTGGGCGCCTCCCAGGTGCTGAGCTGGACGTAGGCCGGATCGGGGTGAAGGCCGGCTGCGGCCATTTCGTCCAGGTAGGCCGCCAGCCGCCGCTCCGCCGGATGCCAACCCTCCGGCCCCCGGATGTGGGCAATGCGCCGGTGGCCCAGACCCAGCAGATGGCGAACCGCCAGGGCGGCGTTGTTGTAATCGTCTGGCACCACCGAATTCTGGATGGACGAATCGAAAAGGCGATGAACAAAGACGTAGGGTTTGCCCGAGCGTTCCAGCTCGTCGGTAGCCTTGCGGTAGACCGACTCCACAAAGACGAAGCCATCCACGGGCCGGCTGATCAGGCTGGCGATGGCGTCCTGTTCCAGGGCCTGGCTGCGGTCGGTGTTCACCACCAGCCCCAGGTACTCGTGGCAGGTCAGCACATCCTGCACCCCCCGGACGATCAGGGGGCTGAAAGGGGTGACGATGTCGTCCACGATGATGCCAATGGTGTGGGTGCGGTCGGTGCGCAGACTGCGGGCCATCCAGTTGGGCCGGTAGCCGCTTGATGCGCTGCCGGGTTTGCTCGTTCACCGGGTGGTCGCTGTTATTCAGGACCCGGGAAACGGTGGCGATGGACACGTTGGCCGCGCGTGCAATCTCCTCCAGGGTGACGGGCATAGGCAAACCTGAAATCGGCCAGACAGAAAGGGTTTAGGGATCTGGAGGTAAACGTTTACCGCAGAACTGTATTCTAGTATACAAACAAATTTTCAGGCTGTCAACCCCGAAAATTTATTCAAAACATTTAAAATTTTTATTGAAATGGAGCTATTCAGCCCCTATCCCTCAGGGCTGACGGCCGGCCAGGCAGCGGGCGGCAAACTCGGCGAAATGGCCCAGGCACATGAGTTCCAGGGGAAGGGTATAGCGGAAGACGTTGGCCATGGGCACGTGGAGGTGATCCACCAGCCAGTTGAGCATGGCCGGCGCCATTGCCTCTTCCACGTCCAGGCGCACCACCGGCTGAAAGGAGAGGCGGCGGGAACGGGCCGGGGAACCGTTGAGGGAGGCCGCGGGGCCATTGGGCGGCTGCGCCCGCAACAGCCGGAAGTAGTGAACCCGCTGGATGGGCATACCGGGAAAGAGCTGGTACACGAAATGACGCACCAGGTCTCCGCTCCAGACACAAATTTGCGCGGCAGGCTCCGGGCCCATGGGGTCGCTCAGTTCGGCCGGCAGCTTGAGCAGCCGGGGCGTGATCCGGGGAATCTTCACCCGGGCAAAAAGGCTGCCCCCTTCGTAGGGGCTCGCACCTGGCTTGCGCATCTGCACCAGCAGATTCAGGCTGTCGCTGCTGATGAAGGGAAAGGGGTGGCCCGGATCCACGGCCAGGGGAGTCAGCAGGGGATAGACCCGGCTGGAAAAGTAGCTGTGAAGCCAGCCCTGCTGGGCCGGGGTAAGCTGGCTGACGGCAAGGATGCGGAAGCCATGCTGCTGGAGCGCGGGCAACAGGGAAACTTCCAGCAGCCGGGCCGCCTGGGTCACCAGCAGACGCACCCGGCCGGGCAGGGCTGCAGCCACCTGCAGGTCATCCCCACCGCCGGACGCAGCCGACCGGGTGAGACCCGGCAAATGGACCACGAACAGTTCGTCCAGGGCACGGGCAAAGGCGCCCAACGCGGTCAGCCGCATCGAAAGGGGCAAAGCCTCATCGGAGGCCCGGGCCAACAGCTCCGTGCTGCTGCGCAACCGGGCAGGCAGCACCATGCCTTCCTCGGCCAGGCGGCGAAGTTCATCCAGGGTGGAATCGGGCAGGGGTTCCTCGTTCATCACGGCAATCGACCCAGCGACAAGGGGATTCCCAGGCGTGTACTGTCCTGCCATTCTACGCCAAGGGCCCATCGACTGGCAACTGCCCCCAAAAGGCCGGGATGCCCCCTTCAGGCATCCCGCTTTTGGTTAAACCGGCATTTCCGCCTTTTGTGGCAGTCCAGCATGGCCATTTGTCGTTACCTCGGACCGGAGATTTGGGGTACAATGGCGGCAAAAGGGGCAGTTGTTTACAAACATGACAGGTATACACTGACCGACACGTGGCTTTATTTCGACATCCCCATTTCCATCATTGTACAAACAGGAACCCGATTGCATGAGCGGACAAGTCTCTCCCCTGTTGCTGCCGCTCCTCATGGGCGCGGTTATCTCCATCACCCTCACCCTCTATGCCTGGCCCCAGCGTGCCGTCATCGGCTCCCGCACCTTTGCCTATCTGACCGCCACCCTGGCCGTGGGCATTCTGGCCTATATCGTCCAGACCCACTCCCACGAGTTGGCGATCAAGGCGGCCTGGCACGGGCTGACCGTCCTCTCGTTTACCGGGGTGGCCATCCTCTGGTTCGTCTTTGTGCTCCAGTTCTCCGGCTTCGACCATCATCTGCCCCGGTGGGCCTACGGCCCATTGGCGGTGCCAACCCTGGCGATGATCTTCCTCCTGTGGACCAACTCCCACCACGGCCTGGTCGCCAGGGGATATGTCCTCTTTTCAGTGGGGGAACTCACTATCCTGGACTTCCAGTATGGACCTGCCCTGCTGGCCTACATGGGCTACTGCTATCTGTTGGTGGCCATCAGCAGCCTGATCCTGATGGACAATATCCGGCGGGGGGGCGGTTTTTACTGCCGGCGCCAGAGCATTCTCTTCCTCGTCGCCATGTTCATCCCCTGGATCGGGGACATCCTCTACCTGAACCAGGTGGGCATCCTGGCCCGGACGGGTGACCCAGGCCCGTACACCTTCAGCGCCAGCATCCTGTTGGTGGCCTGGGGCCTCTTCCGCTACCGCATCCTGGACATCACGCCCGTGGCCCGGGAGACGGTCTTCCGCAGCATGACCGACGGCGTGATTGTGCTGGATGCCCGGCGCCGGATCGTGGACATGAACCCCGCCGCCGAACGGCTCCTTCAGGTCAGCCTCCACAGCCTGTTGGGCCGCCCCATCGACCGCGTCCCCTTCTTCGAAGGCTATCCCATCCAGGATGGCACCACCGGCCAGCTGGCCGTGGGTCAAGGCCCCGGGGCCCGCTGGTACGACGTGCGGGTGACGCCCCTGCAAAAAGACCAGACGCCCACCGGTTCCCTGCTGGTATTGCGGGACATTACCGAAAGCCGGGCGGCCCAACAGTTGCTCCAGCAGGCCAAGGAGGCCGCCGAGGAATCTGCCCGGGCCAAGACGGCCTTTCTGGCCAACATGAGCCACGAGATCCGCACGCCCATGAACGCCGTCATCGGCCTGACCAGCCTGTTGCTGGATACCGAGTTGTCCCCCGAGCAGCGGGACTTTCTAGAAATCATCCGTTCCAGCGGGGAAACCCTGCTGGCCGTGATCAACGACATCCTGGACTTTTCCAAGATCGAAGCCGGCCATCTGGAGCTGGAGCGGATTTCCTTTTCGCTGCGGGGCTGTATCGAGGATGTACTGGACCTGTTCGCCGCCCAGGTGGCCCGCAAGGGCCTGGACCTCTGCTACGAGCTGGAAGCCGGTGTACCGGAGACGGTGGTCGGCGATCCCAACCGACTGCGCCAGATTCTGTTGAACCTGATCAGCAATGCCTTTAAATTCACCGACCGGGGAGAGATTGTGGTCACGGTGAATGCCGTCGATAGCGACGAGGGCCATATCCTCCACTTCACGGTGCGGGATACGGGCATCGGCATCCCCCGGGATCGCCTCAAGCGCATCTTCCAATCCTTCTCCCAGGTGGATGTGTCCACCACCCGCCGCTACGGCGGCACCGGGCTGGGCCTGGCCATCAGCCGGCGCCTGGCCGAGCTCATGGGCGGGCGCATGTGGGTGGAAAGCCAGGAGGGGGTAGGCACAGTCTTCCACTTTCTCATCAAGTCGCCCCGCCTGGCCCAGGACACGGCTGCCCCCCAAGAAGACGAAGCCCCTGCCGCGGCCATTCGGCCCCATCAAGCTCGGGAACGACTGGCTGGCCTGGGGGTGCTGGTGGTGGAAGACAACGCCACCCAACGGGCCATCTTACAACGCCTGTTGCAGAGCTGGGGATGTCGGGTGGACGCCTGCGCCGACGGCGAGCTGGCCCTGCAACGGCTCCGGATGGCGCCCCAGGGCTACCACGTGGCCCTGCTGGACGCGCAACTACCCGGGCTCAACGCCCTGGAACTGGCCCAGGCGTTGCAACGGGAAGTGGCCGGCCAGGAAGCGGCCGTGATCCTGTACTCTGCCGTGGGCCAGGGCGGCCCGCGAAGGGACAACCCCGAGGCCTGGCCGGGTACGGTGCTGGCGAAACCCATCAAGAGCGGCACGCTCTACCGGGCCCTGGACGCTGTTCGAGGGGGACGTCAGCCTGTACCCATCCCCTCAGGGCGGAAAAAAACTTTGTCCCCCTCCCTGGCCAGCCAGCAGCCACTCCACATCCTGGTGGCCGAAGACAACCTGGTGAACCAGAAGGTGACCCTCAATATCCTGCAGCGCATGGGATATCACGCCGATATAGCCACCACTGGTGTAGAGGTGCTGTCCGCCCTATCCCAAAAAGCGTATGATGTCATTCTCATGGACGTCCATATGCCCGAAATGGACGGACTGGAAGCCACCCGGGAGATTCGCGCACGCCTGTCCAGAGAGCGGCAGCCCTACATCATTGCCATGACGGCCAGCGTCCTGACCAGCGACCGGGAGGCCTGCCTGCAGGCAGGCATGGACGACCACGTGGGAAAACCCGTGCGCCTGCCGGAGCTGATCGAAGCCCTGCGCAAGGCGGCCAACGGCCACAGAACCCACTGACCGTCCCAGGGGTCAGGCCGTCTGGCGGCCCCGCCAGCGCATCATGGCCAGCAGCCAGGGCATGCCCTGGACGTAGAGCCGATAGATCCACGGCTGTACGGCGTAGTCCCAGGCACCCACATGGGGCTGAAATTCGGCACCAAAACCCTGCTTGAAATACCAGACCCCCTGCATGGCATCGTCGGGATCGTCCAGGCAGGTGGGCGCCCCCCACCAGTCGTACCAACTACACCCCGCTCGCCGGGCCCAGCGCATGGCCTCCCACTGGAGGAGGTAGTTGGGCATGTCGCGCCGCCGGCGGCTGCTGCTGGCGCCATAGAAGTACCAGCACCGCTGGCCATAGCGCAAGAGAAAGATGCCGGCCAGGGGCTCTGTCTCTTCTGGATGTTCGGCCAGCAACAACACACCTCCGGCCGGGTTCTGGGCATCGGCCTGGGCCTGCAAAAAGGTCTCCCAGGCCGTTTCATAGTAGGCGTAGGGCCGCACCAGAAATCCATCCCGCCGGGCCGTCTCGGCGTAGAGGGCATAGAAAGCCGGCAGATCCGCCGCCCCGCCCTGGCGAATTTCGATGCCCCGGCGCTCGGCCAGCCGAATATTGTAGCGCCACTTGCCCTTCATCTGGGCCAGCAGCTCCGCCTCCCCTGGCCGGAGGTCCGTCAAGGCTGTGTTTTTGAACTGGATCTGCTCCTGGCTGAAGCGCCAACCCCGCCGGCGCAGGGTCTGGATCAGCTGCTGGCCTGCCGGCCTGTCCTCCCGCACGTCGGGATCGATCTTCACCAGCAGGCATCGGTGCTGGCGAGCCACCGCCTCCACCTGACCCAACAGGGTATCGACCAGGCCCGGATCCTCCCAGTCCAGCAGGGGCCCCTTGGGCACATAGCCGATACGCAGGGGGAGAAAGGGCAGCGGCTGGCGCCAGAGAAACTGGAAGGCCCCCTGGGGGCGATCCCCTTCCCCCACCAACACAAAACGACCGGCGTTCCAGCCGGTCTGACGTTTGACCTCCCCCCACTCCCAACTCTGGAGCACATGGGGATCGGGCAGGCTGGCCAGTACCCTGCGCCAACGCACCGGGTCGCTCACCCGCTCCACCTGCAGGGAAGCCCCTGGGGCACGGGGAATGTGACGGCGGAGCACCGCCATGCCTCCCGGGCGGACCCCCTTCCGGGCCATGGACAGGCGTACCTCCTGGAGGGCCACACCCGCCTGGTAGAGCCGGGCTCCCACGGGCTGCAGCGGCCGATCCCAGGCGCCGACCCAGCGGACCACGTGGCCGCCGAACCCCTGTTTGAAGCGATAGACGCCCCACAGCCCTTCACCGGGCAACCCTTCCAGATCCACGGGCAACTGTTCGGCGGGGACGGGCTGGCCGCGACCCCTATCCAGCCCATAGGCCACCTGGCCCAGCTCATCGGGGATGCCCCACAGGTCGTAACGGCGGGCGCCCCGTTGCCGCGCCCAGCGGATGGCGGCCCACTGGAGCGCGTGGTTGGGCATGCGGTTGCGCTCCCGGTTACTGCTGGCCCCCCACACGTAGTAGGCGGTGTCGCCGCTCAACAATACCACGATGGCGGCCAGGGGCTCTCCCTGATATTCCGCCAGGAGAAAGACGCCGGACTCGGGCACGAAGAGGTCAAAGGCAGCCGTGTAGTACTCAGGCGCATGCACGCCGAAGCCGTCCCGCTCGCCGGTCTCGGCCATCAGGGCGTGGATCTGGGGCAGGTCCGCCCGGGTGGCCTCCCGAACCATCACCCCTTTGCGGGCGGCCAGGCGAATGTTATAGCGCCATTTGCTCTTCATCCGCTGGAGGATGGCTTCTTCTTCGCCCTGGATGTCCAGGACAATGGTGCTGCGGGGCTGGACCGTGTGCTGGCTGGGCCGGAAGCCCTGGCCCGCCAGCAGGGCGCGTTGTTCGGGTGTATCCACCAGACCTGGCTCGATCTTGAGCACGGCCGCCCGATGTTGGCGGCAGCATGCATCCAGCGCGGCCAGAAGGGCAGAGGTGAGGCCTGGATCGGCCCAATCGACCACGGGGCCCCGGGGCACATAGGCCAGGGTCAGACCGGCCATTCGCCGAAACAACACGGAGGCCCCGGCCCGCAGGGTGCCATCTGGGTCGCCCACCGCCACACACGCTCCCCACCAGCCAAAGCGGCTCTTCAGGGACCGCCACCGGCTGCTCTGCAGGAAATGGGCGGCGGGGTGAGCGGACACAAAGCGATCCCAACAGGCATCGTCGGGTTTGTACACAGTGTAGCAGGTTTCTATCGCCGGTTTCATGGCTGCTATGATACCATATCTTGCCAGATCGGCCGGTTCATCCGGCCCCATATTCGGTGTCGCCAGGGCCGGAAGGGGCGCCGGTTCCCGTAGGGGCGGCCTCCCGTGCCCGCCCGATGTCGCCAGCCCCAGGCGGATGCAGGAACGGCGACGCATGCACAGGCCGGAATGTAGGGGCGAAACATGTTTCGTTCGCCCCGATTGACCCCAGACAGGTGAAGGAAAGGCCACGGATGTGCAGCTGCGAACGGCGCCTACGGCGGGATGGCGGTGTTTCGTACAAATCGCAAGATCGAAGCCAGAGGAGAAAGGAAGAACTGTGAACATCCAACACCAGCGGGAAGACCTCAACCCCGGAACGGCGGATGTGCTCATCGAAGCCGTGCCCAACTTCTCCGAAGGTCGCCGGCCAGAGGTGGTCCAGGCCATTCTCCAGGCCCTCCAGGGGCCGGGCGTCCTGCTGCTGGACTGGAGCAGCGACAAGGACCACAACCGCACGGTGGTCACCATCGCCGGGTCCCCGGACGCGGTGGTGGAAGGGTTGTTCCGGGCGGTGGAACGGGCGGCCTCCCTGATCGACATGTTCCAGCACCGGGGTGCTCATCCGCGCCTGGGGGCCACCGACGTGGTTCCCCTCATTCCCATCCAGAACATCGACCTGGCGGGCTGTGTGGCGCTGGCCCGGGAACTGGGCCGGCGCATCGGCCAGGAGCTGCGCCTGCCCGTTTACTTGTACGAGGCGGCCGCCATCCGGCCAGAACGGCGCAACCTGGCCGACGTGCGGCGGGGCGAGTTCGAGAAGCTGGTGGAGGAGATCCGGCAGCCCGAACGGCAGCCGGACTTTGGCCCGGCCCAGGTGGGCCCGGCCGGGGCGGTGATCGTGGGGGCACGGCCGTTCCTCATCGCCTACAACTTCTACCTGCAGACCGACGACGTGAAGGTGGCCAAGGCCATTGCCCGGGCCATCCGGGAGAGCAGCGGCGGCTTCCCGGCGGTGAAGGCCATGGGCCTGCTGGTGGGCGGCCAGGCCCAGGTGAGCATGAACCTGGTGGATTACACCCGGACGCCCCTGCACGTGGTGATGGACGCGGTGAGCCGCCTGGCGGCAGAACACGGCACCGCCGTCGACCGCAGCGAGCTCATCGGCCTCATCCCCCAGGAGGCTATGCTCCAGGCCGCGGCCCACTATCTGAAGCTGCCCAACTTCGACCGGCTGCGGGTGGTGGAGAATGCCATCCAGGCGGCCCGGAGCGGGAAGGCATAGTGTCGTGGGTGTGGTCTCCGGCCGTACGGTGGTGCCAGACCTGTAGGGTCGGGCCTGGGGCCCGCCCATTGTCGCCAGGGCCCAGGCAGGCCAGGGAGCGGCAGTTCGCAGATGAACTGCCGCTCCCTGCATTTCGGTCTGGAAATCTAAACCTCAGTACTTGCAGTCCACCTGGCGCTTGCTCTCGGCCGACTCCAGGATGGCGTCACAGACCACTGCCGCGCGGTAGCCGTCCTCAAAGTCCGCGCCGATGGGTGCCACGGGCTTGTCGTTGACGATACAGTCCAGCAGATGGGTGATCTCGTGGACGAAGGTGTGCTCCCAGCCGATGATGTGCCCCTGGGGCCACCAGTTCTCCCACCAGGGGTGGTAGGGCTCGGAGACCAGCACGTTGTGGAAGCCCTGGGTCTCCTTGGGCTCTTCGCCCACCCAGAAGACCTCCAGCTCATTGAGCCGTTCCAGGTTGAAGCGGATGCTGGCCTTCTCGGCGTTGATCTCGATCACCTGGCCGTTCTTGCGGCCGGCGGCAAAGCGGGTCGCCTCCAGGGTCCCCAGGGCGCCGTTCTCGAACTCCACCACCGCGGCGAAGGCGTCGTCCACGTCCACCGTGCCCATGGTGCCGTCGGGCCAGGGTCGTTCCTGGATGAAGGTCTTGGCCATGGCACTCACCGAGCTGATTTCCCCCACCAGATAGCGGCCCAGGTCGATGATGTGGGCGCCCAGATCGCCCAGCGCGCCGCTGCCGGCCACCTTCTTCTGCAGGCGCCAGATCATGGGCATATTGTAGTGGGGCATGATCCATTCCTGCAGGTAGACGGCCCGGAAGTGGTAGATCTGGCCCAACAGGCCGCTGTCCACCAGCTTGCGGATCTGGCGGATGGCCGGCACAAAGCGGTAGTTGAAAGCCACCATGTGCTTGACACCGGCCTTCTGGACCGCGTCCAACATGGTCTTGGCTTCTTCAGCCGTGCGGGCCAGGGGTTTTTCGCAGAGGACATGCTTGCCCGCCTGGGCGGCCTGGATGCAGGGCTCGGCGTGGGCGTCGTTGGGGCCGCCGTTGTCGAAGAGCTGGATCTCCTCGTTGGCCAGCATCTCCCGCCAGTCGGTGTAGTAGTGGGCGTAGCCGAAACGCTTGGCCGCCTCGGCCACGGCTTCCTCGTTGCGGCCGCAGATGCCCACCAGCTTGGGAATGGCTGGCGGCGGGTACATCATGTACGGGATCTTGCGCATGGCGTTGCTGTGGGCCTTGCCCATGAAGGCGTAGCCCAACATGCCGACGCCGACCTCCGGGGCTTCGCCCTCGGTCCTGGCGGCGGCCATGGAGGTGAAACCGGATCCTTCTGCCATGGGATCATCTCCTTGTTTGCGAATGTCTATCAATATATCGATCTGACACAAAAACAGCCTGAGATGGCGCTCCTGCCCGTCGCCAGGAGCACGAGGTGCGGCCGTGAATTCGTTGCAGGGGCATCTGACCGACGATGGTGAACGATGCCCGCCGCACCTCATGCCCCTACCAGATGGACCGGCCTATTCCTTGGCAAAGGCGGCGTCGAAGGCCACGGCCGACGGGGCAAAGTCCGCCTTGCGCACCACCTGCAGCGCCTCCTGCGCGCCAAACTCCCGATCCATGCCGCTGTCCTCCCACTCGATGGAGAGGGGACCCTGGTAGCCGATCCGGTTCAGCGCCCGGATGATGGGATCCCAGCGGACGTCGCCATGGCCGGGCGAGACGAAGTCCCAGCCCCGGCGGTGGTCGCCGAAGTCCAGGTGGGAGGAGAGGATGCTGTTGCGGCCGGTGAGCTGTACCCGGGAATCCTTCACGTGGACGTGGAAGATCCGATCCGGGAAGGCGTTGATCAGCTCCACCGGGTCGATGAACTGGTGGATCAGATGGCTGGGATCGAAGTTGATGCCGAAGGCCGGGTGGTTGTTGACGGCCTTCAGGGCCCGCTCAAAGGTGATGATGTCGTAGGCGATCTCGGTGGGGTGGACTTCCAGGCCGAACTTGACCCCCTGCTCCTGGAAGGTATCCAGGATGGGGATCCAGCGATCGGCGAAGTCCTGGTAGCCGGCGTCGATGTCCGCCTGGCTGGTGGGCGGGAAGAAGTAGAGCTTGGCCCAGACGCTGCTGCCGGTGAAGCCGTTGACCACGTCCACGCCGAAGAGATTGGCGGCTTTGGCCGTGTTTTTCATCTCCTCCGCGGCCCGCTGGCGCACGCCCTCGGGATCGCCATCCCCCCAGAGGCGGGGTGGCAGGATGGCCTTGTGTCGGTTGTCGATGGGGTCGCAGACACACTGGCCCACCAGGTGGTTGCTGATGGCGAAGCACTGCAGGTTGTACTTCTCCAGCAGGTCCCGCTTCTCCCGTACGTAGCTGTCCTTTTCCAGGGCCTTGTCCACCTCAAAATGGTCGCCCCAGCAGGCCAACTCCAGGCCGTCAAACCCCCACTCGCTGACCTTCTGGGCCAGGGTCTCCAGGGGCAGGTCGGCCCACTGTCCGGTGAATAAGGTCACGGGTCGTGGCATGGCTTTCCTCCTATGTCTACTCATGTCCACTAACGGTGCGATGGTAACAGTTTAAGTGACGATGGAACGATGGGTAACGGAACTCTGGACGACCTGGCCCGTCTCGAAGGAGCGGACCACGTCGAAGACGATGGACAGGGACTTGATGTTGTCCTGGCAGGTGGTGGCCGGCGTTATGCCCTGGGTGACGGCCTGGTAGAACTCCTGGAGCAGGTAATCCTGGCCTTCCAGGGGCATGGCCACCGGCTCCACCCGGATGGGCTCCTGACCCGTACGCTGGATGTAGACCTGGTCATCCTCCATGACCACCACGCCGTGGGCGCACTCGAAACGCCAGTTGGCGTTCCAGCTTATCTCCCGGGCCTGGGAACACCAGGAGCCGGTGTAGGAGATGACCACGTTGTCGGCAAACTCCAGGGTGACCGCGGCGGAGGCATCCCCCTTGAACCAACTCCACGGCGGATTCCAGCTCTTGCCGTAGACGGCCACCGGGTTCTTCTCCAGGAAGAAGCGCATGAGATCAAAGTGGTGAATGGACATGTCGATGATCAGGGGATAGGCCATCTCTTCCCGGAAGCCGCCAAAGTGGGGCCCCCGGAAGAACTCCACCGAAGCCGAGCCGATGGGGCCCAGCTCCTCTGTGGCCAGGGCCCGCTTCAGGGTCTGGGTGGCCCGGCGGTAGCGGTAGTTCTGGGCCACCATGTGGAGCACCCCGGTGCTCGTGGACTTCTCTACGATGGCCAGGGCGGACTCCAGGGTGTCGGCCAGGGGCTTTTCCGAAAGCACGGGAAGGCCGGTCTCCAGCGCAGTCAGGGAGATCTCCTTGTGGAACTGGGGAGGCGTCACGTTGATGACGCCATCCGCCTCCACCTGCTTCAAAGCTTCGTCCAGGGAGTTGAAGAGCGGCACGCCCTGGAGCCCGAACTTCTCCACCTGCTGGGCGGCGATGGCGTCGTTGACTTCCACCAACGCGGCAAAGGTCACATGGGGCGAGGCCAGCACGGCCCGCAGCCAGGTACCGCCCATGCCGCCGATGCCGACCTGGATGACTTTCATGGCAGGAAACGTTCCTTTCGATGGATGTCAGCTTCTGGAAACGAGTTTTACCCCGCGGCCGTGGCAGTGCTTGAACTTGCGGCCGCTGCCGCAGGGGCAGGGATCGTTGCGCTGGGCCCGGGCCAGGCGCCGCTGCAGCTCCGCCTCCTCCCGGGCCAGGATGCCCATGACGTTGGCCGGCGGCCGGTGGGCCTGCAGCTCCGCGGCCATGATGCGCATGGGCCGGTCGATGTGGTTGAAAAAGAGCCGATAGCCTTCGCACAGGTAGTTCAGGCCGGGTTCGCCGTCGGGTGTGGTGATGAAGCGGTTCTTGGGGCAGCCGCCGTTGCAGACGAAGCGCACTTCGCACGCCCGGCAGTAGCGGGGCAAGGTCTCCCGCTTGTCCAGGCCGAACTGTCGCTGGCGGGGCGAGGCCACCATCTCCACCAGCGGGATCTCCTGGATGTTGCCCAGGCGGTAGTTGGGCTCCACAAAGTGGTCACAGGAGTAGAGATCGCCGTTATGCTCCAGGGCCAGGGCGTTGCCGCAGGTCTCTTCGAAGACGCAGAGGCCAGGCCGGTGGCCGGACCAGGCCGCCAGGGCCACGTCGAAGATCTGGACGAAGATCCGGCCCACATCCCGGCGTACCCATTCATCGAAGATGGCGCAGAGGAACTCGCCATACTGGCGGCCGGTCACCGAACGCTCGGTGACCCGGTCCCCCTCTTGAAAGCCGGTACCGTTGTCCCGCTCCACGATGGGGATGAACTGGATGAAACGGGCGCCGGCCTCGTCCCGCAGGAAGCGGTAGACCCGCAGGGGATGGGGGGCATTGGCCGCGTGGACGGTGGTGAGGACGTTGAACTCCACCCGGTGCTTCTTCAGGATCTCCAGGCCGGCCATCACCCGGCGGAAGGTGGGCTGGCCGCCCTTGTCCACCCGGTAGAAGTCGTGGAGATCCTGCGGCCCGTCGATGCTGATGCCGATGAGGAAGTCGTGCTCGTGGAAGAAGCGCCCCCAGTCATCGTTGAGCAGCACGCCGTTGGTCTGGAAGGCGTTGTAGATGCGCATGCCCGGCTTGCGGTACTTCTGCTGCAGCGCCACAGCCCGTTTGAAGAAGTCCAGCCCCATCAGGGTGGGCTCGCCCCCCTGCCAGGCAAAGGTGACTTCCGGCACCTGCTGGGCTTCGATGTACTGGCGGGTGTACTCCTCCAGCAGATCCTCGCCCATGCGGAAGCGGCTGCCCGGGTAGAGGGCCTCCTTGGAGAGGAAGTAGCAGTACTTGCAGTCCAGGTTGCAGATGGCGCCGCGCGGCTTCATCATTACGTGGAAGGCGGGCGGCGGTACCGGGGCTGTTCCGGCGCTGGGTATGGTCTTGACCGATTCCATGGTGGACTGGCTCCCTGGCTGCCACGACCGGGAAGATCCGTCCGTGGCAGCCCGAATTACCGGGCGAACGGCGCGAAATGTCGGCAGAAGTGGCGCGCCAGCATCTCGCTGTAGGTCTCCTCATGGGTGCGCAGCGCGGTGAAGAACGGCTCCCGGAAGGGGGGATGGTTCAACACCGAGCCAAAGGTCACGTGCAAGATCTCCCGCGCGTGGAAATCGTCCAGCAGTTCGGGCAGGCGGTCGTCGGGCCAGCCAGAAATGTCGGGCATCTTTTCCAACTCGGCGGAGACGTGGTAGGAAGCCCGATCGGTAGGGTAACGCTCCCGGGCAAAGGCCACGATCTGGCGGAAGAGGTCGGGTGCCATGGCTGCCATGGCCCGCAAGGCCTCCAGATAGCTGGTCCCCGCGGTCTTCAGGTGGACCAGGTCGCCGGCCACCCGGCTGGCGATGGGGTAGATGCTGAACTTGTCCGACCCGGAGTGAAGGCTCAGCTTGTAGGGGCCAAAGGTCCGGGAGACGGCCATGTGCTGGGCGATGGACTGCTCGAAGGCATCCAGGTCGCCCATGTAGTCCACCCCTTTTTCGAAGGTGCCCACGTAGCGGGGGGCCAGGCTCACGCAGCGCACGCCCAGACGCTGGAGCTCGGCGGCGATGTAGACGTGCTCGGCCAGGGAGGTGACCGTGGCGGTCTCGTCCACGCTCATCTCCAGCTCGAAGGGGCGCTCGCCCGTGGCCCCGGCCAGGTGGCGGTACATGGTCACCGTGTGGGCCACGGCCCGGCCATACTTGGCCGCCGCGCGCCACAGGGTCCCCCGATCCAGGGTCACCTTCAGGCTGCCCAGGTCGATGGGGCGGTCGGCCAGCCGTGCGGCCAGGTCGGCCGGCGAGCTCTCCAGCACCTCCCAGGGCAGGGCATCCACCCTGGCCTCCAACGTGGGGAAGGGTGCAGTGTTGGCCTCGTCGTCCACATGGTCGCCCGGATCCACGGTGTAGAAGGTGTAGCCGGCCGCCACACAGACGTCCACGTCCGCCAGGGTCTTGAGGTGATCCGCGTCGGCGCCGAAGCCGGCGCGCCACCCTTCCTGGAAGACGCCCCACATGGCGTCGTCCATCACCTCCTGGGGGGTACGCCCGGTGCGGGCATTTTCCCGGATGGACTGCTGGGCGAAGATGGGCGCCATGGCGGCGTCTTCATCCCGGCCGAAGGTGGCCCGCAGGGCGCGGATGTGGCCGGGGGTGGCCAGGCCCAGGCGGTCGCCACAACCGGCGGACTTGCGCAGGCCCAGGGGGCGGGCCACCAGGTAGGGCAGCAGCGCCCGCAGGGCCGCGGCATTGGCCCCAGTGGTGGGCGCCAGGGTGAGCTGGAGGGGGCGCCCTTCCACCTGCACCTGGCTGTGCTGGCCGGCGAAGCGTTGCCCCAGGCCGGCATCGGCGGTGAGGCAGCCCAGGAATTTGTCCAGGCCCCGGCGCATCAGAAAAAAGAGGCCGCCATGGGCAGCGGCCAGGGAGCGGGGGTAGACCTGGCCCTGGGCCAGCTGGCCCAGGGCACCCGCCACAGCGGCGGCTGCCTCCTCGGCCAGGGGCGGCGCCAGTTCTACCTGCTCCAGCAAGGGAAGGATGTCATTCATGGTTACACCCCCCCGAAGGCCGAGAAGCCGCCATCCACCGGCACCACGATACCGGTCACGAAGCGGGAGGCGTCGCTGCAGAGCCAGACCAGGGTGCCCACCAGCTCCTCGGGTTCGCCGAAACGCCGCATGGGCGTGTGGTCGATGATGGTCTGCCCCCGGGGCGTCAGGCTGTTGTCCGGGTTGAGGAGAAGGGCCCGGTTCTTCTCGCCGATGAAGAAGCCCGGCGCGATGGCGTTGACCCGCACCCCCTCCCCGTATTTGGTGGCCAGCTCCACCGCCAGCCAGCGGGTGAAGTTGTCGATGGCTGCCTTGGCCGCCGCGTAGCCGATGACCCGGGTCAGGGGTCGCTGGGCGGCCATGGACGAGATGTTGACGATGCTGCCCTGGCCCTTCTCCGCCATGATCTGACCGAAGATCTGGCTGGGCAGCAGGCTCCCCAACAGGTTCAGGTCCACCACCCGTCGGAAGGCCTCGGGCGTCAGGTCGAAGAAGGTCAAATCGCCCACCACGGTGGCATCGGGCACGTTACCGCCGGCGGCGTTGACCAGGATGTCCACCGTCTCCCAGCGGGCCAGGAGGTCATCCCGGGCCTGGGTCAGCCGCTCCCGGTCCAGCACATCCGCGGGCAGGGGCATGGCCTCCCCGCCCTCCCGCCGGATGGCGTCGGCAACTTCGGCGGCTTTGTCCTCCCGGCGGCCCAGTATAGCCACCCGGGCGCCGGCAGCAGCCAGCCCCCGGGCCATGGCGCCCCCCAGGACGCCGGTACCGCCGGTCACCACGGCGGTCTTGCCGGCCAGGGAGAACTGGCTCAAAAAGGGTGTGGTGCTCATGGTCTCCTCGAGTACAATCTGGCGTAAATACCACGGCAGAAATTCGGCAGCATTCCCCCTGGTGGAAACCATCGGCGAATTTCTGCCGGGATTTACTAGAAATCTAGCATGGCCTTGACCACCCCTGCCTCCGGCGCCAGCCAGGTGGGGAAGACGGCTGGCAGCTCCTGGGGGGTGGTGTGATGGGTGATCCAGGGGGCCACGTCCATGCGGCCCTCCTCCAACATGCGGATGGCGAACTGGAAATCCTCGCCGGTAGCGTTCCGGCTGCTGAGCAGGGTCATCTCCCGGCGGTGGAATTCCGGGTCGTGAAAGGTGATGTCCGCCTGCACCAGGCCCACAAAGACCAGCCGGCCGCCGTTGGCCACCAACTGGAAGGCCTGCTGCATGGAATGGGCGTTGCCGGTGGCGTCGAAGACCACGGTGGGCAGCTCGCCGTCCAGCCGCGCCCGCAGCGCATCCACGGGATCCTGGCTGCCATCGAGGCCGTGGGCCACCCCCAGCTGCTCCTGGCAGAAGGCCAGGCGGCTGGGGTTTAACTCCAGCACGCTCACTTCGGCACCGGCGATCTGGGCAAACTGGATGGTGGAGAGGCCGATGGGGCCGGCGCCGATGACCAGCACCTGCTCCCCGGGCTCCACCTGGGCCCGCCGCACCGCATGGCCGCCAATGCAGAGCATCTCCACCAGCGCCAGGTGCGCCAGGGGCAATGTCTCCGACTTGTGAAGCTTGTGGACGGGCACCACCAGGAACTCCCGCATGCCGCCATCCACGTGGACGCCCAGCACCTGGAGGCGCTCGCAACAGTTGGTCTTGCCCCGGCGGCAGGCGCCACAGCGGCCGCAGTTCAGGTAGGGTTCCACCGCGCAGCGGTCGCCCACGGCCAGGTGGCCAGGCGGGGCCGCCTCGGTGGCAGGCCCCAGGGCGACCACCTCCACACCCAGCTCATGGCCCAGGATGCGGGGATAGGTGAAAAAGGGCTGCCGCCCCCGGAAGGCGTGCAGGTCGGTGCCACAGATGCCCACCCGGTGCACCCGAACCAGGGCCTCTCCAGGGCCGGGCTGGGGCGGCGGTTCCGTTTCGGCCAGGCGGAAGTGTCCAGGTTCCTGGAGGATCAGGGTCTGCATGGGCTAGATCTCCACGGCCAGCCCCACGGAGATCACGCCCTCATCGTTGCCGACCCAAACCCGTTCGTCGTCGGCCAGGAAGACCAGCGCGGCCTGGCTGCCGGGCATGGGCGTCCAGCGCAGGCCATCGTTGGAGTGCCAGAGCTGGCTTTCGTCGCTGAGGAGCCAGCCTGTGGGCGTGGCCAGCAGGGCGTTGACCTGGGCGGGCGCGTCGGCCACGGGCTGGAAGGAGTGGCCCGCATCGGTGGAGCGGAAGAGGCCCTGCCCTTCGGTGCCGGCCAGCACCACGCCCGTCCGGTGGAAATCCGGGTCCACGGCCAGGGTCTGGTAGATGGCCTCCGGACACTCGCTGCGCTTCCAGCCCCGGCCGCCGTTGGGCGAGTGGTAGATGCCCTCCTCGGTGGCGGCGAAGACGTACTGCCAGCGGGGCCAGGCGTCGGCCGGGGCCGGCGGCGCCCAGGCCAGGGCCAGGACGGTGAAGCTGCGCAGGCCGAAGTTGCGCAGGTACCAGTGTTGGCCCCGGTTGGCGGTGCGCAGGATGCCCCCGCCGTCGGTGGCGGCCAGGAGGACGCCGCTCTGTTCCACCTGGGGATCGGGCGCCAGGGCCACCACGGGCGCCTCCACGTTGTCCATCCAGCCGGCCTGCCAGTTTTCCCCCATCTGCAGGCTGTAGGCCACGCCGTGGGGCAGGCCGCCCACCAGGATGCGGTCGTGGATGGCGCAGCAGCAGTAGAGGTGTTCCTGGGGCTGGGGGACCGCTTCCAGGCCGGCGTCGGTGACGCGGAACAGGCCTTCGGGCCCCGCGGCCCAGAGGGTATCGTGATGCTTGGAAAGGGACAGGATGATAGGCATGGTTATGGACTCAACGCTTCCTGGGGCTTGCGGTGGTAGACGATGGTGTCGGTGGTGGTCGCCATCATGGCGCCGCTGGCGGCGGTCTGCAGCACGGTGATGAGCACGTCGGTCACATCCAGGATGCCGGCCTCGAAGGCGTCCACCACCCGGCTGTTGAAGACGTCATAGGTGGCGGTGGGGCCTGCCCGCCGCACCTGGTCGATGATCACGCCGGGGGCCGAGACGTGGACATTTTCCAGGATCTGGCGCAGGGGGGCGACCAGGGCTCGCTGCACCAGTTGCACGCCAAAGGCCATGTCCTCCTCCACCTGGAGCTCATCCAGGGCGGGGATGCAGTGGAGGTAGGCCGCGCCGCCGCCGGGAACCACGCCGCTGAGCTGGGCCTTGGAGAGCACCTTCAAAGTACGCTCGGCGTTTTCCGCCCGCACTTCCCGATCCAGCTTGCTTTCGGCGCCGATCTTCAAGACGCCCATGCCGCCGCTCAGGGCGGAGAGGCGCTTGACCAGGACCGGGCGATCCTCGTCGTCCAGGGGCATGGCGGCCAGCTGACGGCGTAGCTCCGCCACCCTGGCCTGGGCCTGGGCAGAGGTCTGCCATTCGGACACCACGTGGATGGCGTCGGCGTCCACCTCCACCCGCTGGACCTTGCCCAGGTCCTCAGGCTGGACCTGCTCCACGGGCTTGGTCCAGCCCCGGCCCAACACGGTGGCGCCGGTGAGGAGGGCCAGGTCGTCGTAGGCGGCCCGCCGGGCCTCGCCCACATCCTTGAACTTGGCGCCCACCAGGGCCAGCTTGTTGCGTTTCTTTTTCTCGTCCTTTTCCTGGGCCTGGCAGTTGGCCGTCATCACGCCGATGACCTCTTCGCTGAAGTGGCCGGCCACGATGGTGAGGGCCCGGCTGCCGGCTTTGACCGCGGCATTGAGGAGGGCCGCGATCTGATCCACGTTCTCCAGCTTGCCGTCCACCAGGGCGATGAGCCCACCGGGGACGATGGCCCGCTTGTGGATGGGGTCGGTGTAGAGGTACATGCTGGCGATCTGGGCCCGGTAGTTGGCGCCGGGGTGGTAGAACTGTTGGAGGTAGGAGGCCACGTACTTTTCGATGGTAACGTGGGCGTCCGGCCCCAGGAGGTAGCTCATTTCGCCCAGGACGGCGGCCAGGGCGGGCTCCCGGATGACGGTGAGGGCCACGGCGGCCAGCTCATTTTCGTGGGTCACCGGGCGGGCCTGCTGCTTCAGGGCCTGGGTGGCTGTGTCCACCGCCAGGTTGACGCCCCGGGCCAGGCGCATGGGGTTGGCGCCCGCGGCGATGAGGCGAATGGCCTCGGTGTACATGGCCCGGGCCAGGATGGCGGCCGTGGCGCCGCCGTCCCCCGCCCGCTGGACCACCCGCCAGACCAGGCTGCGCATGAGCATGGCGCCCACATCGGCCCGGGGATCGCCCAGGTTCAGGATCCGGCGCACCGTGGTGGCCGAATCATCCAGCAGCTCCGGGCGCCGCTGGTGGTCCCGCTGATTGGCCACTACGCCACCCACCGGCCCCAACGTCGGCGCCAACAGATCCGCCAGTGCATTGATGCCCATCAGGAGGTGCTGGGTCGACTCAGGTTGTCCTATGACTTTTGGTATCGGCATATGGTCCCTTTTGATTGGCTGGTTCGGAGTGGCTCACAGGGCACAAGGGCAATCACCCCCGGCAGGAATCCACGCAGAATTCGATGGGGTTCTGTCCGGGGGCCCTGTTGCCGCGTTCTGCCATGGTCATTACGCCGGACTGTCATTTTCCGGGCTGCGGCGTGGCCGTGGCGATACAACACGGGCCGCCGTTTCGGTTCGCATCTGGACTGGGCCAATGGAACCGGTGAAATCCAACAAGGTACTGGGGGGCCGCGCCACATCCCGAGATTGCCACAGGTGGAATGGCAGGAGAGCCGCTGATATCATCCATTCTACCAGGATGTGAAGTCTACGCAAAACCGGGGGGCAAAGTGCAACCAGGGGGTGGGCAACACTCCATTGTTCCTCCTGTGGGAGATTTGACCGCATAACGGCGCGGAGCGCCGTCCGCTGCGCGCTGTTGTTAGCTGCTATTTGAACAGCACCTCTATGTAGTCGTAGCCCTGATGCCGTTCCTGGAACAAGATATGATGTTCGGCAAACTTATCCCGGTCCCAGGCGCCATTATTGTAACGCCGGTACAGGTCATCGTACGATGTTGCCGAAATAATGTAAGAATCCAGGGTAATGTCCTGCCGGCCACTTCTCTTCCTGATCTCTGCTTCCAGCTCGGGCAGGCGCTCCCACAGGCGAGCTTTCTCGTCATGGGCATAGGCATTGGCGTGCAACATACCGTGCGGCTCGATGAAGACGATGCGCTGTTTCTGGTCGTCCACGATCCACAAGATGAAGTCCGGGTAAAAGCCCCTTTCTTCAAAAAAGCCCACGCCCTTGCCGCGGCTGAGGTTGCGCAGCAGATATGGCTGTGGCCGGAGGCGTCGAAGCCCTCATCGGCCTGCTGGATGTCCGCCAGCAGGTCACGGTTGTGCTCATAGCCCAGCAGGCTGTTGAGCCAGGCCAGCAGGGTCAGGCGATGTTCGAGTTTCTGGTATTGTTGTTGGTTTGACTCGTTGCTCATACGTTGTTATGGTTCCTCCGGCGGCACCAGCGGTTCGATCAGGGCGATCAAGGCAGGGACTTCGCGCTGAACGATGTCCCATATCCGGGCCAGGTTCAGGCTGAAGTAGTCATGGGCAATCCGGTTTCGCAGGGCGATGATTTGTGCCCACGGAATCTCTGGATGAGCCACGCGGGTCTCTGCCGAGATTTTGCGCGCGGCTTCGCCGATGTTCTCCAGGGCTTTGGCAATGGCATGCTGGTGCAGGGAACTATTCTGGAATTGCTCCCAGGTGAGGCCGCGGCTGAACTCCAGCGCATCGCGGGCTGCGATCAACATATCCAGAAGATACGCATCATCGCGCCACATAGACCGGCACCGTATGTTCGAGAATGTGACGACGGCGAATGTAATTCCTGCTTTGCTCAACCTGCCGTCGCTCTACCAGGTCCACCTTGCGCCTCAACAGGTTTTCCAGTTCCCGCTCCATCTGAAGCCACTCCCGGATCCCCCAACGGGCGCCTTCTGCAAAGGTGACCAGCACGTCCACGTCGCTATCGGGACGAAAGTCTTCCCGCAGCACAGAACCAAAAAGAGAAAGTTCCACGATCTGCCAGCGACGGCAAAACTCGGCAATCTTTTCTTTCGGCAGGTCAATCGCTGGGTTCATGGTTTACGCCTCCGCGCCCGCAAACATGCGTGCCTTGAACACCCCCTCCAGCGCCCGCGCGCCGGGGATG